>Ga0210406_10000755_pt1 | contig 42507 bp, 34 predicted proteins | sample IncBWC30MmetaG_FD_155454 | JGI IMG/M metagenome (GOLD analysis project Ga0210406, IMG submission 155454) | Forest soil microbial communities from Barre Woods Harvard Forest LTER site, Petersham, Massachusetts, United States - Inc-BW-C-30-M | ecosystem: Environmental > Terrestrial > Soil >...
CGCCATGAGATACATGCGGGCGTGGATTTCGACTATCGATCTTATACGGGTACCAGCAACTCGAATCCAGTGCAGATTCTTAATCAGGACGGAACGCTCGCCGAACAGATTACTTTTATCCCGGGCACGATACCGCTTGCTTCGGATTCAGCGGTAGCCGAGTTTGTGCAGGATCATTGGGTTCTGGACTCGCACTGGTCAGCAGATTGGGGAGCACGTTTATCTACCGAGACCAAGGGTTGGTCCGCAGCCGTGGCTCCGCGGGTTGGTTTGGCTTACTCGCCAGGCGAAAGCGGCAAAACAGTGATTCGGGCGGGCGCGGGATTGTTTTACAGTTTGCTGCCGCTTCTAGCCGGAGACTTCGCGGCAAATCCGACTCAGGTGATTACGCCATTCAATGCAGGCATACCGAGCGGGCCGCCGGTGACCTACAGCAATGTCTACGTGGGCGGCCGGAATCCGCTGAGTGCCAGCAGTTTGCCCAGCGGACCAGACACGACGCCACGGAACCTGACGTGGAATGTTGAGGTCGAGCACGAGCTGAAGAAAAACTGGATTTTGCGGCTTGGTTATCTAAACAGCCATACGACATATCTTTTCACGGAGAATCCGTTCACTGCGCCGGCGGGCGGGCAATCGTTTTTGGCTCTGGCGAACACCGGGTCATCTTATTATCACGAGGTGGAGACCGGCTTGCATCTCGCGTTTCATCATACCGATGAAGCGAACGTGTCGTACATCTGGAGCCGCACACGCGGCGATTTGAACAACCTTTCCGCGGTGCAGATTCCTTTTCTACAACCGGTGATTCGGCCAAATGTTTACGGCATTCTGCCGTACGACGTGCCGAACCGGTTGCTGGCCTGGGGGATTTTTTCTCTGCCGAAAAAACTCAAGTTCAGCCCCATCGCGGATTTGCACTCTGGCCAGCCGTACTCGAACATTGATACGCTGCAAAATTATGTGGGAACGCCGAACGGGCAGCGATTTGACACATTTTTCACGCTGGACATTAAGATCTATCGTCAATTCCGTGTTCCTTTTATTGGCAAGGATCATGGAAAAGGTAAGGGTCACCATGTGCGGCTGGGTTTCTATTCGCTGAACGTCACGAATCACGGAAATTTCAATGCAGTGTTCAACAACGTGGCCGCGCCAAACTTTGGCCAGTTTGCGGGGTTTCTGGACCGGCGCGATGGGGCGGTGATCGACTTTGTCGACTGAGGCGAAAGATTCGCGGTGGTGAAATAATGGCGAAGATCGCGTGGTGCGTTGGACGAGGCGGTTTGGCGGCGGGGCGCGGAAAGAATACAATTGGAACGGAGCGGTACTGCAAAGCAGGTGAGAGTGCGAAAGCCGTTTGAACCGTAATGAATCTCTGGGGTGCTGCGGACAGACAGCCTGTGTGCACGGCCTGTCCCGTTGGCGCGCTAAAAAGAAGTGGCGTGCGAACGGGGCAGGAAAGCCTAATGGTTGGCTCGTGGTGCCCACCTAATTCGGAGGTTCACGGCCTAGCTCTCCACGGCCGAGCAGTCCGCTCCTTTTTTAGTTTTCAGTGGTTAGTAATCAGTTTTCAGTAAAAAACTCCCCGCGAGACTGATTGCTTTCAGGTTATATATCTCGCTGTCCCAACTTTGTGCGCATTGAGTATTTTTCGATCCCAATGCAAAGCTTTGCCTGAAAACGGATTACTGAGAGCTGAACACTTCCTTTATGCGCGTGCTTTTCATTGGAGATATTGTGGGATCGCCGGGGCGCGAGATTGTGCGCGAGCGGCTGGCGGATGTGGTGTCGCAAAAAAAGATTGATCTGGTGATTGCGAACGGAGAGAACTCCGCGTCGGGATTCGGGATTACGCCGAAGATTGTGGATGAGTTGTTGCGGTGTGGCGTTGAAGTGATCAGCGGGGGCAATCACAGCTGGGACCGGCGGGAAATCATGGAGTTTATGCCGCATGAAACGCGGCTGTTGCGTCCGGCAAATTTTCCTGATGGCGCTCCGGGGAGCGGGATGTATGTGGGAGCGGCGAAAAATGGCGTGAAGTATGCGGTGGTCAACCTGCAAGGGCGCGTTTTTCTTCCGGCCATTGACGACCCCTTCCGCAAAGCAGACGAGTTGCTGGCGAATTTGTTTGCCGATGTGGCGTTTGTCCTGGTGGACATACACGCGGAAACCACGAGCGAAAAGATTGCGATGGGATGGTACCTGGATGGGCGCGCGACGGCGGTAGTGGGCACGCACACGCATGTAGCTACCGCCGACGAGCGCGTCCTGCCGCAAGGGACCGCCTTCATCACGGACGTGGGCATGACCGGACCGCACACCGGGGTGATAGGGATGGACCGGGCAGCGATCATCAAGAAATTTCTGGATGGGCTGCCGGCGCGGTTCGAAGTAGCCGAAGGCGACGTGCAGATGAATGCGGTGTTGATTGATACCGACGATGAAGGACCGCGCAACAACGCGGGCCGACTGAAGGCGAAGAGCATTGAACGGTTGCGGTTGCGCATCGATTGAGGGAAGTCGCCAGTAGGCGGCAGTGCTTGTTATTTTTCAGGGCACAAGAGCGGCAAAAGGAAGCAACCAAAAGGGTTATCCCGCAGTCTCACCAAACGCACGACATCTGGCGCACATGAATTGGAGTGTACCCGGCCTTGAAGATTTTTGCGGTCATGTGTCTGTTATTGAGCGTGGCAGGAGCTGCGCGAGCGCAGATTGACGCGGACCTGGTGGCAAAGCGGCGGCTATTTGCGCCGATGGGACCCGGACTAAAACAGATCCGAGAAGGCACGGACGGAAAAATCTACGTGCTGGCGTCTCCCTCGCCCGGTCTGGTGGTGTATTCGCCCGAGGCGCGCCGTTTGCTGACGATGAGGGAAGCTTCCGGGTTGACTGCGGCGGCGTTGACAGAAGCCAAGGCTTCCGGCGACGTCCTGGTTGAGTTTGGCGAAGATTTCGATATAGACGGCGACGGCACGATTTATATCGCCGATCGCGCGGCAAATACCGTGCAGGTTTATTCGAAAGAAGGGCGCCACCTGCGGACAATCGAGGTGAAAGCTCCGGTGACTGTGGCGGCGATGCCCGAAGGGGAAATTGCGGTCGGAACGCTGCAGCAAGAACATCTGCTGACGGTATTCGACAAGACGGGGCGGTTGGTGCGCGAGTTTGGCGATCCGGAGCCGCTGACAGGACGCGGCGATCTGAATCGGTTTCTGAATCTCGGCGGTCTGGCGACGGATGCAGCGGGGCATTTGTACTATGGATTTAAATTTTTTCCCGAGCCCACAGTGAGGCAATTCGATCGCTTCGGGTATGCGGGAGAGGACGTGCGCTACACGGCGATTGACGCCATGCCGGAGGCGGCGGCGATGCGCAGGGAAATCGCGCGGCAAGAAAGCCGCGGCAACACGCCGCAATTCAAGCAGGTAATGACGGCGATGGGCGTGGAGAAACAGACTGGCGAAGTATGGATCGCCATCGGGAACCTGCTGTTGCGATTCGATAAAGAAGGCAACCGGCGGGCGACGTTCCGGCTGTACACGCCGCAAAACGCGCGGCTTGAAGCGGTGGCCATCGTGGTCGAGAAAGACCGTCTGCTGATCGGCGGCGATCCGGCCGGGATTTATGAATTCGAACGGCTCGACAAAAAGTAGCGCAAAAACTTATCCATGAGCAGGACTCGAAGGATTCGACGCACCAGATGCCGCAAGTGAGCAAGAGAAAAATGCTGCGGCGAAAATATATTTTGCGGCTTGGCGGTTTTTCCACAGCGTACACACTGAAAATTTCTGCCGTTTTTTGCGGCGTGGGCCTGGGCGGCGACGGTGCAGCGGATTTTTCTTGAACGAATGCATGGAGTTGCGGGCAGCTGTAGGCCTGCGCGGGCAGTTTTGGTACCTGTGGAAAAGTTGTGTATGCTGTGTGAACGCGGGCACGTACCCTGCCATACTTTTTGCTTGCCCCCTTCGTGTCAATCGGAGAGAATCCCGCGCTGACACACCGAGGCGGTTCGGCGGTCGAGAGATTGAAAAGGACGCGCGCAGAAATCAGGGGCACGCAGACGTTCGCGCTCGGACAGCCTTCCCGCAGCAAAAGTAATCACGAGGGCCTTACTTCAAGACAATAGAGTCTTTCCACAGGATATGCACATCTGTGGAAATAGCGAGGATTTGGTTTTTTGTTCAAATGACGACGGCTATTCAACTTGGCAGAGAACGTGAAGCGGCAAACCTGTGGGACAGGTTCCTGGAACGCGTAAGATCCCGTGTAAGCATCAATACCTTTAACACCTGGTTCCAGCCGACCCGACTGAACCGCTCGGATGCGGACGTGGTTTACGTGCAGATTCCCACGACGGTGTTTCGTCAGGTGCTTACGCGGACCTACGGCGAGATCGTAAAGGCGGTTTTTCACGAATTGGGCGTGCCGGCGATGCGGGTGCAGTATGTTTGCACTGAAGAAGAGCCAGTGGCGGCGGTACCAGTGGCCGCGACAGCGTCCACCAAGCAATCCAAGTTGGATTTTGAGAGCAGCGATCACCAGTTAAACACGCGCTACACGTTTGACTCGTTCGTTGTGGGCAAGTCGAACGAATTTGCGCATGCAGCTTCGCGGGCGGTTGCAGAACAGCCATCGAAAGCGTACAACCCGCTGTTTCTTTACGGCGGAGTGGGCATGGGCAAGACGCACTTGATGCATGCGATTGGGCATACCATCAAGCAGCGGAATCCAGCGGCGCGGTTGAGCTACGTGAGCGCGGAAAAATTTACAATTGAAGTGATCAATTCGCTGCGCTTCGACAAAATGTTCAGTTTCCGCGAGCGTTTCCATACGGTTGACGTGCTGCTGGTGGACGATATTCAATTCATCGCGGGTAAGGAACGTACGCAGGAAGAATTTTTTCACACCTTCAACGCGCTCTACGAACAACACAAGCAGATTGTAATTTCGTCGGACTGCCTGCCGAAGGATATCAACTCGATTGAAGAACGGCTTCGTTCGCGTTTTGAGTGGGGACTGATTGCGGACATCCAGCCGCCCGATCTGGAAACCAAGATCGCCATTTTGCAGAAAAAAGCGGAGAACGACCGCTTCGTGCTGCCCGATGACGTGGCGGAATACATCGCGCGGGCGATTAAGTCCAACGTGCGCGAGCTGGAAGGCGCTTTGACACGGCTGATGGCTTACGCTTCGCTGACTGGCGCTGCGGTGTCCCTGGCAACCGCGCAACAAGTTTTGCGCAATATTATCGCGTCACAGGAAAAGCGTGTGACGATTGAAGTGATCCAGAAACGCGTGAGCGAACATTTCAATTTGCGCGAGCAGGATTTGAAGGTACGCAGCAATACGCGCGCGATCGCTTTCCCTCGTCAGGTGGCAATGTACATCGTAAAGCAGCTGACGACGGCTTCGCTGCCGGAAATTGGTCGCCAGTTTGGCGGCAAACATCATACGACTGTGCTGCATTCGATCAACAAGATTGAAGAGATGCGGCGCTCGGACAAAGAATTGAACCGCACGATTACCCGGTTGATGGACGCCTTGCAGTAATATTTTCTTTCCGAGCAACTCCAACTTATTTTTTCCTATACGACCGGTGTGTCAGTTTCGATCGGCCAAGCTCGCTTCGCGTTGGCAACTTCCGCGGGATTCTGCGCGCAAACACGATGTGGAGATCGCTTGCATAAGCTGGGGATATTTTGTTGAAGGATGAGGATGGAAACGCCGCGCGCTGCGGTCGGCGGCAGTGTTTGGGAGAGATATCCGAGAAAGACACAATGAATGCACAAACCATGGTCGGCACAATCGGCTGACGGGCGTGGACGTTGTGGCGGTTTCCACAAATGCACAGCGCTCATCATCACAACAAGGGATAAATTTGCTTCTAGAGAAGCAATACATAGGCTAAGAAAAATCCTTTGTTGTTGAAGCTGTTGCTGTGGATTTTGCGGATCCTAGCGGGCTAAGCAGCGGGCACGAGCAAATCAGACCTTGCGAAGTTTCCCACTGATTTCCACACGCCGCGGGCGGTTAATTGTGTTCGTAAGGCTTTCGCCGGGAGCAAAAAACGAGTAAAGTACGCAACAGCGGATCAGGCTCCCGAGGAAGGTGTAAATGTCTGCAACCGGCACGGTACGCGAGGAAAGCCAAGCGATGGAATTCACCGTAAGCAAATCGGCTCTGTTGAACGAACTGACGACGACGCAGGGAGTAGTGGAGCGGAAGACCACCATTCCGATCCTGTCGAATCTGCTGGTTGAAGCGCGTGAAGACCGCGTGACGATTACCGCCACGGACCTGGAGTTGAGCGTGCGCACGTCGTGCGAAGCGAAAGTTAAAAAAGAGGGCGCTGGAACGATCCCCGCGAAAAAACTTTTGGAACTGGTGCGACTGCTGCCCGAGGGCGAGATCAAGTTCAGACTACTTGACAATCATTGGGTCGAGATCGTAAGCGACAGGAAAAAATACAAGCTAGTGGGAATGGCAAAAGAGAATTTTCCGGCGCTACCCGCGATGCCGCACGTGTTGGTGCGGATTCCCGCCGCTCTGCTTGAGGGCTTGATTTCGAAAACAAAATTCGCGATTTCGATGGAGGAATCTCGCTACACGTTGAATGGTGGCTTGCTGATCTTGAAGCCGGATACGCTGGCGATGGTGGCGACGGATGGACACCGGCTGGCACTGGCGGAAACGGACCACAAACTTGGCGGGCTGAACGGTGAAGTAAAAGTGCTGATTCCAAAGAAAGCCATGGACGAAGTGGAAAAGCTTTCCAGCGCGGCCGGCGCCGATGCGCAAATGGATTTTGCCAAGGACGAAAGCCACTTGTTTTTCCAAGTGGGTCACCGACTGTTGATTTCGCGAATTCTGACCGGGCAATTTCCAAACTACGAAGCAGTGCTGCCGCGCGACAACAACAAGTCCGTGGTGCTCGAGCGCACCGAACTGAGCGATGCGGTTCGACGCGTTTCGCAACTTGCGGATCAACGTTCGCATGCGGTGAAAATGGCGGTTTCGAAAGAAGGCATTGAGATTTCCGCTTCTAGCCCGGAGTACGGTGAAGCAAAAGAAACAATCGAGAAGGACTACAAGGGCGATGCGATTTCGATCGGGTTTAATTCGAGCTACGTTCTGGATTTTCTTGCCGCCGCGGCCGAAGGCCCGATCAGCATCGAGCTTAAAGACGAACAGAGCGCCGGGCAAATGCGGCCGCTTGCCGATGAATCCTATCGCTACCGCTACATCATCATGCCCATGCGTATTTGACCGCCGGAGCTTGACGGAATATTTTCTTTCTTGGCTCCAGCCGATACCTCAAAGGTAATGAAACGTCTGCCCGACAACAGAAGCGTAAACGGTGCTCCCACCTCTTTGAGATTGCAATTTGGACCCTCAAACAAAGCAAGCCTTGCTGATGGCCAATGCCTGAAAGCAGACGACAGGATCGATCCTTCCTGATAGGACGCCAGATTTCGAGTGATTTTGAAACCTCAGGGCGATGCTCTAAGACACAATTCCTGCGAAGAAAACGATCGGATTTCACGCCAAAATCGAGTCGTCGAAAAAGCCTGGCGAATCAGACCGAAGTAAACGTAAACGATAGAAAACAAATAATTTAGAAGCACCGAGTGTCCGATGAAAAGGTTGAGAAAGCTGGTCGACTCAGCTATACTGTTGTGGTTGTCGATTCGCAGAAAATTCCTAGAAATCGACACGTCCACCAAGGTATTCAGACCTAGAAAAATGTGCTCCGCGCCAGGAGCATCGGGGCCTGGAAACCTGGAGAAACGAACCTGCGGAATTCGCCGCAGGGGAATAGTCTTCGCCGCGTCCCGGTGTGCGGGACGGGATGAAGCAGGAACTCTACGAGCCGCGGCGCTGCTTGCAGTGCTGGCGGTCAAAGAGTAAGGCGTCGGCCAGTTAAATTTTGTACCGGCCGCACGGGACGATTATTCGCATCCTTCCGCTATCGCGCCAATCTTGCTTCAGTACAGCCGAAATTACGGTGTTCGCTATGCGACTGCCCAGGGTTCAAATTTGATTTGTGTGTACGCAAAGAAAGTTCGCAGCAGTTCTTGATCGTTGAAAGATGAGGTTTCATGGGCGATAAAGAAAAAGAAACAGTGCCGGGCAAAACGACGGTTGGCCATCAATACGACGCAAAATCCATCAAAGTGCTGGGCGGTCTCGAAGCGGTGCGTCTGCGTCCCGCGATGTATATCGGCTCGACGGGCGAAATGGGTTTGCATCACCTGGTCTGGGAAGTGGTTGATAACTCGGTTGACGAAGCCATGGCCGGTTATGCCGATGAAGTGAACGTGACCGTGCACGAAGACAATTCCGTCACGGTTGTTGATAACGGGCGAGGCATTCCGGTGGACATGCACGCGACAGAAAAGCGTCCAGCGGCGGAAGTTGTGCTGACCGTATTGCACGCCGGCGGAAAATTTGACAGCGACACATACAAAGTTTCTGGCGGCCTGCACGGCGTCGGCGTTTCGGTGGTTAACGCGCTTTCGGATTGGCTGGAGTTGGAGATTCAGCGCGATGGCGCGGTGTGGGAGCAGTCGTATGAGAAGGGCAAACCAACCAACAAGCTGAAGCAGACCGGCAAGACACGCAAGACCGGGACGAAAGTCACGTTTCATGCCGATCCATCGATCTTTGAAAAGACGGTTTATAGCTACGACACGCTGGCTACGCGCCTGCGCGAGTACGCGTTCCTGAACAAAGGGTTGAAGATCACGCTGACCGACGAGCGCAGCGAAAAAAGCGCGGAATTCCGCTTCACTGGCGGCATCGCGGAATTCGTGAAGCACATCAATCGCGGCAAAACCACGCTGCATGACTCTCCGATCTACATGGAAGGCAAAAAAGGCAGCGTCGAGATCGAAATTGCTCTGCAGTACAACGATACCTACGGCGAAAATGTTTTTGCCTTTGCGAACACCATCAACACGGTTGACGGCGGCACGCATCTTTCCGGATTTCGTTCCGCGCTGACGCGGACGATCAATAATTTTGCGTCCAACGCGGGAATGCTCAAGGAACAGAAAGACGAAGTCAGCATCTCTGGCGATGATGTGCGCGAAGGCTTGGTGGCGGTGGTCAGTGTTCGTTTGCCGCAACCGCAATTTGAAGGTCAGACCAAAGGCAAACTGAACAGCGACATCAAGGGCGACGTCGAGCAGTTGGTAAACGAAAAACTCGGCGAGTGGTTCGACAAGCATTCGACCGTGGCACGCCGAATCATCGGAAAGTGTATTGACGCTGCGCGCGCGCGCGAAGCCGCCCGCAAGGCCCGCGAACTGACGCGCCGCAAGTCTGCCATGGATTCGAGCGGCCTGCCCGGCAAACTCGCCGATTGCCAGGAGCGCGATCCTTCGCGCTGCGAACTGTTTGTGGTCGAGGGCGAATCAGCCGGCGGCTCGGCAAAAATGGGCCGGGACCGCAAGTTCCAGGCGATTCTGCCGCTCAAAGGAAAAATCCTCAACGTCGAAAAAGCACGCTACGACAAAATGCTGGGCCATGAAGAAATCCGCGCCATTATCACCGCGCTGGGAACCGGTATTGGCAAGGATGATTTCGACGCCGGCAAGCTGCGCTATCACAAAATAATTCTGATGACCGACGCCGACGTGGATGGTTCGCACATCCGCACACTACTGCTGACATTTTTCTTCCGCCATATGAAGGAGCTGATCGATCGCGGGCACATTTACATCGCGCAACCGCCTCTGTATCGCGTGAAGCGCGGCAAAACGGAGCGATACATCCGCGATGAACAGGATTTCGCGCGCGAATTGATGAAACGGGCCACGGAAGACCACGTAGTGAAAGCCAAAGAAGGCGTCAACCTGGACGGCGCGAAGCTGACGACATTCTTACTGAACGTTCAGGAATACGAAGCGGCCGCCGCGAAGCTCGGGCGACGTCTGCGCGAGCTGGCATTGGTCGAACTGCTCGCCGAGAGCGGTCTGGAAAAGAAGACGGATTTCGAGGACAAGAAGGCGTTGGAAAAGCTATTGAAGGAAATCGACAAAGCAAAAATCAAACTGGAAGGCAAGATCGCCTTCGATGAAGAGCACAGCCTGTACGAAATCCAGTTTGGCGCTCCGCACAACCAAAAGATCAACTGGGCCGTTGCGTCCACCGCCGAATACAAGCGCCTGCGCGGGCTTGCCAAACAGATCGAAGAGTTTAATCATCCGCCGTTTACCGTTGCCCGCAATGGCAGCAAAGTCTCGAAAGAGAAGGTGACCGACGTGCTGAACTACGTGATGGACGACGCGAAAAAAGACTTCACCATCACACGATTCAAAGGTTTGGGCGAAATGAACGCCGAACAGCTCTGGGATACCACGATGAACGCGGATACACGGACACTTCTCCAGGTGAAGTTGGAAGACGCGGTCGCGGCCGAAGATATTTTCACGACGCTAATGGGTGAAAACGTCGAAGCGCGCAGAAAATTTATTGAGGAAAACGCGCTCGAAGTCGTCAATTTGGATATTTAGCAGGTGCTGAAGGGAACTGTGCTGTATCAATTGGGTTGGACAACGCTGCCCGGTCTGCGCGGCTTGAGCGTAAGCGATTTTCGCGCGAAGCCGACGGAAAATCCTGATACACAAAGCGGCGTTGCAGCGGAATTCCCGGACGATGCGAGTTGCAGCGACTTTCTGAAGTTGGCTGAGGCGGAATTTGCATCACGGCGATTCAGCAACGCCGCCGATGCGTTCGACACAGTTAAAGCGTACGTCTTGGAACACGCAACCCGCAGTTAAGCTGGTTCAGCCAGGCTAAAGCCGGCACCAGGTAGGCAAGAAGCACAGATTTTAGTTTCGCCCCGAGAAGGGCTTTACTGCGAGGAATAATGGCGGACGAAAAAAACACATCGATACTGCTTCCGATCGACATTGAAGCGGAAATGCGGAAGTCGTATCTCGACTACGCGATGAGCGTGATCATCGCGCGCGCTCTTCCGGACGTTCGCGACGGGTTGAAGCCGGTGCAGCGGCGCATCCTGGTGGCGATGAACGATCTCGGCTTGGCTTCGAACCGCGGCTATCGCAAGTGCGCAAAAATTTGCGGAGACACTTCCGGTAACTACCATCCACACGGCGAAGCGGTGATTTATCCGGCGTTGGTGCGCCAGGCGCAGGACTTCAACATGCGCTACCCGCTCATCGACGGCCAAGGAAACTTCGGCTCGGTCGATGGCGACCCGCCCGCGGCCATGCGGTATACGGAAGCGCGTCTGGCGAAAATCAGCGAAGACATTCTTGCCGATCTGGAAAAAGAAACTGTCGATTTCATTCCCAACTTCGACCAGACGCGCGAAGAACCGGTGGTGCTGCCGTCGCGCATTCCGAATCTTCTGGTTAACGGCGCAAGCGGTATCGCAGTCGGCATGGCTACCAACATCCCGCCCCACAATTTGCGCGAAATTGTGGATGCGGCGATTCTGCTGATCGAAAGGCCTGACGCTCCGCTTAAGGAAATCCTGAAGATCGTTCCTGGTCCGGATTTTCCGACAGGTGCCTACATTGCCGGACGCGAAGGGATCGAAGCCGCGTATCGCACGGGCCGCGGCAGCTTCACCATGCGCGCCAAGGCGGCCATTGAACAAGCCACCAAGGACCGCGAGAACATCGTCATCACCGAGATCCCCTACCAGGTGAACAAATCGCGGCTAATCGAGCGCATCGCGGAACTGGTGCAAAGCAAAAAAATCGACGGCATCGCGGATGTGCGCGACGAATCCTCGCGTGAAGGTATGCGCATCGTGGTTGAGCTGAAACGCGACGAAGAATCGCAGCTCATCTTGAACAACCTGTACAAGTTCACGCAGATGCAGGAATCGTTCCACATGATCCTGCTTTCGATCGTCGGCGGGCAGCCCCGCGAACTCGGGCTGATCCCGATGGTCAAGCTGTTCATCGAGCATCGCGTGGATGTGGTGCGCCGGCGCACCATTTTCGAACTTCGCAAAGCGGAAGAGCGCGAACACATTTTGGTCGGCTACCAGGTAGCGCTGGATCACCTGGACAACGTGATTCGCGTGATCCGAGGATCAGCCAGCCGAGCGGAAGCCAAGGAAAACCTGTTCAAGTATTTCACCGAGCAAGACGTGACCATCACGGAGAACGGCAAGTCGCGGAAGCTTGAAGGCGTGAAGCTTGATGGACGCAAGTACCGCTTCCTTGGCGCGCCGGAAGTCGAGGCGGCGGGACGCGGGGCCGCTACTGCCGGCCTCAGCTACCTTCAGATCGACGCAATTCTCGAACTGCAATTGCACCGCCTGACGCAGCTTTCCATTGATGACATTCTGAAGGAACTGAAATCCATCCGCGATTTGATCGCGGAGTTGCGCGAAATTCTGAACAGCGACAAGAAATTGAAACAAGTGATTACCGCCGAGCTGAAAGAAGTTCACAAAGCGTACGGTGACGATCGCCGCACGCAGATTGTGGACAAGGTGGAAGAGATCAAACTGGAAGATCTGATCGCTGACACCGAAATGCTTATCACGGTAAGCCACGCCGGCTACATCAAGCGGACCGCAACCGATACCTATCGTCACCAGGGCCGCGGCGGCAAGGGCCGCATCGGCGCCAAGACGCGGGAAGAAGACTTCGTCGAACATTTGTTTATTGCTTCCACGCACAGCTACATTTTGCTCTTCACGTCGAAAGGCAGGGTGTACTGGCTGAAAGTTTACGAGTTGCCGGAAGCGGCGGCGGCAACGCGCGGAAAAGCCATCAATAGCCTGGTGAAATTCCAGGAAGACGAAAAGCTGACGGCGCTGGTTGCGGCGCGCGATCTGGAAGCGGCGGATAAATTCGTTTTCATGGCCACAAAAAACGGCACGGTGAAAAAATCGACTCTGACGGAATTTTCCAATCCGCGCTCTACCGGCATTATCGCCATCAACCTGGACTCCAATGACGAATTGATCGGCGCGAAGCTTACTGATGGCAAGCAGATGATTTTTCTGGCCAGCCACGAAGGGCAGGCAATTCTGTTCCGCGAAACGGAAGTTCGCGCGATGGGACGCAGCGCGGGCGGCGTGAACGGAATGGATCTGGACAAAGAAGATTACGTAGTGTCCATGGACGCGGTGCAGCCGGATTTTGAAATCATCAAGAAGGAACACAAGATCGAAACACAAAACCTGGAGGAGTTGGAAAACGAGCAGATCAAGGATTCGCTGGTCACGCTAATGCTCACCGTCTCCGAGAGAGGCTACGGAAAGCGCACTCCTCTGGCGGAATATCGCATCACTTCACGCGGCGGCAAGGGCGTGGTGAACATGAAGACCACTGATCGCAACGGCTCGGTGGTTTCTACGCTGCAGGTGACGGAAGAATCGGATGTGATGATCATCACCGAGCACGGAAAAGTGATTCGCGTGCACGCGAACGAGATTCGCGAAGCGGGCCGCTCGACACAAGGCGTGCGCCTGCTGAGACTCGATGATGACGATTCCATTGCTGCGGCTGCCGTCCTGCAGGAAGAAGACGAAGAAGAAAAGAAGTAGGCGGCGCCAGTGTTAGACTATTCGGCGCCATGAAAAATCTGCGCCGTTTCTGCTCGCTCACCATTCTGCTGACTGCTCCGTTGGCGTCGGTCGCCCTGCGAGGCGGGGCAACTGCATCTGCAGCGAAAACTTATCGCGCATACGTCGGAACCTACACCGCGAAAACAAACAGCCAAGGGATCTACGAATTTGAGTTAGATTCCACGACGGGGAAAATGTCCGCGATCGAGGTCGCGGGCGAGACCAAAGACCCTTCATGGGTTGTTGTCCACCCAAACGGTAAATTCCTGTACTCCGTAAACGAAACGGGCAAGGCAAGCACAGTCAGCGCTTTTGCCATCGAGCCTAGAACCGGGAAGCTAACACAGCTGAATCAGAAGCCGGCACTCGGCGAAGACCCTTGTTATCTCTCGTTCGACAAGACCGGGAAATTTTTGTTCGTCGCAAATTATACGAGCGGGAACGTGGTGGCGTTTCCGATTCTGGCTGATGGCAAGCTGGGCGAGCACACCGGACTGCAGCAGGACAAGGGCACGCTTGGTGCAAACAAAGAACGCCAGGAAGCTCCGCACGCTCATTGGATCAGGCAGATGGGGGACGAGGTTTTTGTCGCCGATTTGGGCCTCGACCGGATTCTTGTATATAAATTCGATTGGGCCAAGGGGGTTCTCGCTCCGATGCCCGAGCCCGGCCCAAATATCCGTCCGCAGAGACCGGTGGTGCTAAGTCCAGGGAGCGGCCCGCGCCACGTCGCCATTTCGAGAACGCAGGAGCGAAATCAAAAGCTCATGACCTTCATGTACGTTTTGGGTGAACTCGATTCGAGCATAACTATCATTGGCACCACCAAGGAAGGCGACTTCGGGGGTGCTGGTCAGAAAATCCCCATGTTGCCGGCAGATTTTTCCGGTCGTAATGATGCCGCAGAAATAGAGATTCATCCGAACGGCAGGTTTCTCTATGCTTCGAATCGCGGTCACGACTCGATTGTCGTTTATGAGATTGAAAAGGAACGGGGGCGCCTGAATCAGGTCGCCGACGTGCCGACTGGCGGAAAAGAGCCGCGGCACTTTGCGATCGATCCTACGGGGCATTTTCTGCTGGCGGAGAATCAGCTTTCCGACAGCATCGTGGAATTTCGCATTGATCCGGCCACCGGCAAATTGACCCCTACTGGACAGACCATCCGGGTCCCGTCGCCAGTCTGCATCGCTTTTCTGTCGAATGACTGAAGCATTTGTATCCCAAAGCTTCCGTTCGCACGTCCAACTGACTTAGAATTCACATTCTTTTTACTGCACAGGAGAGACTCATGAATCGTCCGCGCTGGCCGAAACTTACTTTGCTGATTGTGGCTTGTAGTTTGTTTGCGCCGCTGGCGTGGGCAGACGGCGAGACGCAGCCGGGGCGCGATCTCAAGCAAGCGGTGGACGAGGCGTATACGGCGAGGATGAAGAAGTACACGACGGAGCCGTTTTTCACTTCGCCGCTGGTGAATTATTTGCCGGCATCGAAGAACGTGCCCACGCCCGAAGCGGTACTGGGCGACGTGGCTGGCGCGCCGGGAATCCTGCCGTACGCAAAAGATGTGTACAAGTACATGCGCTTGCTCGAAAAGGCCAGTCCGCGGGTGAAAGTTTTTTCCATCGGGACAACGGAAGAGGGCCGCGAGATGATCGCTGTGGCCGTTTCGTCCGAGGAAAATCTGAAAAAGCTGGAAGAGAATCGGGCGCGGCTGGCAAAGCTCGGCGACCCGCGAACGCTAGAGCTCAATGATGCGGAAGCGGACAAGATCGTGGCGCAGGCGGTTCCGGTTTATTACATCACCGGAACGATTCATTCGACGGAAACCGGAGCGCCCACTGCGTTGATGGAACTGGCATATCGTCTCGCAGTGGACGACAGCGCGTACGTGAAAGAGATTCGCGACGGCGTGGTAACCCTGATTACGCCGGTGGTCGAAGTGGACGGCCGCGACCGCATGGTGGACATCTATAAATGGCATTTGGCGCACCCGAAGGAGTTTTATCCGCCGCTGGTCTATTGGGGAAAGTACGTGGCGCACGACAACAATCGCGACGCGATGGGTGTGACGTTGAAGCTCACCGAAAACGTGATGAACACGTACGTGCACTGGAACGCGCAGGTGCTGCACGATTTGCACGAATCGGTGCCGTATCTTTACGACAACACGATTGGCGACGGCCCATACAACGCGTGGATCGATCCGATTCTGGCTGATGAATGGCAGATGATCGGGGCGCGCAATGTTGCGGACATGACCAAGTTCGGCATGCCCGGAGTTTTCGCGCACGGCGATTTCGATACGTGGTCCCCGGGATATTTGATGTTCATCGCGGCGCTGCACAACGGCATCAGCCGGCTTTACGAAACATTCGGCAACGGCGGCGCGGACACGCTGGAGCGGACGCTCGAACCGGAAGAATATGCGCGAACCTGGTACAAGCAGAATCCTCCTCTGCCGCGCGTACTGTGGTCGCAGCGCGACAACAACAACTACGAAGAAACTGGGTTGCTGGTTTCGCTGCACTACTTCAACGAAAACAAGCGGACGTTCCTGAAAAATTTCTACCTGAAGGCAAAACGCTCGGTCGAAAAACCGAGCACCGAAGGACCCGCTGCTTATGTGCTTCCTCCCGATGAAAAGCGGGCGACGCTGCAGCTGGAATTACTACGAGTGATGCAGAAACAGCATGTGGAGATTTCACGCACGAAATCCGCGGTGACGGTTGCACTGCCTGTGAAGAAAGAAAAGAAAGCCAGTAAGGCGACAGAAAAAAAGGAGGCAAAGAAGGACGAGAAGCCGGAGCCAACCAGCAAAACGTTTCCCGCGGGCAGCTATGTGATTCGCATGGACCAGCCTTACTCGCGCATCGCGGATGCTCTGCTGGACCATCAATACTGGAGCCCCGAAGACCCACAGAAGACACCGTACGACGATACCGGCTGGACGTTCGGCGAACTCTACGGAGTGGAAGTGGCGCGGGTGACGGATGCAAAAATCCTGCAAGCTGCGATGGAGCGCGTCACGGAATTGCGCGTCCCCGGCGGACTCAAGGGCGAAGGAAACGTTTTCGCGATTGAGAATCATGCGGAGCCGGCACTGGCTTCGTTGCGTTACCGCCTGAAAAACGCCGACATGCAAGCGGCGGAAGAAGCATTTGAAGCTGGCGGAAGAAAATTTGCGACGGGAACAATTCTAGTGAAGGCCGGAGATGGAGCACAACTCGATGCCGCGAGCAAAGAACTGGGACTGCAAGTCATTGCGCTCAACGCCGCACCGAGCGTGAAATCGCACCCGCTTCGCGCGGCGCGGATTTTGCTAATGCATTCGTGGCTGGGAACACAAACCGAAGGCTGGTGGCGGCTGGCGTTGGACAACCTGCAAATTCCGTACGATTACGCGAGCACGCAGACAATTGCCGGAACGCCCGGACTGCGCGAAAAATATGACGTGATACTTTTCCCGCCGGTTGGCTGGGGCGGCTCGCTTAATAATATTGTTGACGGGCTTCCGACAGGGTGGGGAAATCCGCTGCCCTGGCAGAACACTCCGGAGACGCCGAACCTTGTCGGTCCAAATGACGCAACCGCTGACATTCGCCCTGGGCTTGGCTGGGACGGTGTTGCGAAACTGCAACAATTTGTGAGCGACGGCGGCGTGCTTTTGACGGTGATGGATACTTCGCAATTCGCCGCTGGAATCGGCATCACAACCGGTGTGAGCAGCAGCCGCGCGGAGAAAATGAAAATCGTTGGCTCGGTGGTGGGAACGCGGCTGGTGGACGGTGTCAGTCCGATTGCCTACGGCTATAGCGAAAAAGTGGCGGCGTATTGCGACAATGGGCCCGTCTTTTCGCTAAGCAGTATTGCGGGATCGCGCCGGAGAAGAAAGTTGGGGCCGGAATTGGGCGCGCGCCCGACCGGACGAGGCACGAAAGACGATCCTGATTTTGCGGTGGGAAGGCTGGGAATGGAAACCCCCGAAGAACCGGAAACGGAAGTTTGGGAAAATCCAAACATCACGGACGAGCAGCGCTACAACAATTCGCGACTGATTCCGCCGGCGATGCGCGCGCGTGTGGTGTTGCGCTATGCCGATGCCAAGGACCTGCTGATTTCGGGCCTGGTGGAGGGCGGCGGCGAGATTGCGCAGCATCCCGCGGTGGTGGATGCGTTGTACGGCAAAGGCCATGTCGTGATGTTTTCCATTAATCCGATGTGGCGTGGCGAGACGCAAGGAACGTACTCGCTGGTGCTGAATACGGTGATGAATTTTGACAGCTTGAATGCCGGCCGCAAAAACGATGAAAAGTAACTCGGCGCCCTTTACCGCCGCGAGACGCAAGAAGAGCGGTTTTCTCCAAGACGCGCTTACGATAGCATGTTTCCTATAACAGAGTTCCCGGAGCGCTCTTTCTAAGAGCGCACTCCCGAGGCCCGATCATTTCTGGTCATTTAGGGCTGACTGGAAACCGTAGGAGCTAGAGTCACATCAAACTAAGTGCCCGCGCCCAGGACGCCGATCCCGGAGTGCGAAATGATTTTGGTGACAGGAGCCACGGGCAATGTCGGAACCGAACTTGTAAAGCAACTTTGGACCCGAGGAGCATCTGTGCGGGCGTTGGTCCGCAATCGAGCACATGCGCGAGCGATCACGCTCCCCGGATTGGATATCGCAGAAGGCGATTTCAGCAAGCCACAAAGCATTGCGCGCAGTCTGGTCGGCGTGGACAGCGTTTTCCTCCTGATTCCTTCTTCTGTTGAGGTAGAAAAACTGCAACGTAGCTTCGTTGATGCCGCCAAGAGAAGTAACGTGCGGCATATCGTGAAACTGTCGCAACTGGGCGCCGACGAACGCGCCGAAGGCCGCTTCCAGCGTTATCACGGCGCGGTTGAGAGTTATATTCGCCGGTCCGGCATCCCTTTCACATTCTTGCGGCCGAATTTGTTCATGCAAAGCCTTCTTAATTTTCGCTCCACGATTTCGTCGAGGGGCGAATTCTATGGCCTTGCGGGAAACGGCAAAGTGAGCATTGCCGATGTCCGCGACATCGCCGCAGTGGCGGCTCGAACGCTGACCGAACCCGGGCACGAAGGAAGGACGTACGACGGCACCGGTCCTGAAGCGCTTACACACGCGGAAATGGCCGAGCAACTGTCAAAGGCACTTTGTAAACGGATTGAGTATGTGGATGTAACGCCCGATGCGATGAGGGAAACTCTCGTGAGCCTTGGCTTGCCGGAATGGCAAGTGGAGGGCGTGATTGAAGACTACGATCACTACCGTCGCGGAGAGGCCGCGATAGTGACGTCAGCAGTGCGCGATGTCGCGAAAGCCGAGCCAACGTCATTCTTTCAGTTTGCCCAAGATTATGCGGGAAAATTTGTCGGCAAGGCCGCGGGTATTTCCTGATTCGTGGTGCTGATTCCTTAGACGTTTTTTAAGTGCTCCGCCGAAATGTCCGAGAAATGCCCCTCGTTCCCTTAAACGGTCAATCGCTTGCCAATTGGGACAATTAGAGTACAATCCCCGCCATTATGGCGAAGAAGAAGCTGAAGCGCCGCGGGGGCAAGAAGCGCTCAAGGCCGCGCTCGCGAGGCAGTCAATCCCGCAATAATGGAAAGTTGCCGAAAGACGCTGTGACGCTGGCGGTGATTCTGCGGCCGCGCGAGGGGCAAGACATGATGCTCGAAGCGGAGTTGCGCGCGCTGATCGGGCCTACGCGAAAGGAAGAAGGGTGCCTGCGCTACGACTTGCACCGGTCGGTTGAGGGACCGGGCGCATTTTTGTTACATGAAATCTGGGAGACGCGCGAGCATCACACCGCCCACACGAAGACGGATCATTTTTTGCGGTGGAATGCGCGGAAGGACGCGCTACTGGCGTCGCGAGAAGTTGGGTTCTGGAAGCAGATCGTGTAGTGGCGTGGATGCAATCGAAGAGAGATTCCTCGCTTGGCGCGGAATGACGGCTCCGGAAATCTAGGGCGAACCCGCAGATTCAGGCTGATACCCCTGCTTGTCGGACTTGGCCATGCGCACGATGGGTAGCGCGGCGCCGTTGCGCAGGGGGACTTCGATGCGCTCGACGATGTGGTAGCCGCGGGCGAGATAGAGTGGGACGCCGGTGAGCGTGGCTCCCATTTCGAAGCGGGAAAAGCCGGCGGCGCGGGCGGCGGATTCGCAGGCTTCGAGGATTTTGCTGCCGAGGCCGCGGCGCGCCCAATCGGGATGGATGAAGAAAGCGCGGATTTTTGCGGAGTCGGTCGCGGGATCTAGAAAATTCGGTTCGCGTATTGGGGCGTGGTCGCTGCCGAAGAGCGTTTTGCGATGGCTCCAGCCGCCGCAGCCTACGATGATTCGTGCGCACGCGGCCCTGGCTTCGGCGACAAAGTAGGTTCCGTCGGCGACCAGTTGGGTATCGAGGCCGAGTAGCGTGCCGAGCGCGCCATCGATTTGTTCCCGGGTGTAATCGTTTTTCTGCAAAACACGGACGGAGGTTTCTATCAGCGCGTGCAGAGCCGGCTCGTCGCCTGACCTCGCTAGCCGCAGCGAGATTACATTTGGCAGATTTTCCATCCGTGATTTCCCGAAAGCCACAACGCAAAAGAGTAGCAAGATTTGAGGGTTCAGATCCTTCGTGAATCTTTATCGGGTTGACTGCGGACGACCGCTGTCAGTTTGGCAGGATCGGACGGCCAATCTGAATCACAAATTGAGAAACCGGTCCTACGAGCCGGGCGGGGGAATGTAGTAGCCGGGGCGCGTGACAATTTTTTTGCCTTGGGCTTTGTCCGCGACCAGTGAAACGGAAATCTGGTGATAGCCGAAGTCCTGGCCCTCGCCGCTGCGGGATTTTGGCTCGTAGCTGATCATGTACTGAGAGTGGAGTTCGCCGCCGATTTCGTCGATCGCGCTTTCGATCGACCGCCCCTTATAGGTGGAATAGTAGCTGCCGCCGGTGGCGACCGCGCCGACTTCGAGAGAGTGCTTCGTGGCGGCGCTCTTGGAGTGTTCGACGAGCACTTGCGCGAGGGCAATCAGATCAAAGCCTTGGTTGTTGCCAGCGCCAGGCGTAGGCACAGTTCCCGGAGGTCCGGGCATGCTGTAGGTTCCGGGCGGCGTAATAGGAGTCGGCGCATTCTCGCGCGCCTTGGACTCGAGCTCCGCCCGGGTGGTGGAAAGGCCAACGCTGAATATCGTGATGTTTTCGAGTTGGGCGCGACGTAAGACTTCGCCGAGCCGCGCTTCGCTACCGGTATCGAGAGCCTCGGAAATGATTAGAAGCACGCGGCGGCCGGGCACTGGCGTTTCCTGAGTAGGCTTGCGACGGCCAGAGAGCATCTCTACGCCAGCTGCCATCGCGTCGAACAGATGGATCGCAGATTCTTCGGTTTTGAGTGCAGAGAAGGCGGCCTCGATGGCGTCGTGGCTGCGCGTAAAACCTTGCAGTGTCTTCAGGGAATCGTCGAACCCTACGACCGCCGCTTCCGCGTCGGGTCCCATGACCTGTTCGGAGAGAAGAATACCGGTTTTGCGTAGCTGCAGGAGAAACGAGTCCACGCGAGAACTTGTCTCAACGAGGATAACCAACGACAGCGGGTCGCCACCGAGGTCAAAGTGAGTGATCTTCTGCGGAACACCATTGTCAGTGATGACAAAATCCTTCTCGTCCAGGTCCTGGAGCATGGCGCCGTTGGCATCGCGCACGGTGACGGGCGTGTTGACGAGCGTAACGCGCGCACTGATCTTCGCAAGGGCTTCGGGCGGGGCAGGTTGAATTTTAGTGCCGGGAGGAGGAGGCGGAAGCGGCCCTTCAGGTGCTTGCGCCATCACAGATTGGGCGCAAATCGCACACCACAGAACAGCAAGAGCTAGAGCGGTTGATCGGAGCAGTTTGTCAGTCATTGCTGCCTTCTCAAGCCCGGGTCAGGCTTACAGCGCGCACAGCCCGTTCACGGTCAACAAGAGCGGCTGTGCTGCTCTGTGTACTCAATTCGACGCTGATCGGCGTCGCAGCGTTGCCGCGGTGGACAACTGTACCTACAATGAAAGTTCGTCTAGTTGAGGTTTGGGAGGCAGGGAATGTCCGCGAAGCCAGTGAAGCCGAAGCCGCAGCATGCACCGAAAGCGCCGCACGAAGACCCGAAATTTCTGGAGAGCACTCCGGCAAGACCGCTGCGAATTCTGGCCGAATATATCAATCCGCTGGCGCAATTGAAGCGCGAAGGAATCGGCGACACCATCGTAATGTTTGGATCGGCGCGCATTCATTCGAGGGAAGATGCGCTGGCGCGGTTGGAACGGCTGAAAAAAGCGAAGGCGGGCAAAAGCGTAGAAGCCAAAGCACGGCACCGGCAAGCGTTGACGGCGGCCAAGAACGCGCTGGAAATGTCGCGCTACTACGAAGAGTGCCGGGAACTCTCGCATAGGATCACTACTTGGGCGGCGTCGCTCGGGCCCAGGCCGCGGCGATTCGTGGTCTGTTCGGGCGGCGGGCCGGGAATCATGGAAGCAGCAAACCGCGGTGCGTACGAGGCGGGAGGAAAATCGATCGGGCTTTCGATCGAGCTGCCGCATGAACAGTTTGCGAATCCCTACATCAGCCCGGAATTGAGTTTTAACTTTCATTATTTTTTCATGCGCAAGCTGTGGTTCGCGCAGATTGCCAAGGCGCTGATCGTGTTTCCCGGCGGATTCGGTACCATGGACGAGCTATGGGAAATGATGACGCTTCTGCAAACAGGAAAATTGCCCAAGGACAATTTGATTTTGATTTACGGGAAGAAATATTGGGATGAAGTGTTGAACTGGAAAGCCATGGTGCGCTGGGGCACGATCAACGAATCCGAATACAAGCTGCTGCAGTTTGCGGACAACGTGGATGATGCGTTCGAAGTGATTCGTTCAGGACTCGAGAAGTACCATATGGAAGTGGATCCAGTGCTGCAAGCGTACTAAGTCCGCAAGCAGCAAGGAAATCCTTACAAAGATTCGCCACACGGCTTACCCGTTACGCTGTATAGCGCAGCAATTCCAGGCAAGGTAGGTTCAGTCCAGCGTTCGAACCAGCAATCACAACAACAGGACTCTAACGGGAGAGAAACGATGCGACATCAAATCAATCTGGGAAACTGGAAATCCATCATCGGAACCACGGTATTAGCCGCCGGTTTGACATTGTTCGCGGGAGCGGGAATCGCCAAAGCTGACGATTGCCAGGAGCGCATCGTCAAAGCGGATCACCATCTGCACGAGGCAATCGAGCACCACGGCTATCAGAGCAGCCAGGCGGAACACGCGCGGGTGGAATTACACCATGCGCGGGAATACTGCTGGGCGCACTCGCATAAGTGGTGGGACGTGGAAGGAAGCCGCTGGCACACTGATCGCGACTGGGATGACAAGGACCACGAGCATTATCGCGACCACGATCACCAGTAAGTCACAAAAATCATAGAGAAGTTCAGCCCAACGATGAAGTCGAAAGCGCTCCGAGCGGACGGAGCGCTTTTTGTTTTTCTGAACAGGAGTTTTCTGAGATTTATCGTGCGCGTCCTGTGTGAGGGGAGCAGCAACCTTTTTCGCAAGCTTGTGTTTTATAGGCAGGTCGGGAGGAAAAAATGAAACTACTAGAGAAGGCTAAAAGTGGTGTGGTACGGAAAGTGGTATTCGGAGTTGCATTGCTGGGGGGCTTTCTAGCTTTCCTGGGAGCAGGCACGGCATCCGCCAGGCCGCGGGTTGTTGTGGGATTCGGCGGACCCGTGGTAGTAGGCGGATACTACGCAGCGCCCGCACCCTACTGGGGCCCGGCATACGTGGTTGGACCCAGATATCGCTACGGCTACTACGCGCCCCGGCATCGCTACAGGGATGCTCGACTGCGTCGCTGGCGCTAAACGTAAAAGCTAGCCACTGGAAATTTGGCCGGAATGCAAAAGCGCCCCGACAAAAAATCGGGGCGCTTTTTCTTGGCCGATTTAGTCGCAATTAGCCGGCGACAGCCAGCGTTTCGTCCGCAAACACTGCAGCGAAGCGCCGCGTCTCGTCCTGATCGTGCAGCAAAACGATGGGAACTACGCGAAGATAACGTTTGCAGGAGTGGCATTGCGTGACTTCGCCTTGCAAATCCTGCATGAAACCGTCTGTGAAGTGATACTGGGTGCGCTCGCGGCGGGCATTTTTCTGATCGCGGTGGCCGCAGTGGGGACAATGAAATTCTACGGTGTCCAGCTGCGGATCGCGGTCCAGAGCTGCCCAGCCGGTGCGGCGCACCCCGATTGTTTCGGGATTATGCCGTTCCATGGAAAGCCCTCCGATGACCGCTCAGCGGCCATCCGTGAATTGGATCCACGTCCTCAGGAAACAAGATGCAGCGGGGAGCCAAAACGTTACAAAAAATCCTGTATTACACGGAAAAGACGATACTTTTGGCACACCCCATGGGCTAGGGCTAGTTCGACTGGAAGTCCGGGTAGCTAAAACCCATTGAGCTTGGGGGTGGCAACCGCACAAACAATTCGGGAACCGAACTGACCAGGCGGTGTCCAACAGCATGAGGACGCGCGCACCTCACATCCCTGCGAGCGCCGCGCCAGAGACGCAAGGCAACTTGCGGTAGCTGGCGCGGCAAATCTGAACCTCGCGAAAGTCTTTCTTCATTTGAGGAGGTGTGTGATGTCCAGCGAAGAGCGGGTAGAGGCGGAGCCGTGCGCAGGCAATTTCCGCGGGTGCTTGGTGGACGGCGACGCGGAACAGAACGCGCGAGAAAGAAAAATTAGGCGCCGCGCGATCGTGGTCTCGATCGTGTTGCAAAGCACGGCGCTGGCTGTATTTGTGGTTGCGCCATTGTTTGCGAAGCCCGCCGAATTGACGGAAAGAACTGTACTGCCGGTTCCGCCCTACCGAAATAGTCCGGCGCCCCGGCAGGCGACTCAGCCTTCAACCGGAAGGGCCGTTGTTCGTTGCATTTATTGTGCGCCGACTAGGATTCCGCCGAGGGTTCCGACTCTTGAGCGGGAAAATGTGCAGGGCCCGCCAGAAATTCCCGGCTCCATTACCAATTCAACCAACGGAGATCCACTCGGATGGATTGCAATTCCAGACCCTCGCCCGCAGAGACCACAGATCGAGGATGTTCCGCGCGAAAAAAAGCGCATCCACGAATCGCATATCGATCCGGCGTTATTGACTCGCCGCATCGAACCGGTATTTCCGCCGCTGGCGCGGCAAACTCGCAGGAGCGGCAAAGTCGAACTACATGCGTTGATCGGAACCGACGGCAATGTGCAAGAACTCCAAGTCGTGAGTGGTGATCCGCTGTTCATCCATTCCGCGTTGGAAGCGGTTAGGCAGTGGCATTACAGACCGACCTATTTGAATGGACAGCCCGTAGAGGTCGATACGTTCATTACCGTGATTTACACGTTGCAATAATTAGGGCGATAAAATTGAGTGTTTCGAACGACGCCTGCCGCATGAGCCCCTTCTGCCTGACCGGGCAACCGAAGTCGAATGGCGGCGTGAAGGAAAATTACTTCGGTTAGAAGTGGAAAACGACTCCAGAGGAGACGCGCAAGCTGTTTTGGCTTTGTGCTCCCAAGCCGAGTTCGATGAAGCGGGTCATCAGATAATCCGCTTGCAACGGGCCAAGGGAGAAACCGTGAGAGACTTTGCAGTCCACGCCTCCTCCGATTGCCATGGCAACGGTATTGTTTGAATCGGAAAATGCCAAGCCGTTATCGCCACCGACGTGTGCAACGCCCAAGAGCACCTGGCCGAACGGAGTGATTCGTGACTCGTGGGCGATAGGATATGCGCGGACGAAAAGATAAGTGGAGAGCGTCCCGCCAATTCCGGTGCCAAGAATATTATTGGTGGGATAGCCGCCCAAATCGGCGATTGCGCTGAGCCGGAGAGTGGCATTGTAGGCGAACGATGCGCTGCCGCCATTCATGCTGAAATTATCGATTCCAGAGGCGGCAGGATTTTCGCGAACGTAGGAATAACCCGCGAACACGTCCAGATCAGAGCGCGTAAAGTGTTTTATTACAAACATATATAAGAAAGCTTAAAAGTTTTTAGAGCAGAGGTTCTCCGCAATGGCGCGCAATCTGCTCGCGCGCAGCATCGCGAAGACGAACGACTTCGTGCCAGTCGGACGAATCAGGTTCCGGAGTTTTCGGCGATAGCGGCGGCGAAAGCGTGATGGTTACTGCCGTCGGCTTTGGAAGATATGTTCCATCGCGAAGAAACCGTCTGGTGCCGGCGAGAGAAACAGGCACAATCTGGGCTCCGGTGCCAACGGCCGCATTGAACGCGCCCAGTTGAAAGGGTCGGACACCTTCTTCGGGAACAAACGTACCCTCCGGGAAAACAAAGACGGAATAGCCATTACGTACGCTGGCTTCGATCTGTTGTGCGGCGTCGCGGCGCGCGTTGGCGTCGGTGCGTACAAAAGAAAGATGGCCCATTTTGCGCAGGAATGTGCCGACGATCGGCATCTTGTGGACTTCGTCTTTCGCAATGAATCGGTAGGGAACGCCCAGTCCCATCATCAATGTCAGCACATCAAAATAACTGGCGTGATTCGCAGCGTAAATTTTAGCGCCCGGCGCGTTCATGTATTCCTTGCCTACAACTCGAACCCGTGTGCCCGACAGGAAAAATAGAATTTTCAGCGCCGTTGAGGTGTAACGTCCGGCGGCGCGAGGCTCGCGGAAGAACAACAGGCCCGCCCACGCCGGAATGATGCACAGCGCAAAGAGGCCAATAAAATACAGGCCATACAGAATTTCCAGGCCGCGATGCACACCCGCCACCATGGCTTGAAATACATTCTTCAGCGTTCCCGAGGTGCCAAGACGTGCGATCTGCAGCCAAACGGGCCTTTTTTTCGCGCTGAGCGCTCCTCGCAGGTAAAGTTCGCGCGTCTCTTCACGCCGCAATTTTCCGCTGGAAGTTTTGGGAATACTTCCTGGAGGGATTAATTCGACGCGGTCCGGAGGAAGTCCCAAGCCTTGCGAAACTTCCTGCGTGATCGCGGCGGCGATGGTCGCTTGGCGGGAGGGGGCGCTTTCCCGCGACTCGGCCACGATCAGCAATTTTTCCGTGCCGCTGCTGGAATCCCTCAGACCGAACGCCACGATACAACCCTTGCGTACTCCTGCGACGCGGCCCGCGAGTTCTTCGACTTCGTGTGGATAAAGGTTGCGGCCGCCTTTGATGATGATGTCCTTCACGCGGCCGGTGACGAAAAGTTCCCCGTCCGCGCGGTAGCCACGGTCGCCGGTATTTACCCAGGCGTCGGCCGCCGGGCCGAGTGGAAATAGTTTTTCCGTTGCTGCGGGATTATCGTAATAGCCGCTCGTCGCCGACGGACCGCGAAACCACAGAAAGCCTTCGGTGCGATCTGCGACTTCGCGGCCATCGTCATCCACGACGCGTATTTCGTGATTGGCCACTGCTTCGCCGGAGGAAACGAAAGCGATGGTCGCGAGGTTTGCGGAAGCGGGCACGGCGCGGCCTTGCGCGCTGAAGATTTCCCGGTCAATAACATCTATCCGGGGGCCGCGATCGAGCTGTGGAACCGTTACGGCGAGGGTAGCTTCGGCCAGACCGTAGACGGGAAGTTGCGCTTCGCGACGGAAGCCATATTTAGCGAAACGCTGTTCGAAGCGCTCGAGCGTTTCCGGATTGACAGGCTCCGCTCCATTTAACGCGGCACGCCAGGAGCTTAAATCGAGTCCTTCCATGTCTTTGTCGGCAATTTTTCGCACGCACAGTTCATAGGCAAAATTGGGCGCAGCGGAAATTGTTCCGCCATGCTTGTGGAACGATTGGAGCCAGCGTTCCGGGCGCGTGAGAAAAGCTAACGGCGACATCACGCACAAGGGAATGCCGTAGTGCAGCGGCGTGAGCCACGCGCCGATCAAACCCATATCGTGATAAAGCGGAAGCCAACTGACGCCTACATCTTCTGAAGTCAACTGCACCGCCTCGCCAATCGCGCGAATGTTCGCCAGCAAATTCGCGTGCGTCAACACAACGCCTTTGGGATCGCCGGTTGAGCCTGAAGTGTATTGCAAAAGCGCGATATCGCTGCCTTTACGCACGCGGCTTCCGGAAAGATGCGCGGGCAACGCTCCAGGTGCAGGAGGTGGAGCTTTGTCTGCGGCCGCAAGAAGTTTTTCAGCGTCGACCACCGACTGCAGCGAACCAACGCGCGGCTTCAGTAATTTCGCCACGGATTCCGCGCGGCGGAACGTCAGCAACAGACAAACTCCCGCATTGTTGAGTATGGCCGACTGGCGCTCGGCGTATTCTTCAATTCGGTCTGCGCGAAACGGCGGATAAATCGGCACGGGAATGGCTCCGGCCAGCAGAATGCCTGCATAGCAAACAAAAAACGCCCGCGAGGTTGGCAACATCAATGAAACGCGTCCGCCGGGAGGCACACCGCGCCGCGCCAGCTCCGCGGCACAACTTTGCGCCGCGGAGTAAAGTTCGGCGAAAGTCAGTGTAAGAGTTTTGTCGCCGGTGTCGGAATCTTCCGTAACATGCAGGTGAGTGCGGTCGGCGTCATGCAGCGCGCGGTAGCGCAAGACTTCGACTAACGTTTGCGCAGCGAAAACCTCTTCGCCCGGCGCAGCGCGATGCAGTCGATGGGTGGTGACTGCAGCACGCAGAGCCGATGGCGCTTCGTCAAACTGCGCATCCTTAGCGGCCGCCGCAAGGACCGCTTCGGCGAGTTCTTCGGGCGTATTGATTTCAGCTGCGACGCGATCGGGCAGGCGAATGGCAAACTCCGCTTCCAGCCGCGCAAGCAGTTCCACACGCTCCAGGCTGCCCAAACCCAATTCGCGATCGAGATACGATGATGGCCCGAGGATGGGAAGGGCGCCTTCGCTTCCGAGTTCGGTCAAAAGCGCTCGCAGCACGCCCAGCACACGTTCGCGCACCGCAGGACGATCGAGTTGTGTGCTGGCTGTAGCCACAGGACTCCAGACGAGAAGCTCAGCGAGAGGCTACCACGCGTTCACACCGATTTCTACGTGCAGAAAGTCCAAGTTCACAATGGGAAGAATCTCAGGCGGACTTGGTTTCCACCTTCGCCGAGGCCGACTTTCCCGATGGAAAGTTGCGCGGCATCAGCGTCGTGGACAGGTCCACACCAGACAGGTCCGCGCCCGTCAGATCCGTTTCGCGCAGGATGGCAACGCCCATGTCCGCGCCGGAAAATTTTGCACCGTTCACATTGGCAAGCCGAAAATTCGCGTTGCGAAGAAGCGCGCGCTGGAAATTAGTGTTCGACAAGTCGCAGCGAAAAAACTCCACGCCGCTCGCCTGCGCCTCTTGCAGGTTTGCACCGGCCAAGTTTGCTTCGGTTAAGTCGGTATTGCGCAGGTCGGCTTTGCGCAGATTTGCTCCGGCAAGATCAGCATGTGGAAGCCGGGTTTTGCGCAGGTCCGCCTTTTCCAGATTTGCGTTCGGCAACAGCGCGCCGCTCAAATTCGCTCCGCTCAAGTCCGCGCCGCTCAAATTCGCTCCGCTTAAGTCGGCGCGTACGCCGCCGTCTTTGCCGGCGAAGAATAACTGGTGAGCCTCCAGAATTTCGCTCACCCGCTTGCCGCCATGCATGATGCTTTTTGTCTTTTTGAGTGCCATAGAGGCCTCTTCCTTGTTTGGTTTATTAACTTCTATTTTACCGGAAGCGCCTCTACGGGGATACCTCTGAGGCAAATCGCAATTTCTCCTCGGTCGCGAATGAGCAGGAGTAAACTGTAAGCGATGGGCCATAGAGCGCACCAGGGCGTCGCCAGCTACCAATGCTTCCGGTATAGCTCTGTCCTGCTCCTAATTTTCATCCTGAGCGCGGTCGTTTCTATGCCCGCGTCCGCGCAAGACAAAGATGACGAGATCGTTGCGACGTTGACTGGCGGACGCGTGATTATTCACGCCACGCAAGAAAGCGTCACGTTCATCGCTCTGGACGAACCGATCGAAGCGGGCTCCGCGCCTGCGCGCGTGATGTCGGTAGATGGCCGCCACGTTGCGGTGCTCTTAGGTTCTTCGGAATGGCGCATTCCCGCCGATCCCAATCCCATTCGCCTTGACAAAGGTTATACGCGCCCTGGAACGCCGGATCCGCGCTATCAGGGCAGCTATAGTGGCGAAGCGGAAGCCGACCTGGAACAGATGGGAATCGCGTTTCTTGAAAAGTTGACGCCGCTTGCGGCGCGCCTGCATCACAAACTGGATTTTCCGCCCGACCAGCCACTTTTCGAGTTGGTGGTCATCGGATTCGGGCCGCGCGACTATGGGCCGGAAGTATGGACCGTGGAATATCGCATGACGCAGACCAATATCACTTCGCGCCGAGACTTCTGGCAGACTCGCGTGCTGCGTCCGCGCTTCGAGCAAATATATCCCCCCGAAAAGCATACACCGCGCAAGCTCGTCGAAACCTGTTACCCGGGCGCATGCAAAGGGCCCTCGTTGCAGCAACTGCTCGAAGGCAACGAGCCGACGCTTGAAAAGCTTGCCAAGTCGGACGTTAAGCTCTCGAAGGCGGTTACGCTCATCAGTAACGGGCAGGCACAGAAGGCTGCCAGGGAGGAGGCCAACACTTTTCTTCGTGCGGCGATTCCCCTAATTTATCCTGACCGCCACTTCGTTATGGGAACTTACGAAGAAGAGCACGGCTTCCGATGGACTGTGCCTCCCGACGAGCCGATGGAACGAGTAAAGCAGGACAAGAATCACCCAACGGAAGCGCCGTCGCTACGCCGCAGCACCGACTCGCCACAGTAGTCTTCTTCGAAGATCTTCTGGCAGAGTTAAGAGGAAGTTACAGCCACGCGCTGAATTGCGTCGCCGGCGCGAATCGTTCCACCTTCCAGAACGCGGCACAGCATGCCGCGTCTGCCATACATCTCGCGACGCAAACCGGGACGCACCTTTTCCAGTTGATCGCAGGGTGTACAAACAGCGCTTACCTGCAGCAGTACGGTCCCGATACGCAGCCGCTGCCCCAACTTCAGGCCATTTACATTCAGTCCCTGGGTGGTGATGTTTTCACGAATGATGCCAGGGTGTAGTTCCATCGCATCCAAAGTCTCCTTGTCTACCAGGAGCACTTGGCGGCTGCCACCCTTTCGGGCGTGTGCGCAACCGGCCAGACCGAGGTCCGCGACGACTTCTACAGTCTCGACTTCTTCCATCGAAAGCCTGCGCTTAGGCGCTCGGAACAAATGGATGACCGAAGGCATGGTCTTAATCCCTGGCTGAACGCGCTTTACCCGCTCCACCGCCGATGTCGGTGCGGTAGTGCATACCGTCGAAGTGAATTTTCGTCGCCGCGGCGTATGCGCGCGCGAGCGCGGCCTCTAAGGTAGGCGCAAAGCAGGTGACACCCAAGACCCTGCCACCGCTCGTAACCAGCGTATCGCCTTGGAGCCGGGTACCCGCATGCAGGACCTTCACACCGGAACTGTCAGCAAGACCGGTTAGGCCGCGAATGACTCTTCGCGTCACGAATCGCCCCGGATATCCCCCTGAAGCTATGACAATGCACGCACTTGCGCCCGGCTTCCATTTCCAGTCATTCGGATCGAACCGCCGCGTAGCCAGATTTGCCAAGGCTTCCGCGATATCAAAATCAGCTCGAGCCAGAATCGCTTGCGTTTCCGGGTCACCTAGCCGGCAATTGAACTCGAGCACTTTCGGCCCCTCGTCGGTCAGCATCAGGCCAATGTAGAGAAAACCCTGGTAGCGGATGCCGTCTGCAGATAAGCCATTCAGCGCAGGCGCAACAATGGCTTTCTCGATCGTGGTCTGAAGTTCCGCTGACATCAAATCGTCTGCGGAATAGGCGCCCATTCCGCCGGTGTTGGGACCGCGATTGCCGTCGAAGGCACGTTTATGGTCGCGCGTGGGAGCCAGCAATGCATACTTATCGCCGTCAGTGACGATGATGAACGAGAGCTCCTCGCCCGCGAGCGTCTCTTCGAGCATCACTTGCTTGCCGGCAGCGCCAAACTCCTCGATCAGCATCGCTCGCGTGACAAAGTCTCGCGCTTCACTCTCCGACTGCGCCAGCAGCACACCTTTGCCCGCGCACAGGCCGTCCGCTTTCACCACTACGGGATAGGGAACATTCGCGAGTGCGGCGTAAGCTTCGTCTGGAGCGGCGAATTCGCCATAAAGCTTGGCAGTGGGAATCGAATGCCGCGCGAGGAATTGCTTTGCGAAAATCTTGCTGCCTTCAAGCTGTGCTGCGATCTGCGAGGGTCCGACGACCGCCAGATTCCGCATGCGTAGCGCATCGCTCAAACCGTTCACCAACGGCAATTCGGGCCCGATGACCGTCAGATCCGGGCGCAGCCGTTCGGCGAGCGCCACCAGCCCGTCGACATCATTGGTCTCAACTGGCAGGCAGGTCGCATCCTCAGCGATCCCGCCATTTCCCGGAGCGCACCAGACCTTTTCAACACGTGGACTCTCGCGAAGCTTCCACACCAGCGCGTGTTCGCGTCCGCCGCCCCCGATCACCAGGACTTTCAAAGTTTCTCGCCGGGTCCTTTCGAAATTCCAACAATGACAATAGTCGTGCTATTGGCGAGTGTCAACACCGGGCCATTTATGTATTATATAGTAATATATATAACTACTTATTTGATTGGCGAGCGCCGAACGCTCAAACCTGGCTCAAAGCACGAATCGGAATGGTCACGCTTGCACTCGTAGAGGTGTCGGAAGAAGCCAGCATGTGACACCGCCCATCGAAGATTCCGCCCGGGTCGATCACTAGGCACGGCGAATGAACTTCGCCTGTTACCACGCCCTTGGCTTGAATCTCGACACGGCCCTTCGCGAAAATCACGCCATCGTATCGGCCCGCAATGACCACGCGGTTCCCTTCGATCTGGCCTTCGACTTTGGCATTCTCGCCAAGAATCAAAGTCTGTTCGGAGATGATGTTTCCCTTGATGTTTCCGTCAACGCGAAATGTCCCCGTAACCTGCAGCGTGCCTTCCATGGTCACGCCCTGATCAATAAAGCCGGTCCACTCTTCGCCGCCGCCGTTGCTTGAACTGCCGGGCCATTTCCACGCCATAGAATTCCCACACTCCAAAATTCGCCTCGGCGTACTTTCTGCCGGTACTGTTCACTTTAGCCGGATGCGCAAGCAAGTCAACGCGTCTGCTGCGTCGAGTTGTCGAATTCAACCACTGAACCAACGGGCAGTGCTCCTATTTTTCCAAAAATACTTGTGGCAATCAGCTACTTCATCAGACGATCGTAGAGTCCCATCAGTTGCGCATCTTCGTAGTATTCCAGCACCAACTGTCCTGGCCGCAATTTGGTGCGCTGACGCAATAGAATTTTCGTTCCCAGATGGCGTTGCAATTCGTCCAGCGCTTCGCGCACATTGGGATCCAGTTGAATCTCAGATTTCTCTTTTCGACCACGAGCATGGCGCGAAGCCAGGCGTTCGATGTGCCGCACCGTCAAACCGCCTCGCGCGGCACGTTGCGCGTAACGCATGCGCAATTGTGGATCAAGCACCGCCAACAACGCACGCCCATGGCCCGCGCTGAGCTTTCCTTCTTCAATCCAATCTTGAATCGTAGGCTCGAGCTTTAGCAAGCGAACCGCGTTCGCCACCGTGGCGCGATCCTTACCGGTACGTTCGGCAACCGATTCTTGTGTGAGCTGAAATTCATCCATCAAGCGCTCGAAGGCTCTAGCTGCTTCGATCGGATTTAAGTCCTCGCGCTGAATGTTTTCCACCAGCGTCATTTCGAGAGCGAGTTCGTCTGAAACTTGCCGGATGATTGCGGAGGCCTTTGTCAGCCCTGCGCGTTGCGCCGCCCGCCAACGGCGTTCGCCAGCGATTAACTGAAAGCGATTTCCGATGGGACGGACCACGATGGGCTGAATGATTCCGCTCGCTTTGATCGAACGCGCCAGCTCATCCAGCGCTTCTTCGCGGAAGCGCGTTCTTGGTTGATACGGACTCGGATCCACCAAGTCGATATCGATCTCGCGCGGCCCGGAATGAGCCGGTTCGCGTGCGGGAGCAGTGGCAGCTCCGTTGGCGGTTGCGGCTGCAGGCAAAGTTTGCGGTGTTTCTGCGACCGCAGAAGCGGCTTCAGGCTCCCGAATGAGCGCTCCGAGCCCCCGTCCCAAGGCGTTTCTCGGCATTGGCAATTACCTCCTGGGCGAGTTGCGTGTAACCCTCCGCCCCTTTACTATGCATGTCATAGAAAATAATAGGTTTACCGAAGCTAGGCGCTTCCGCCAAGCGTACATTGCGCGGAATCACGCTTTGAAAGATTTGCGCTCCAAAAAAACTGCGAAGATCCGTCGCTACTTGACGCGATAGCGTGGTCCGTTCATCGTACATCGTCAGCAGAATGCCTTCGATTTCCAGGTTCGGATTTAACGTGCGCCGAATTCGCATCAGGGTATCAAGAAGTTCCGAAACGCCTTCCAGCGCCAGGTATTCGCATTGGATCGGAACCAAGACGGCGTTAGCGCTCACAAGACCGTTTAGCGTCAGTAAATCGAGCGCCGGCGGACAATCGAGAATGACGAAACGATAGTTGGGTAAGAGCGGACCCAAGAAGGCTTGCAACCGATATTCTCGATTTTCCGAGGTTACGAGCTCAACTGCGGCTCCCGCGAGATTTTTGTCGGCGGGCACGACATCCAAGCCATCGACTTGCGATTTTTGGATAATTCTCTCGGCTGGCTCATTCAAAATGAGAGCATGATAAAGAGTCCGACGGGATGGATCTTTCGCAAAGCCGATTGCCGCGGTGGCATTTGCTTGTGAGTCGCAGTCAACTAACAGTGTGGGCTGATCGGCGGCAGCGAGGCAGGCAGCAAGATTAACCGCTGTGGTGGTCTTTCCGACCCCGCCTTTTTGGTTTGCCACCGCGATGATCCTTGCCAAATTGCCTCCAACCTTCAGCGTGGCGAAAATTTAGCAAAGTATATATTCACATGCAAGACGTTTCACGTGGAACAAACGCGGACTTGTGGAAGAATCGTCGAGGCGAGGGTCTGGATTGTTCCACATGAACAATTGGCAGGCGTAAGCCTTGTTCATCGTCCCGAGATCGTTCCACGTGGAACAGAGATTCGGGGACCCGAGCCACGCGAGCGTAGCACGACCAGGAAGTCGAACCTACCCCTAGAAATGTTCCACGTGGAACAGAGATCCCGGAAGTACAGTTATTCGGCGCGCGTACCCGTCAATAGAAAACGTTGCAACGACTTCGGGATAGGAAGCGGCTCAGACCAGGTCCACGATGGTTCGGCACGAACTTCTTCGAGATCACGACCCCCGAGCCAAAGCAGCACTTGCTTGGCTGAAACGCTCGGAGATGCCGCCCACGTCAGGAAGTTAGAAAAATCGCCCAAAGCCCGTGAGCAGATCACATCCAGCGGGGCGACCTCTTCGGCCAACTCTTCATAGCGGCTCACGAGTACGCGGGCGTCGGTAAGTCCAAGTTCTCTAATGACTTCGGCCAGAAAAGTGGCCTTTTTCACGTTCGATTCCACGAGGAACAATTGAAGATCGGGCCGCATAATTTTAAGCGGGAGACCCGGAAAGCCACCTCCGGAGCCCACGTCGGCGAGCCGACAGTTTTCCACAGGCAGTAGAGTAGCTCCGAACATTGATTCGCAGAAGTGCCGATAGAGGATCTCCAAAGGATCGCGAATCGCGGTGAGATTTACCTTGTCGTTCCAAGTCCACAAAATCTTTGTATATTGTTGAATCTGTTCGACTTGCGAGTCACTTAAGGATAGTTTGAATTCTTTAGCGGCGCGTTCTATGGCCTGCTTTGAGGGTACACACGCCGCACTAGTTGTCATAGTAGTAACTTATGGTTGACCGGAACTGAGATCAGCCTCTCCCGCCGCCCGAGTCGCAAAGTACCTCGCCCCGGCAATACCCGCCACAATGTCCAGAACTGTATGCCAGATTACCACGGGAAAAATACTATGGTAGGCGATTCGCACGGAAGCGAAGATGATTCCTAGAATTCCGGTTCCGACACTGCCACCTTTTCCCTGGTACAGATGCGCCGCGCCAAACATCAACGAAGATACAGCGACCGCCATCCAATTGGAGAGTCCCGCGCCAAAGAGCGCGGCGACCACAAAGCCGCGAAAAATGAATTCTTCGCATATTCCCGCCGTGACCGCCAATATTGTAAAGAAAACCGTTTCCTTCGCCGACCGCGGGAACAGACGCGCCGCCATAGCGCGAAGTCTTTCCGCGGCTGGATGTTTCGAACCTGCCAGGCGCCGGAGGTTCATCCAATGGCCAAAGGCGATCAGCGTTGCGCCGATCAAGCTGACTAGAACTGTTGACGCAAGAGGCTCCTTGGCCAAGCCAAGCTGAGAAAACGTCAAACCTCGACCCAAGGCACGCCAAGCCACAATCGTTGCCAGCAGCCATTGGAACAGAATTGTCGAAACGTACAACCGGATGCGTTCGCGGCTTGAAACTTCTGTCCGCGCCATCAAATGGCGCATCCGCTCTCGTCCGCGCCATGGCAGAACGATGCTCAGAAACAAAAAAATCAGCCAAAAGTCCCAAGGCATTGTCCAAGCACCGCCCGATGCGTCAAAGCACCAAATGATGTAACCACGCCGCCGAAACAAAGCGCAACTCTCTGCCGCCAGCCCCGGCCGCACGACGCGCCGCGCAAAGTCTCCGCTTCCTCTCTATAATGCAGAAGCACGCCACCTATCGCGCAAAGGAGGCTCGATGACCGATCGCGTGAAATTGACGTCGATGGCCAAGGCCGCCGGTTGAGCAGCAAAGCTGAGTCCCGGGACGCTGGACTCTGTTTTGCGGCAACTGCCGCGGCAAACTGATCCTAACGTGCTCGTTGGTTTTGAAACCAGCGACGACGCCGGGGTGTATCTGATCGACGAGCAGAGTGCGTTGGTGCAAACCGTGGATTTTTTCACGCCAATCGTGGACGGTCCGGACACATTCGGCGAAATTGCTGCGGCGAATTCGCTCAGCGATGTTTATGCGATGGGCGGACGTCCGATTTCCGCGCTCTCGATCGTTGGCTTTCCAGAAAAAGCTGATTCCGAAATACTTGCGCAGATATTGCAGGGCGGTCTGGCGAAAATGATGGAGGCAAGATGCACCGTGATTGGCGGTCACTCCGTGCGCAACGAAGACGTTTTGTTCGGCTACGCAGTCACTGGTCTCATCAATCCCAAACGAATTTGGAAGAATGTCGGCGCGCGTGCCGGTGACACTCTCCTATTTACAAAGCCGCTCGGCACCGGCGTCATTTCGACCGCTTTAAAGAATGGTAAAGCTACCGCGGATGCCGTCTCCGCCGCGATCCGTTCCATGAGCACACTCAATCGAGCTGCAGCCGAGGCTCTGCACGAGATCGAAAGACATCCGAATTACGAAAATGCAATTCACGCCGTCACTGACGTCACCGGCTTCGGTTTGCTCGGTCACGCCCGCGAAATGGCGCTGGGAAATCCAGCGAAGGGAATTGCAGCTGTTTCGTTCGAATTCGATCACGCACAGTTCACGTATTTGCCGGGAGCGTTGCAAGCAGCAAAGGAAGGTTTTCTTCCCGGCGGTTTAACGAATAATCGCGAATTCGTTGCCGGTTGCGCGGAATTTTCTCCCACCGTTTCGAAAGAATACCGCGACCTGCTGTTCGATCCGCAAACTTCCGGTGGCCTGCTCATCGCGATCGCAGCGGAAGCTGCTGCTGCTGCGCTCAGTGCTCTCGAGCGGCACGGCGTTAGCGGCAGTAAAGTCGGCAACGTCGTGCAGAAGAAATCACCACCGGTTCACGTCGCATGATCCTCATTCTTGAGTAGGAAGAATTCCTAGCAGCGCAGGCCTTCAAATTATGGACACCATCACACACGGCATCGCAGGCGCGTTAATCGGCAAAGCATTCTCTAAGGGCGACGATATGTTTCCCGCGAAGCCGATGAACCGTGCGCGCATCATTACCTGGTCGTTGATGCTCGGTGCAATTTTTCCAGATATAGATGTTTTGCGCGATATTTTCTCGCACGATCGCCTGCTGGTAATTACCTGGCACCGCAGCATTACTCACTCGTTGCTGATGCTGCCGATTTTTTCTCTGCTTCTAGCGACGCTCACTCGCTGGATTGCACGCAAATTCAAATGGGACGCGCCGTCCTTCGCAATTTTGACGCTCATCTCCGCGGTGGGAATTCTAAGTCACATCTTGCTTGATCTCGTCACTACGTTTGGAACCATGATTTGGTCGCCGCTGAAATGGTCGCGCCCCGCCTGGGATCTCATTTTCATCGTGGACTTCACCTTCACGGGGATTCTGCTAGTTCCACAGTTTCTCGCATGGATTCATTGCGATGCAAAGCTCGCCAGGCTGCGCTCACTTTTGCTGTGGCTGGTTTTCGTTTTGCTGACATTTTCAGTGGCGGCGCTGGCGAGAATTGTAGGCGCTCCGATTTCCCTCACCGCCGTCGGTGTGATCATCATGATTTTGTCGCTGCTGATTTTGCTGCCGGCAATGCGCGGATGGGGAACGCGGATTCGCGTCGCGACCTGGAATCGCGCCGGCTTCTTCGCGGCTTGTTGTTATCTGTTGCTGGCCGTCGTCGCTCATCGCAGAGCGTTCGAACGCACCCAAAAGTTCGCGGCGTTTCAAGGCGTCCAGGTTGAGTCCATCGGCGCGCTGCCGCTTCCGCCGTCGCTATTGAATTGGGATGGTTTGATCCGCACGCCGCGCGGCGTTTACGAACTTCGTACCGATTTGTCCCAGCCTTCGGGCATTCCCGATGGGGCCGATCCCGCCGGCGCAGCGCAGGCTTCCTTTACGTATAAATATTTTCCGGATGCGCCAATGAACAATTTCATCCAGCACGCGCGCGAATTAACCGAAGTGCAAAAAGTATTGTGGTTCGATCGGTTTCCCGTCACACGGTTTCACAAGGAAGGAACCGACGCGGTCGTGGAAATTCTGGAGTTGCGTTTTCCGCCGATGCGGCCGGATCGGCCCGCGTCGTTCACCTATCGCGTCCGCTTCGATGCTGATGGCAAAGTTATTTCGCAAGGCTGGGAAACAAAATAGTGGCGGTGAGATTGCGCGCAAGCTCAATGCGCGGCTTTCGAATCCGCCGGATGAATCACCACTTGCCGTTGCTCGCCCATCCCAGTGCTTTCCGTGCGTACACCCGGAAACTCTTGCAACGCCAGGTGCACAATGCGCCGTTCGCGCGCGTTCATCGGATTCAATTTAAAAGGCTGCCGCGAAGTTTGCACTCGTTCCGCGGCCACCCGCGCCGTCATCCGCAACTCTTCGATGCGCAACGCGCGATATCCGCCGCAATCCAAAAGCATTTTGTCTTGCCACGGAGGTTCGAGACGCAGCGCGCGCAGCGCCAGATGCTCGATCGCGTGCAGCAATTCCGCTCCGCGCTCCAGCAACAGGTCCTTGTCTCTTCCACTCAAATCTGCAAACACTTCGGCTCCGCCGGCGTCAGCAGCGGTACCCGCCGCAAGGGTGCTCACGTTAATTTTCAGATCGAGTCTTGCCGCGGCAAAAAGTTCACGCAAGAATCTCTGCAAGGACTCTGCGGCGGCGGCGCGATTCAGCTGACCATCTTCAATCAAGTTTTGGGTCATCGGGGACGTAAAGCGTCCCGCTAGTTTACTCTAGCTTGATTATCCCCGCCACATGCTCCGCCAGATTCCCATTTCCCGCCACGCAGTAGAATGGCGGTTCAGGATTTCTTGCCACCCTTTGTTTTCACCGGTACTGTCACCGGGTGGGTGCGGTTCAAATACCACTGTTGCCCGATTCCCACCAAGCTGCTCGTTAAAATGTAAACCGCCAGTCCACTCGATATCGGAAACACGATGAACATCCCCGCAAAAGTCAGCGGCATGAACTTCATCATCATCTGCTGCTGCGGATCGGTTGACGTCATCGGCGTCATCTTTGAGACCAGATACATCGAAGCCGCCATAATCACCGGCAAAATGTAATAAGGATCTTTCGCCGACAGATCGGTGATCCAGCCAAACCACGGCGCGTGCCGCATCTCAATCGCCGAACTCAACGCGCGATTCAATCCGAACCAGATCGGCATTTGCACCAGCATTTGAAAGCATCCGCCCACCGGATTGACGCCTTCACGCTGATAAATTGCCATCACTTCCTGATTCATTTCGGCTTTGCGAGGGTCGTTGATCTTATATTTCTTGTACTTCTCCTGGATCGCTTTTATTTCCGGCCCGACGCGCTGCATCTTCATCGTCGTCTTGTAGCTGGAGATGCGCAGCGGGAACAGCAGCATGTTGGCGATAAGCGTCAATACCACAATGGCCCATCCCCAATTGGGAATGTAGTTGTGCAGCCATTTCAGCGCGTGGAACAACGGGTCCGCAATAATTTCCATCCAGCCGAAATTCACCAGAGACTGCAGCGGCGGACTCATCCTTTTCAAGTCGTCGTAGTCTTTTGGGCCGACGAAGATGCGCATCGTGGTCGGCTGACCGGAATAGACGGTCGCAACCTGCGGTACCGGTTCGGCTTTGTCTTCCGTTTTGCCTTGATCCGTCACCTTGATGGTGTGCCAGGTCTTCCAGTAACGCGTTTCCATCGTGCCCGGCGGCGCGCCAACCGGCGCCAGAAAAACCGCTGTGAAATAGCGGTCTTCGATGCCCGCCCAATCTTTGCCGCCTTGCCACAGCGTCGGTCCCCACTTGCCCTGATCATCCAATTTCTTGTGCGGAAGACTATTCAGCTTGCCGCCTTCGCTGTAAAACGCGCTGACCGTCTCCACCGGAATCGGGTTTTGTACCGTGGTGTCGCCAAACCCGCCCATCCACGATAGGCCCGCGGTGAGCGGTTTTCCGTCCAACCGCGCGCTGACTTCGGTCTGTACCACGTAGCCATCGCCGAACTTAAAATGTTTCGTAACTTCCAGATGCCCGTCGCTCCAGGAAAAATCCAGCTCGCCGGGCGCGCTGAGTGTCGCCGGCGCTTCCGCACCCTTCACGGTTGCCTGAAACAATCCGGAATTGGCGCGTTCATCAAGGTTCGGATCGCTCAGCGAAACGCTCAATGGCCATGCGTTCAATTCCTGCGAAGCATCCGCATGCACCACATCCAGCACCCGCTGCGGCTTGGCGTCATCCTTATATTTTTTCAGCTGCCAGCTTTTTACCACGCCGCCGCGGTTGGAAAACTCCACGCGATACAAACTGTTTTCCACCACGATGTTGCGTTCCTGCGACTCGCCTTTCGCCGCCGCCGGCGGAGCGGTCGCGGCAATGGCCGAAGCCACAGGCGCGCTTGTCCCGCCAATCGGCGGAACACGCTGTCCAGGATTGGCAGGCGAGCTTGCGGCGGGTTTATTTGTTTCAGGAGAAGCAGGCGGTGCTTTCGGCGCAAAAAATTTCGCCCAGGCAATAATCACGAACATGGACAACAGCGAGGCAACTAAAATGCGCAGTTCCGGGCGAAGGCCCTTTTCTTTTTGCGGCTCACTCACAAACGTATCCCGTCCTTAATGGTTCCGTTGCTTGCAGCAGAACGGTCGATTTTCTGTTTTGCCGCGGAGTAATTGTTTTTCACTTGCCGTTGCTTTTCGTCAAAAATGTTTTCGCGGGATTCTTCTGGAATCGGATCGAATCCAAATTTTCCGGAGAACGGATGGCATCGCGCGAGCCGTTTGCTGCCCAGCCACACGCCGCGCAAAACGCCGAACCGCTCGATCGCTTGATAAGCATATTGCGAACACGTCGGTTCGAACCGGCAAGTCCCCGCAAACAGCACCGACAAATACGCCTTGTAACAACGCAGCGCAAACAACGCCGCGCGCACGCCGGCACTCATCTTTGCAGCAGCTCCGACCGGGTCGGAGCTATCTTGGTTTCCATTCCGTGGTGCCGATAAATTCACACCTTCAGCAGCCGCAGCAAATCGCTCCGCAGCGCAGCAAACGCCGCACTCTCCACGCTGGCTTTCGGGTGTATGACGAAATCCCATCCTGCGGAAATCTCCTCGCGGTGCAGCCTTACCACTTCTCGAATGCGGCGCCGGATACGATTGCGCGCTACCGCGCCGCCCAGCGCTCGCTTGATGCTAAAACCAAAGCGGCTCTGCGGCAGGTCGTTCGCTTTCAGGAACACGGTGAAGTGGGAACTCGAGCGGCGCTTCCCGTTGCGGTAAACAGCGTCGAAATCCGCCTTGCGCACGATGCGCGCACCGCGCGGATATTCCTGCCCCGTTTTACTCGGGCGTAAGGCGATGGCGTCCCTTCTTGCGGCGTGCCGCAAGAACTTTGCGGCCGCCTACCGACTTCATGCGCGCGCGAAACCCGTGCGTCTTGGCGCGGCGTCTCTTGCGCGGTTGATATGTGCGCTTTGGCAAAACAATCCCCCTTCATTTTCTGCGCGCCGGCCGCGCTCATCGCCAAGCCAACGCTCGGCGACTTTCGCGCTAAAGCGAGCACACACGGACCGCCTTAGCGGTCCACTCCGAATCATCAAGTGTACTTGCCCTTCCACGGAAGGGTCAAGAAACCGGAGGGGAAGGCTACAAGGCGGGGAAAAGTGATACACCTCACGCGAATCGCTGCGCACATATTCGTAGCTTTTTTCGAAAGCCATTGCGCTGAAAGTAAGTCCGTTCGCATGAAATCAAAATAAGATTCGTCGTTTTTCGTGTGTGCAACGTTCTCGGCGTGCTAAAACCGCTGAAAACGAGTTTCGTTGTTTGGCGCAGTGCGGCGCGATTGGACGATAATGAATACATAGAATCCACTGTGCAGTTAGCGCGTAGAGGAGGAGATCCCGTGAAAGCGATTCGCCCTGGGAATTTCGCGCGGGTTGCGGCTGCAGCCTTGACCTGCGTGCTTCTCACCGTCGC
>Ga0210406_10000756_pt1 | contig 42496 bp, 37 predicted proteins | sample IncBWC30MmetaG_FD_155454 | JGI IMG/M metagenome (GOLD analysis project Ga0210406, IMG submission 155454) | Forest soil microbial communities from Barre Woods Harvard Forest LTER site, Petersham, Massachusetts, United States - Inc-BW-C-30-M | ecosystem: Environmental > Terrestrial > Soil >...
CAGGGGTCTGGGACGGGGTTTGGGCGCGCTCCTGGGGGCGGCGCCCACGGTGAGTGCGAGCCGGGGCGGCGGCACGCTGCCTCTCTCGCTGATGCAATCAGGCGCGCTTCAGCCGCGCCGCGAGATTCATCAAGAACCTCTGGAGGAACTCGCGGCTTCCATCAAAGCCAAGGGTGTGATTCAGCCGATCATCGTGCGCCCGCTGCCGGCGGGGGCGTCCGGGCCCGCCCGCTATGAAATTGTTGCAGGCGAACGGCGCTGGCAAGCCGCAAAGCTCGCGGGCCTTGCCGATATACCGGTCATTGTTCGTGACTTGTCCGACAAGGAAGCCGTCGCGGTCGCGCTCATCGAGAACATTCAACGCGAGGAACTGACCGCGGCCGAGGAGGCGAGATCGCTGAGGCGGTTGACGACGGAGTTTTCGCTCACGCAGCAGGAGGTGGCTGATTCCGTCGGGCGCTCGCGCGCCGCGGTCAGTAATCTCATTCGATTGCTGGAATTGCCGCAACCGGTGGTCGCGTTGATTGATTCGAAAGCCTTGAGCATGGGTCATGCGAGGGCTTTGTTGGGACTTCGCGGCGATGCCGAGCGGGAGCATTTAGGGCAGCTCGTGGTCAAGCGCGGTTTATCGGTGCGGGAAACCGAGAATCAGGTACGCAAGACCCTGGAGAGGGCGGGCACCGCGGCGCGCAAACCACCCGGATCGACGGTGGTGAGCGAGGTTTTGCGCACCAAAACCCTGCACGTGCAGCTGCAACAGCGCACCAAGGAATCGGGGAAAATCGTCATTGAATTTGCCGACAGCGGCGCGCGCGATCAATTGCTCGCTCTAATCAGGTCGTTGAAGGATTGAAGCGCGGGCGCTTGCATCGCCGAAAATATCAACTTGTTCCCCAAGGTCGGCTAGAATATACGGGCCGGAATGGGCGATTTGCAGCGTAGACGCCTCGCGTGCCACCACGCAGCGACACGGCACTCCACTAGACGGGCTTTGTTTAGGGCAATCGCGGCCACTGCGGCCGCATTCTTCAGCGTGATTGGACCATATGCTTTCCACATCCAACGTCGCCGTTCAATTCGGCGCCAAACCGCTCTTCGAGCAGGTGACGGTCAAGTTCTCCGATGGCAACCGCTATGGTCTCATCGGCGCGAACGGTTCGGGCAAATCCACGCTCATGAAAGTGCTCGGCGGCGACCTCGAGGCGAGCGCCGGCGATGTGATGCTGCAGATGGGCATGCGGCTCGGCAAGTTGAATCAGAACCAGTTCGGCTACGAGGACGATCGCGTGCTGGATGTGGTCATGCGCGGCCACACCGAGCTGTGGGCGGCGATGCAGGAACGTGACCGTATTTACGCCGATCCCAAGGCCACGGACGAGGATTACATGAAGGCGGCGGAGCTCGAGGGCGTATTCGCCGAGTATGGCGGCTACGATGCCGAAGCCCGGGCCGGCAGTATCCTCACGGATGCCGGCATTCATGAGTCGCGGCACAACGGCCCGATGCGTGAGGTACCGCCGGGCTTGAAACTGCGCGTGCTGCTGGCGCAGGCATTGTTCTCCAAGCCCGATGTACTTCTGCTGGATGAGCCGACCAACAACCTGGACATCAACTCGATCCGCTGGCTCGAGCGTGCGCTCAACAGCTACGACGCCACCATGGTCATCATCAGCCATGATCGGCACTTCTTGAATCAGGTTTGCACCCACATCGCGGATCTGGATTTTCAGCAGCTCAAGATTTATCCGGGCAACTACGACGATTTCATGCTGGCCTCGGTTCAGGCGCGCGCACGCGTGGAAGCGGCCAACGCCAAGGCCAAGGACCGCATATCGGACCTGCAGGAATTCGTGCGGCGTTTCTCGGCGAATGCCTCCAAGGCGCGCCAGGCCACCTCCCGCAAGAAGCAGCTCGAGAAAATCAAGATCGAGGAGATCAAGCCGTCGTCGCGGCAAAATCCCTACATCCGGTTCGAGCAAGGCAAGAAGCTGTACCGCTCGGCGGTGTCGGTGGAGCACATCAGTTTCAGCTATCCGGGGTCGGATGAGAAAGTGCTGGATGACGTGAGCATCAACGTCGAGGGTGGCGAGCGCATCGCCATCATCGGACCGAACGGCGTCGGCAAGACGACGCTGATGCGCTGTCTCGCGGGTGAATTGCGTCCCACCGGCGGCCGCATCGTGTGGGTCGAGAACGCCCAGCCCGGCTACATGCCTCAAGACCCGCAGGCAGAGTTCGAAGATAAGATCGACCTGTTCGGTTGGATGTCGCAATACACCGGCAAGGCGGATGACGACCAGATCGTGCGCGCGACCCTGGGCCGCCTGCTGTTTTCCGGCGAGGAGACCAAGAAGTCGGTGAAGGTGCTGTCGGGCGGCGAAAAAGGCCGCATGATCTATGGCAAGTTGATCCTCACGAAGCCCAACGTGCTGCTCATGGACGAACCCACCAATCACATGGACATGGAAACCATCGAGTCCTTGCAAATAGGGCTCGAGCACTACGCCGGTACGCTCATATTCGTCTCGCACGATCGCGAGTTCGTCGGCGGACTCGCCACCCGCATCATCGAATTGCGTCCCGGCGGCAAGATTGTCGATTTCAGGGGGACGTATGATGAGTATTTGAAGGCGCAAGGTCTCGAGCCATAGCGCGCTGCGCTTCAGTCGAGGCGGAGCCGACGAAGTTGGGTATGCTCCCAATATGCAACTGGTTGCTGACCATCTCTTCAAGAAATTCGGTGCCATCACCGCCGTGGCGGGCGTCTCATTCGCCGCGACGCCAGGCGAAGTGCTGGGGTTGTTGGGCCCGAACGGCGCCGGCAAATCCACCACCATCAGCATGCTTGCGGGCCTCACCAAACCCGATTCAGGCTCGGTGACGATCGACGGGGTCACGCTGGGAACCGGGGCCGATCCGACCAAGCGCCGTCTGGGGCTGGTCACCCAGGAAATTGCGCTGCTCGAGGAACTGCCGGCGCGCATGAATCTGGAATTCTTCGGCGGGCTGTACGGACTGACAGGCCGCGCGCTATCGGCAAGAATTGCGGCGGTGCTGGAGCTGACGAGTCTCGCGGACCGGGCCGCAGACCCTCCCAGCGAATTCAGCGGCGGCATGCGCCGGCGCTTGAACATCGCCTGCGCCTTGCTGCATGAGCCGCAGATCCTGCTGCTCGATGAACCGACGGTGGGTGTCGATCCGCAAAGCCGCAACGCCATTTTTGAAACCATCGAAGTGCTGGCCGGCGAAGGCCGAACCTTGATCTACACGACGCATTACATGGAAGAGGTCGAGCGGCTGTGCGATCGCATCGTGATCATCGATCACGGCAAAGTTCTGGCCGACGACACGCTCGCGGGCCTGCTGGCGAGCGCACCGGTCGCGAACAAGCTGACGTTGACGTATGACCTGCCGCCAAACGCCGCCGCGCTCAGCGAGATCACCGGCTTGTCCGGCGTCACGCAGGTCGTGTTGGCCGGAACGCAGCTGTCGGTGTCCGCGACAGACTTAGGCACCGCGGCGCCGCGCGTGCTCGAGCGGCTGGCCGCCCGCGGTTTCAGCTGCCAGGAACTGACCAGCCGGCGCTCCAACCTCGAAGATGTTTTCCTTGCGCTGACCGGCCGCACGCTGCGCGACACATGAGCGCCACCCTCACGGCATTCAAGGCTTTGGTGCGCAAGGATATTGCGCTGTTTCTTCGCGACCGGCGCGCGTTGGTGGTGAGCGTGCTCACGCCGATCGTGGTGGCGGCCTTTTTCGGCTTTCTCTTCGGCGGCACGGGTTCGGGCGGCAATCCGATTTCGCGCATGTCGGTCGGCATCACCGACCTGGATGACACCGCGCTCACCAAGGCGGTCATCGAGAGTCTCACCCAAGATGAGTCGCTGGCCATGCAGGTGCTGCCCGAAGACGAGGCGCGGCAACTGGTCAAGAGCGGCAAGCTGCGCGCGGCCATCGTGTTTCCGGCCGGCTTCGAGACTGCGGCAACCGGGGCACTGGTCGGCCTGGGCCAGATGCCGGACGTCAAGCTTTTCTACGATCCGTCGCAATCCATGGTCCGGCCCATGGTGGCGGGTCTGCTTACCCAACATATCATGCAACGTATTTCGCGGCCGAACTTCATCGGCGGCAGCAAACCGGCGCCATTCAACCTCGTCAATACCGCGGTCACCACCGGCCCGCGATACAACTCATACGCGCATTCCTTCGCCGGCATGAGCATCCAGTTCATCCTCTTCATGGGCATCGATGCCGGCGTGACACTGCTCTTGATGCGCCAGGAGGGCATGTGGCGCAGATTGCGCGCCGCGCCCTTGTCCCGTGCCGTACTGCTCGGCAGCCGGGTGGCCGGTACGACGTTGATCGCGATGATGATCCTGGCCGTCGTGTATCTTGCCGCATGTTTGATCTTCGGCGTGCGCATTGCGGGCAGCGTGCCGGGCTTCGTCATGGTGGCGATCGCCTTTTCGCTGCTCGCGGCCACGACGGGGCTCATGATTTCCGCGCTCGGCCGCTCGGTGGGCGCGACCCGCGGCGTGGCGATGTTCTCCGTGCTCATTCTCGTCATGCTCGGGGGCGCGTGGGTGCCGTCGTTCCTGTTTCCGGAATGGCTGCAGTATTTGACCGAGTTTGTGCCCACCCGCTGGGCAGTCGACGGCTTCGATCAGATGACCTGGCGCGGTCTGCCGCTGCAAGCCGCGTTCCTGCCCACGGCAATCCTGGTGGGTTGGTCCGCGCTGTTCGCAGCGATCGCCGTCTGGCGGTTCGATTGGGAAGATGATTGACGCGAGCTTGGTGCCTGACGCTACGATTGCTAGGATGCGGCGCTGATTTTAGAGGGGATGTGCGGTGTCAATAAAGCTGTGTGTGTGGAGTGCTTGTTTTTTCCTGAGCTTCTCATCCCTGGGCGCGGTGGTTACGCCCAAGGCCACAATCTCCGCCGAGACCGTCATGATCAATCGCATTTCGGATGCGGGCTTCAACCACAGCGAGGTCGTCAACACCGCGGCCTATCTGGCGGATGAGATAGGCGGGCGAATGACCAATTCGCCCGCCATGCGCAAAGCCGAACGGTGGACGCAGGATAGGCTCAAGGGCTGGGGTTTGAAGGACGTCAGGGCCGAAGCCTTCGATTTCGGCCGAGGCTGGTGGATCGAGTCGTCGCATGTACGGATGATCGCACCACGGCCGCTCGAGCTGCGGGCGATTCCACTGGCCTGGACGCCGGCGACCAACGGCGTCCTGTCCGCGCCCGTCATCGTCGCGCCCATGGTCAGCGAAACCGACTTCGCCGAGTGGAAGGGAAAACTCGCCGGCAAGATCGTATTGGTCACGTGGCCGGCGCCGCCCAAGGACGACGCCGATCCACCCTTTCAGCGGTTGAACGATGTCGACATCGCCAAGCTGGATAAGTACGAGCAGCCGACGTTTGACCCCGTCCAGCGGAAAAAGCGCATCGAGCGCTTTCGCTTCAGGCCCAATTTAGACGCGTTCCTGGCGCAAGAGGGTGCCGTCGCGCTGGTACAAATGTCGCGCAGCGAAGGGCGGCTGGTTCATGGAGAAGGATACGGTTATCGCGTCGGCAAAACTCCGAAGCTCCCCGGGGTCGAACTTGCGGCGGAGGACTATCGAAGACTTGCCCGACTGGCCAAGCTTGGTGAGGTGCGTCTCGAAATCGACAGCCGCGTGCACTTCGAAGATGCGGATCACAACGCCTACAATATTTTCGCGGACATTCCAGGCGAAGACCCGCACGCGGGCTATGTCATGGCCGGCGCGCACCTGGATAGCTGGGTTGCCGGTGACGGCGCCGCCGACAACGGCGCCGGCAGTGCCGTGGTCATGGAGGCGGCGCGCATTCTGGCGAGCCTCGGCGTGCGGCCGAGGCGCACCATGCGTTTTGCCCTATGGGCCGGCGAGGAAGAAGGACTATTGGGTTCGGCCGCCTTTGTCGAGAGTCATCTGGCGCATCGGCCGTTGCCCACCGATCCGGCTGAAGCCGACCTGCCGCCATCTTTCCTGACGGATTCGTATCCGGTGCAGGCACTGCCGGGCTTTGCCGAGCTCGCGGGCTATTTCAACATCGACAATGGCTCCGGCAAGATTCGCGGCATCTATACGGAAGGCAATTTTGCAGTGGTTTCGACCTTTCGCGAATGGCTATTCCCCTTCTCCAGTCTCGGCGCGAGCATGGTCGTTGCCGAACCCACGGGGGGAACCGACCACGTGTTCTTGAGCCGCCTCGGCCTGCCGGCGTTCCAATTCATCCAGGATCCGTTGGATTACGAGACCCGCGTTCACCACACCGACCTCGACACGTTCGATCACTTGCGGCCGCAGGATCTGCGGCAGGCTTCAGTGGTGTTGGCGACAGTGCTCCTGGCCGCGGCAAATACCGACAAGCCTCTGCCGCGCAAGACGCTGCCCACGCAACCGGCGGTCACCGACCCATTCGAGTATCCCGACCCGGCGAAGAAATGAGGAGGCCGGGAGCCTGCCCGGCGGCCGCGGGAAATCTCAGACAGGCTGCCAGGCCTGCTTCAATCGTCCGCGGCGAAAATCAGCGATGATTTCGCGCGCGGCGTTGTGGCCGGGCGCACCCGTCACGCCGCCGCCGGGGTGTGTGCCCGATCCGCACATATACAGCCCTTTTAGCGGGCCGCGATAATCGCCGTGCCCCAACATCGGCCGCGCCGAGAACAGTTGATCCAAGCTCAAGGCGCCATGGAAAATGTCGCCGCCGATGAGTCCAAAGGTGCGCTCTAGATCGAGCGGACTCATGATCTGCCGGCCGAGCACCGAGGCTTTGAAATTCGGCGCGTGGGTGTTGACCAGATCGATCATCACGTCCGCGACTTCCTCGCGATGCGCATCCCAGGACGCGCCGTTCGGCAACACCGGCGCGACATGCTGGCAGAAGAGGCTGGCCACATGCCGGCCCGGGGGTGCAAGGCTGTCATCCAGCGTCGAGGGTATGAGCATCTCGACGATGGGGCGCTTCGACCATCCTCCGGCCTTGGCATCGAGATAGGCTTGGTCCATATACGCGAGGCTGGGCGCCATGATGATGCCCGCGGTGTGATGATCGGCGATGGCGCGCCCCGGCAACGCCTTGAAGTCGGGCAACTCCGAGAGCGCGACATTCATGCGAAAGGTTCCCGAGCCACAGCGCCAGCGGCTGATGCGCTCGCGGAAATCCTGCGGCAACGCCGCGGCGTCGATGAGCGACCCGTAGAGCAATTTTGGATTCAAATTCGACACGACGCTGCGTGCTCGAATCGCCTCGCCTTTCTCAGTGACCACGCCCACCGCGCGGCCGCCTTCAACGAGGATCTCGCGCACCGGGCTTGCGACGCGAATATCCACGCCGCGTTCTGCCGCCGCTTTGGCCATCGCCTGCGTGATGGCGCCCATGCCGCCGATTGCGTGACCCCAAGCACCCTTCTTGCCGTTGACCTCACCGAACACGTGGTGCAGCAGCACGTAGGCAGACCCGGCCGCGTACGGACTGGCATAGTTGCCGACGATGCCGTCGAATCCAAACGCCGCTTTGATGGGCGTGCTCTCGAACCAGGCGTCCAGATAGTCGCCGGCGGATTTCACGAACAAATCCAGCAGCTCGCGCCGCATCGGAAGATCCAATCTGGCGACGCGCTTGCCCAGGCGCGCGCCGCGCAGCAGTTCGGGCAGGGCGTCCAGCCAGCTGCCGGCCGTCACATTCGGCGGCGTCTCCAGCACCAAATCACGCAGCACGTCGGCAATCACGTCCAGGCGCGCGCCATAAGCACTCAAAGCCCCGGCGTCGCGGCTGGAAAACTTGGCCACTTCACCGGCGGTTTGGTCCGCGCCGACCTTCAAATAGCTGGTCTCGTCCAAGGGAAGGAAATTCGCCAGCCTGCGCTCGACGATACGCAGGCCGTGACGCGGTAATTCAAGGTCGCGAATGACTTTTGGGTTGAGCAGCGACACCGTGTAGGCGGCCACCGAATTGCGAAAGCCGGGATGAAATTCTTCGGTTACCGCGGCGCCGCCGACGACGCTGCGCCGTTCGAGTACGGTGACCTTGAGTCCGGCCGCGGCCAGATACGCGGCGCAAACCAGTCCATTGTGGCCTCCGCCGACAATCACGGCGTCGCGCCGCGACTCAGCCACAGTGCTTTCCCGGCGGAGGCCCGACGGTTCGCCAGCCGGCGCTCGGAGCGCACTCGAGCCGGCTTTCCGGAATGAGTTCGCGCATGCGGCGCGCAAAACTTCGCAGCGATACCTCGTTGTTTCCCAGCGGCCCCGGACTGTAGCTGCGCGAGCCCATGCCGGCCTGCACCCGTTCGATCAGCGCCTTGTCCTCCAGGCTGACTCTGCGGTTGATGCGCCAGTTCAGATAGCGTGCCGCGCGCATTTCGCGCCGGTCATCCGGGTGCGCATAGGCAATCTCACGCACCAGAGTTTCGGTGGGCGATATCGGAATCATTTGCATGAAGTCGATTTGGTCCGGATAGATGTCGAAGGCTACGTTCGGCCACAACTTGAAGTAGGTCCACAGCCGCTGCCGATCGTCGGGGAGGCCCGGCGATTTCGGAAGCAAAGTCTGGTACATGCGCTCCGAAAGCTGCGAAGAAGGCGTGTCGCGAAGATGGCCCCACATCTTGTCCACCCAGAGCCCGGCCTCTACGCCGTAGGTCCGGCCGAACAGGCGCGACAAACCCGGATGCGCCACCGCAATATGCATCGCGTCCGAATAATTGTCCGTTACGTTCTTCCAGTTCACATGGCGCATGCGCATCGTCACGCGCCCCATGGGCTTGAGCTCCTCGAGGCGGTACAACGCCAGCTCGCCCTCATAGGGCGCCAGCATGTCGGCGACGCTCGGCAGGCCCGGCCTCAAGCGAACGAAAACGAAGCCCTTGTAGACCTCGGTTTCCACCGCTTTGAGCCCGAAATCACCGAGGGAAAAATCCACAAATTCCTTGCGGTGGGGCACGGCGCCGAGCGTTCCGTCGAGATCATACGTCCAGGCGTGATAGGGACAGACTATCCGGCCGGGACAATGTCCGGAACCGCCGTCGAGGAGCCGCGCGGCGCGATGCCGGCAGACATTGAAGAAGGCCTTGACGCCGAAATCGCGGCCGCGCACGGCGACGATGGGCTCTCCGAGAAAATCCAGCGTGTGGTAGTCGCCGGGATTCGGGATGTCGTTGAGGTGGCATACGATCTGCCACGACGCGGCGAACACCTGCTCCTTTTCAGCCCGCAGGAAATCCGCGTCCCGGTATATCCATCCGGGCAGACTGAAGTCTTCGTCCAATGCAATGCGCTTTGCATCCATCACAGGCCGCCGCGTCTCTTGTTGAACGGTAGTATAACAAGATGAACTGTCAAGATTTGTGATGTTTTTAGCGCAAAATCCGCGGAAAGGCGCCGGCGCATAGGGCATTCACCCAATCCTCGCAAATGCCGATCGCCTCGCTGGGTTTGAAAGTCTCGCAGCTCAGGCTCAGTTCGACCCAAAGGCCGTCGAGCAATGCGCTCAAGGCAATCGCCGCGGAGCGCAGCTTCAATCTGGGCGCCGCGCCGGATTTGACCAGTTCGCCCAGCAGCTTCTCCAGGATGGAGCGGTACTGGCCATAGGTTCGATCGTGAACGGCGCGAATCTCGGGCGAGTGCGCAACCATGCTCCAGAACACCACCCACACATTGAACAGCTGCGGATCGAGAAGCTCGGGAGCGAACGATGCGCGGAAAAAATCGCTCAGGCGCTTGCGCGGCGCGGCTGTCCGATTTTGTGCACGGGCTCGCAGCGAGTCCTGCAGCGACAACGCCAGGGTCTCGTAGGCTTCCGCAATCAGTCCAGACTTGCTCGGAAAGTGGTGGTTGATCAGCCCGATGGAGACGCCGGCGGCGGCGCTGATGCGGCGCACTGAAGCACCATCATGGCCGTACTTTTTCAAACAGCGAAGAGTCGCCTCGACGAGCGCTTCGCGGCGTACCTCCGGGGTCGCACGACGAAATTTCGGCACGTGCCGCTTGGTATTCATCAAATTCCCTTTCCTTAAGATTATAAAGAGCCCCTTCCTGGAGTTCTTAAAGCACTAGGCAGCGCGATACTCTCGATAGTCCAATCCTAGCGCACTGGCAACGGCTGCGTGCGTCAGTTGACCGGCATGCACGTTGAGTCCGTGAGCCAAGCCAATGTCCTTGGAGATCGCCGCCCGCCAGCCGTGATCCGCCAGCGCTTTGACATACGGCAAGGTCGCGTTGGTGAGTGCGAACGTGGAGGTTCTCGGCACGGCCCCCGGCATATTGGTGACCGCATAATGGATTACGCCATCGAGCACATAGGTGGGCTCCGCATGGGTCGTGGGATGGCTGGTCTCGAAGCAGCCGCCCTGGTCGATTGCAATATCGACCAGCACGGCGCCGGGTTTCATGGTTTTGACCATGGCGCGGGTCACGAGTTTCGGAGCCGCGGCGCCCGCGATGAGTACCGCGCCGATTACGAGGTCAGCGTCGCGCACGAGCTCTTCAATGGCGTGGGCGGTCGAATACACGGTCTTGAGCTGGCTCCCAAATGCGGCAGACAGCTCCCGAAGGCGCTTGACCGAACGATCCACGACCGTCACGTCGGCGCGCAATCCAACAGCCATTTCAACGGCATGCGTGCCTGAGACGCCGCCGCCCAAGACCACGACCTTGGCCGGCGCCACTCCTGGGACGCCGCCCAATAGCACGCCAAATCCGCCGTTGGCCTTTTGCAGGCAGTTGGCGCCGACCTGCACCGACATGCGTCCCGCCACCTCGCTCATGGGGGTCAGCAAGGGCAACGAGCCGTCCGGCGCCGTCACGGTCTCGTAGGCGATTGCGGTTGCGCCCGAGGCCAGCAACGCGAGCGTTTGTTCGCGATCGGCGGCCAGATGCAGATACGTAAACAGCGTTTGGCTGGTACGCAGCATTTTGCACTCGGTCAACTGCGGCTCTTTGACCTTGATGATCAGGTCGGCGGAGCTGAAAATGTCCTCGACCTTTTTGGAGATCGAAGCGCCGGCCGCCTGGTAATGCGAATCATCGAAGCCGATACCTGCGCCCGCGCCGCTTTGAACCAAGACTTGATGTCCCGAATCGACGAGTTCACGAACTCCCGCAGGCACAAGACCCACGCGGTATTCATGTATTTTGATCTCTTTGGGTACGCCGATTTTCATACTATCTCTCCGCAGGGTCTTTAAGGATGGCAAGGTTACTCACCCGGGAGCCCAGAAACAATCCACCGCACGATTGCTCAGGCGATACCACGCAATTCCTGCACGAGCAGACGCTGCCAAAGCCATTCCTGCCGTGTTTGCGGCGCGCTCAATGACATGCGCTCCAGGTACGGCCGCATTGCGCTCGGGATGCCGCGAGATGTCATGGCGCCCAGCAAGGCCTTGGCACGGGGCCAGCCACCCGCAGTCCTTTCCTGCAATCGAGTCAGCGCCTTTGCCAGCACGATTTCCTCTCCGGTAAAATCGCTGCCGAACGGAAACTCCGAAAACAGCCCGCGGGCACGCGCGAGTATGAACCGCTCCTCCAAGGCGCGCGGTGTATTGTTCCGATGCATGTCGGGTATCAGGTAGTCGCGGCGCAGCTTTCCCGCCGCCTGCGCTTCCCGCTTCAAGCCGTCTTGAAACCGCGAGTCCGCGATGTTCAGCATTGCGGCGATGACATCCTGATCGGACAGGCCGCGCAAGTCAGCGACTCCGTACTCGGTCACCACGATATCCCGCAGGTGCCGGGGAATGGTCGTATTGCCGTAACTCCAGAGGATGTTCGAGGTGACGGTGGAATTCTTGTCGCGCGTGCTGCGCAGAGTCAGAATCGAACGCGCATCCGGCAAAGCATGAGCCATCGCGACGAAGTTGTATTGCCCCCCAACGCCGCTGACGACGCGGCCGTCGGCCAGGCCGTCCGACACCGCCGCTCCCAACAGCGTCACCATCATGCTCGAATTGATGAATCGCCCGTGCGCACGCTGCGCGATTTTCAGCGCCTGGTCGGCGCCGTCGAGCTGATTGACGAAGGAAACACCGCACATCGAGAACTGGCGCCGTTCCGATTCCGGCAGCTCGCGCAGCGCTGCATAGAATCCGCGCGGCCCCAGGAAGAATCCGCCATGCAAGAGAACGCCGCCGCTCAGTTGACGCCCCGTGCACAGCTCCAGCAGTTCGCGCCGGGCGGCCGCGGAATTGAAAACCGCGGCAGCGCTTTGGCCCTCGGCATTCTCGATACGCCCATCGGCGTAACGGCAATCATGGCGAAAAACCCCGATACTCTGCAACAGCGCAAACTCACCGGCGGTGAGCGGACTGGCGAACCCCGCCGCCGCGAGCGCCGCCAGGAAACGTTCGTCGACGCGCTCGCTGACGGTGCCTTCATTCAGCAACCGCTGGATCCGGGCGTCATCATAAACGCGGCGCCGGAGCACGCCGCTGCGATACAAGTCCAGAAATCCATCGACGAACATCTCGGTACAGGCGTAAAGACCCGCCTCGAAGGGCGATGCGCCGCCGATCAGGTCCAGGCTTTCGCCGAAGCGCTCCTGCGCCCTGAGCCCCTGCAGGATCTCGCGGAACTCGGCGTTCTGTTGCTGTCGCAGCTGCAGTCCATAGACCACGGCATCGCCGAGCTCGCCGATGCCGATTTGCAGCGTGCCGCCGTCGCGCACCAAGCGGGCACTGTACAGACCGGCCGCATATTCAACCGTGCCCAAGCGTTGGTTGGGGGGCGCAAACAGGTCGTAGTCGTAGCGTGGGTGCTCGATCAGAGAGTCGAAGATGTCGGCACTTACGGCCGCAGGCCCATACATGAAGGGCATTTGACGATTGACCTCGCCGATGACGACCACGTCTCTACCGAGCCGCCGCTGCGGCGCCAGATGTTCGAGCAGGTCGACCGTCACATCGGGGTTCGATCCCAGGCTGTACTCGGCCCGCCCTTCGACGCTTCGCTTCGCGACCAGTTGCGCGATGACGTTGACTCCATGGGCGGCGACATCGCGCACGACGTGCGTGTAGTTGGTGCTGACATAGTGGCGCTGCGAGTGCGAAACGTTGAGAAGCGCGCCCGGATCCAGGAAGAACTCGACAATCTGCACATTGTCCGGCACGCCCGCGCCGTGCAAATCCGCCACGTAATCCAGGGGCACGCAGCCGCCGAAGAGGCGCGCCACCAAGGGCTCCAGAAAGCGCCGTTCAAGTTCGCCCTTCCACTGCGGCGCGCGCAAGCTCAAGGCCGTGAATATCTTGAGGTTAAGCGCGGGGTCACGCCTCGCCCGGCGATAGAATTCGTTGGCCAGTGGGTTGGGCTTTCCTATGCCGAGCGGCAGAGCCAGCACGATGTGCGGTCCGACGCGGCCCAACGTGGTCTCGACGCATTCGGCGACATCGTCGAAGATGCGCGGCATGTCGGGAGCCTCAGCTCTTGGGCTTCAGCACCAATGAGAAGCTGATCTTGACCGCATCGCCGACCCACTCGGTGCTCTTCCAGTCGCCCTGGCCCACCCCGAAATCCAGACGGTTCAGTTTGGCGCTGCCCGCAAGCTTGGCGCCGCCTGCGGCGTTCGTGAACTGAAAGTCAATCGGCACATCCTTGGTGACGCCATGCAAAGTCAGCGAACCGGCTGCGCTGAAGCCCGCGGCGGTCTTGGTGATGGTCTTGGTGACGTAGTGCGCCACCGGCATATGCGCGACATCGAAAATATCCTTGCCGCGGATGGTGGTATCGCGATCCTTGTCCATGGAATCGACGGAATTCAAGTCGATCTGTACGTCGATATGCGAGCCGGCGAGCGCGTCGGGCGCAAACTCGACGCTCGCGGTGAATTTGTGAAACACACCTTTGAATTCAGCGCCGGCCTGCACGCCGGTGAATTCCAGGCGGCTCTGCTGGGCGTCAGCGGTGTAGCCCGCGGCAGTGTCCGCTGCGGCCGCTGCGGCCGCTGCCGCCGCGCCGGCTACGAGCAGTGCGCCGGCCGCGGCAACGATGGTTTTGTTCATGATCGCTTCTCCGTTTTGGTAAAGGGCAGCATGCGGGTGAGCACATCATCCTTGTTCCAGAAATGATGCTTGAGCGCGGCAAGAATGTGCAGTATCGCGACCGCGAACAGCAGCCAGCTCAATGAACGGTGGGTCGCTCTGAGCAGATCGAATGCCTGTTCATTCTTGCCGATGAGATCCGGCCACGTGAACACGCCGAACCAGCTCACCGAGTAATTCTTCGCGGAAGACATCATCCAGCCCGTCAGGGGCATGACAAATAGCAGGACGTAGAAAATGACGTGCGTCCCCTTGGCGAGCAGCCTTTCGACTTTCGACATGCCGGCGGGCAGTTCCGGCGGCCGATTCTTAAAGCGCCACAGCAGGCGCAACACCGCCAACATGAGCACGGTCATGCCGAAGCTCTTGTGCCGCGCGAGCACTGCGAGCTTGTGCAGCCCCAACGGCAGATCGTCCGCAATCCACCCCAGCGTAAATTGAGTGACGATCAGCCCGGCGATGATCCAATGAAATCCTTGAGCGACCGCGCTGTAGCGAGTCGGGAAATTTTGATTTGGCATCGAGTCCCTCCGGGTGCAAACTTCGCCGCTCAAGTGTAGCAAGTCAGCGAGGCCCCGTAGGTGTTCAATAGGATTGCCGTCGCTGCAGTGGTATTGATCTTATCCGCCTGCGGGGCGCCGCGCCCGCGCCCATCCGCGCCGCGGCCCCCGATTCATCCTGCCTCGATTCTGCAAGCACTTCCGCCGCCCGGCGCGTACACCATCGACTCGCAGAATTCCGAACTGAGGATTCTGGTGTATCGGGCGGGGCCGTTGGCAAATCTGGGCCACAACCACGTCATGGTCAACCGCACCGTGACCGGATTGGTTCAGGTCGGCAGCAGCATTGCTGCGTCTTCATTTTCACTCAAGGTGCCGGTTGAAAGTTTCGTGGTCGACGATCCGCAAGCGCGGCGCGAAGAAGGCGGCGATTTCCCGGGCGATATTCCGTCGGATGCCAAAATGGGTACACGCCGCAATATGCTCGGCGCCGCGGTGCTCAACGCCGCTGAATTTCCCGTGATAACCGTGACCAGCGTGAGCTTGAGCGGTACGCCGGACGCGCTGAACGCCGAATTGAGCATCGGCGTCGCGGGGCACGAGGCAAGGATTTCTGCGCCATGCATCTTGCAGGGCGATGAGCATCGATTGACGGCCACGGGGTCCATGGAGCTTCGCCAGACTGCGATCGGCCTTGCGCCATACAGCCTGCTGCACGGCGCCCTGCAGGTGGAGGATGCCATGCAGCTGAAGTTCAGCATCGTGGTGCCGATCAGCTAGTCAGCAGGATCGGCGTCCCCTCCGGCGCCACCAATACGGCCGCGGGCACGGAGCGCAGACCCGGCGGCATTTCGCCGTTCGGCACGATGCCTTTGTCAGCCAGATGGGCCAGAGTACCGCCCACATCATCGACCTCGAACCTCAAGGTCGTACGGCGAAGGTCCGCCGGATGATAGAGCCCCACATCGATGAAATCGCTGGTGCACGATATATGCGGCAGGGGATCCTGAAGTTCGTCCATTCCGACGAATCCGAAATCTTCCCAGTACGATTTGGCCAGGTCGCGGTCCGGTGCCGGCACGGCGATCTCCAAGAAATAGCCGCACCGTGAAGTGTCGTTGGCGAGCCGCTTGCTGGGCGAGAAAGTCCGCGCTTCGATGAGGCGCACGAGCTGGCCCGAGGGGTCGAACCAACCGACTTCATTGAACACGTCATTGCCCAGACGCCGGAATTCAAATTCGATTCCCTTGCGCTCGAGCCCCTCCAGGTGCTTGAGCAGATCGGGCTTCACGAAGGTGAGCGAGGGCGCAGGCATGGCCTCTTGATGCAGTCCGAGGCAGATCCGCCCGTCGGTGACCACCGCATACGGATGCGACCAGGCATCGCCCACTTCCGCGGAAGTGAAGCCCAGCCCCAGGTAAAAATCCAGCGACGCCTGAATATCGGGTGTCGCGAGGGAAAATTCCAGGAACCGTCCCAGCACTAACTTATTCCGCCGACACAGATGTACTTGATTTCGGTGTAATCGAGAATCCCATATTTCGAACCTTCGCGCCCCGTGCCCGATTCCTTGACGCCGCCGAAAGGCGCTGCCTCGGTGGAGATGATGCCGGTGTTCAAACCGACGATCCCGTACTCGACGGCTTCCGACACCCTCCAACTGCGTGCCAGATCGCGCGTATAGATATAGGCGGCCAGGCCGAACTCGGTGTCATTGGCCATGGCGATCGCCTGCGCCTCGGTTGAAAACTTGAACAGCGGAGCCACGGGTCCGAATGTTTCCTCCCGCGCGACGAGCATCCTGGGCGTGACATCGGTCAGGATGGTCGGCTCGAAAAAAGATCCGCCCAAGGCGTGACGCTTGCCGCCGAACAAGACCTTCGCCCCGTGCGCCAGGGCATCGGCAATGTGTTCTTCAACCTTGGCCACAGCTTTGGCATCGATCAGAGGTCCTTGATCGGTCACGCCCGCAAGCCCGTCTCCGACGCGCAACTGCGCAACCGCCGATTTCAATTTCTTCGCAAACTCGTCGTACACTCCTGCTTGAATCAACAGGCGATTTGCGCAGACACAGGTCTGTCCGGTATTTCGATACTTGCTGGCCAGCGCCCCGAGCACGGCGGCGTCCAAATCGGCATCGTCGAATACGATGAAGGGAGCATTGCCGCCGAGCTCGAGCGACAACTTCTTGACGGTGCCGGCGCACTGCGCCATGAGCTTCTTGCCGACCTCGGTTGAACCGGTGAAAGTGAGTTTTCGCACCGTGGGATTGGCCGTCATCTCGCCGCCGATTGCCGCGGCGCTGCCCGTGATCACATTCAAAACGCCTTTGGGTACGCCGGCGCGATCCGCAAGCTCGGCCAGTGCAAAGGCCGAATAGGGCGTCTGAGTGGCGGGTTTGCAGACCAGAGTACAACCCGCAGCCAGCGCCGGTCCGGCCTTGCGCGTAATCATCGCGGCGGGAAAATTCCAGGGGGTGATGGCAGCGACGACGCCGACCGGCTGGCGCAGCACCATGATTCGCTTGTCGTTCTGGTGGCCCGGAATGATGTCGCCGTAGAGACGCTTGGCCTCTTCCGCAAACCACTCGATGAAGGAAGCCGCGTACTGGATTTCTACTTTGGACTCAGCCAACGGCTTGCCCTGCTCGGCGGTCATCAGGGTGGCGAGGTCGTCTTGATGCTCGAGCATCAGATCGAACCAACGCCGCAGGATGACGGCGCGTTCCTTGGCCGTGCGTGCTTTCCACGCCGGCAACGCGGCCGCGGCGGCCGCGATCGCGCGCCGCGTCTCGGCGGCACCCATGTTGGGAATTGAGCCCAGCTTACCCAAGGTGGCGGGATTCTTCACATCCAGCGCGCCGCCGTTGTCCGCCCCCACCCAACTGCCGTCGATGAAGCACAGCTCGCGCAGCAATTTCGAGTCTTTCAGTTTCATGTGCGATCCTAGCGCTCGACAATGGCCGTGACGCCCATGCCTCCGGCGGTGCAGACCGAAATCAGACCGCGCTTGGCTTTGTTTTCATCGAGAATCTTTGCCAGGGTGGCGACGATGCGTGCTCCGGTCGCCGCGAATGGATGGCCGATCGCAAGGCTGCCTCCCTTCACGTTGAGCTTCGATCGATCGATGGTGCCCAGAGCGCCCGGGAGTCTGAGTTTGTCGCGGCAGTAAGCGGGGTCCGTCCAGGCCTTCAGAGTGCAAAGCACCTGTCCCGCGAAGGCCTCGTGTATCTCATAAAAATCGAAGTCCTGCAGCGTCAGTCTGGCATCGCTCAGCATTCGCGGAACCGCGTACGCGGGGGCCATGAGCAAGCCTTCTTTTTTCTCAATGTAGTCGACCGCGGCCACTTTGCCGTAACTCAAATAAGCCAGCACCGGCAGATTGCGCTCGCGGGCCCAAGCCTCAGTGCTGAGCAATACGGCGGAGGCGCCGTCGGTCATCGGCGTGGAATTTCCTGCGGTCAAGGTGCCCCCGCCGGAGAAATCGAAGGCCGGCCGCAGTTTGGCGAGTCTGTCCAGGGTCGTATCGCTGCGGATATTGTTGTCTTGAGAGAGCCCCAGATACTCGATGACCAAATCCTTGTAAAAACCCTGGGCGTACGCGGCCGCAGCCTTTTGATGGCTCTCCAATGCCAGCTGGTCCTGTTCGGCTCGCGTGATGCCCCAGGTCTTCACCATCAGTTCGGTACTTTCGCCCATGGACAAGCCGGTGCGAGGTTCCGTGACACCCGGCAGTACGGGCCTGAAATTCTTCGGGCGCAATCCAAACCAGGGGAGAACTCTTTCACCCATGCTCTTGCCGCGATAGCTGCGCAGCAAGAGTTGCTGAAAGCTCCTGGGGTAGACCACGGGCGGATCGCTCACCGTGTCGACTCCGCCGGCAATCCCGCAATCGATTTGTCCCAGCGCGATCTTATTGCCCAGCAAGATCGCCGCCTCCAGGCTGGTTCCACAGGCACGCTGCAGATCCAGTCCCGGCGTCTCCGCAGCGAGGCCGCATCCAAGCACCGACTCGCGGGTCAAATTCCATTGGCTGGAATGTTTCATGACTGCGCCTGCGGCGACATCATCCACGCGCTGACCGCGCAATCCGAAGCGTTCGACCACGCCGCGCAGCGCGGCGATCAACATCTCCTGATTCCCGACCTGCGCGTAGGCGCCATTGCCGCGTGCAAATGGGATGCGCACGCCACCGACGATCGCGACGCGACGCGGACTTGCTCCTACCAACATGGTTGCCTCCGTTAAACGGTAAGCTGCGAATTATGGACCTACCCGCCAGCATATAATCCATCCATGAGCGGATTTTCTCCAAGCAGTTGGTGCGCAATCGTGCTTTTGGCGCTTGCCGGATGCGGCGCGGCGCCCGGGCCGGCCTCCGCACCGGCGATGCCGGCGATGGCGCCGAACGATCAGCTTGGCGGGCTCGTCGAGCGATATTGGGACGAGCACCTGGGAAAGGATAATGCGATTTCACCGCAATTTCTGGCGGATTCCCTGAGCATCGAGCGCCGCTACCTGGCGGAGCTTCTGAACGTGCCGCGGGACGGATTGGACGCGTCTTCGAGGCTGACCTACGACATTTTCAAGAGGCAACGCGAGCTCAATATCGAGGGCTTGGTCTTTCCGGCTGAATTGCTGCCCATCAACCCCTTCGGAGGAACGCCCCAGCAACTCGCGGCACAGGCTTTGAGCTTGGCGCAGCGTCCGCCCGCAGCCGCCGCCGACTACGAAAACTGGCTGAGGCGCATCGACGAGTATGTGCGCTGGACGCAGCAAGCGACCGTCAATATGCGCGAGGGGATACGCCGCGGTTATACCTCTCCCCGGGTGCTCATCGAACGCATGCTCCCCATCCTCGAGCGGCTCGGCGTGGATGATTCCGCGAATGTATTTTACGCGCCCCAGCGCTTTATCCCCGAAACCATCAAGGAGCCTGCCCGCAGCTCGTTGACCAAGGCCATCAGCAGCGCAGTTTCGGAAAAATTGCTTCCCGCAAATCGCGCGCTGCGTGATTTTCTGCGGCAGGAGTACCTGCCTCGCGCCAGAGCGGGCATCGCGCTGACGCAGCTGCCGCTGGGCGCGCAGTGGTACGCCTATCGCGTCAAGAGGGCGACCGGTGCAGCGCTCTCGGCCGATGAGATCAGCCGTATCGGCGTCGCGGAAGTCGAACGCATCGGCGCGCTCCAGCAGCCTCACGAGGCGCCACTCGGCGGCGCAGCGCTGGTAAGCGCGTACCTGGACCTCAAGGCCCAGGTTCGAACCGCCATGCCCAGTTTGTTTTCCGAAGTCCCGAAGGAGGATTTCGACATTCGAGGCGCAGAATGGTTGCCTGAGCCGGCCAGTGCGTTGTACTACCAACCCGCGGGGTCCACGGCCCTGGAGCCCGCCGTCCTCTTTGTGAATACGGGCAGGACGGCTTCCAGAGCATCAATATCCAGCTTTCTGCAGCAGGGCTTGCCGGGCCGTCATCTGCAAATTGCGCTTCAGCAGGAGCGGGCAGACTTGCCGCGATTCCGTCGCTTTGGCTCCGAGGCGGCGTTCACCGCGGGTTGGGGATTGTACGCCGCCTCGCTCGGCGAGGCGTTGGGCTTGTACGCGGATGAATCATCGAAGGCAGATGCGGCGGCCGGAGAAATGCGTTGTGCTGTAGCATTGGTGGTCGATCCGGGGCTGCACGCCAAGGGCTGGACGCGAGGCAAGGCTCTTGACTATGTGCGTGCTCATCTGGGAATCGACGATCCCGACGCCCAGGCGCTCATCGACTCGTATGCGGCCGACCCGGCTGACGCATTGGCGTGCATGATGGGCGGGCTCAAATTCCGTGCGCTGCGTGCGCGAGCGCAGCAATTGCGGGGCGCGCGCTTCGATGTTCGCGAATTTCACGCTGAGATTCTGAGGGATGGCGCAATGCCCCTGGATATTCTCGAGACTAAGATGAAGGCTTGGACGGACGCGTCGAAATGATGATTTGTGCCCAAAACAACCGCCAGGCGGCGATCAGTTTCGAACAGTATCTGTCGGTCGGAGTCAGACTACCCAGTGCGTACTACATTTCCATTGATGTTGCTTTTCATCGCCTATTCGGCCGCATCTGCGAATCTCGCGCAAGAGGCATCGCAGAAGGGCGATATCGAAGTGACGGTAAAACTGGACGTCGCGGAGCAAAGCGGCAGTGCCAATGCGACGGTAAGGATTCATGCTTCCCGCGAGGTCGTGTGGTCGTTGATCACCAGCTGCCCCGAATCCTTGAGGATGGTTCCAGGTCTCGAGGTCTGCGATGTGCTGGAGACCGCGCCGGATCTCTCATGGCAGAGAATTCGCCATGTCATGAATTACTCTTGGTACATGCCCAAGACGACCTATGTCATTCGCGCCTCCTACGACCGGCCGTCGAGGGTTGCGATCGAACGGATCTCCGGGGATCTTCGAACGCTGCGCGGCTCGTGGGATTTGAAGAGCGACGGCAGCTACACGATCGCGCACTATATGGTCGACCTGGCGCCGGGTTTCTGGGTGCCGCACTGGATGGTGCGATCGGCCCTGCGCAAAGATCTGCCAAAAATGCTGCGTGCGCTGCGCACTCGTGCTGAAGCCGCGCCAAACGTCAAACCATAGGAGCCTGCCTGAGAAGGCTCCCAGGACCGGCAGCTTGGGCGGCCGGGCACTGCTTACGATTTCGCTCGCGGTTTTTGCGTTGAGCGCCTGCGAGCGCGAGCCGCAAGCGCCGCCGATGCGCGTCAAGCGAGTCTTCCATTTGAATCCCTACGAGAAGGACTTTGGCTATTCGCAAGCCGTGCTGATCGACAAAACGCTGTATATTTCGGGCTCGGTGGCCGCGGATGAGAACGGACGCTTGGTCGCGGCCGGCGATATGGCCGGGCAAATGCGTGCCGCTTATTCCAATATACGCCGTACCCTGGCCGCGCACGGAGCGGACTTCGAAGAAGTTGTCAAAGAGACGATTTACACCACGGATATGAACGCATTGCTGAAAGCCTCGGATTTGCGCTTCGAGTATTACGACAAGGAGCGGTTGCCGACGACTTCATGGCTGCAGGTGCAGCGTCTGGTCGATCCCGGATTTCTGGTGGAGATCGAAGTCGTTGCGGAGCTGCCCTAAAAAAACATGAATCGAGGATAGCCTTGCGTAACGTGGTGGACAGAAGCTTTGAGCGCCGCCTCGCGGGACTCATTAATTCCGGCGAACGGGCGGTATTGCGCGGCGGCCGCAAGGGCGTGGAGAAGGAGTCATTGCGCGTCACACCCGATGGGAACATCGCGCAGACCCGCCATCCGGAAGCATTGGGCGCGCCGCTCACCAACGAACATATCACGACGGACTTTTCCGAATCGCTGATAGAGCTGGTCACCCCGCCATTCGGCGAGACCTGGGAACTGCTGCAATACTTGTGCGACATCCATCAGTTCGTGTATCGCCACCTGAATGATGAGTTGCTGTGGGCAACCAGCATGCCCTGCGCGATCGACGGCGATGCCAGCATTCCGCTGGCGCAATTCGGCCGCTCAAATGTCGGGCAGATGAAGACGATTTATCGTCACGGTTTGGGAGTGCGCTACGGCCGCATCATGCAGGCGATTTCCGGCGTGCATTTCAACTACTCGTTCAGTACACGATTGTGGGGCGTGCTCGAAGAGGTCAATCAATCCAAGCAACCGCGCCAGGACTTCGTGTCCGAACAGTATTTCGGCGTGCTGCGCAACTACCGGCGCTACGGCTGGCTGGTGCTGTACCTGTTCGGTACCTCGCCGGCGGTTTCGAACAGCTTTTTCGCAGGCCGCGAAAATACTCTGCCGGTTTTCGACCGCGATACCGTTTACGAACCATACGGCACATCGCTGCGCATGAGCGACATCGGTTATCGCAACAAGAATCAGTCGACCTTAAGCGTATCGGTCAATAGCCTGGCCGAGTACGTGCGCGACCTGTCGCGGGCCATCGGCACGCCGTATCCGCCTTACGAGAAACTCGGCGTCAAGGTCGACGGCGTTTATCAGCAATTGAATGCCAATATCTTGCAGATCGAAAATGAGTATTACAGTTTCATACGTCCCAAACGAATAGCGCGCTCGGGCGAACGGCCGACCAAGGCGCTGCATCGGGCGGGGGTGGAATACGTTGAAGTGCGCGCCTTGGATGTGAGCGCTTTCGACCCGGTGGGCGTCAATCAAAACAAACTGCGCTTCCTCGAAGCATTTCTCGCCCTATGCCTGCTGCGCGAGAGCGCGCCGATCAGCCTGGGCGAGCAGTCCGCGCTCGATGCGAATCACCTCCTGGTTGCGAGGCGCGGGCGGGAGCCGAAGCTGATGTTGCGCCGGGAGGGACGCGATTTCCCCATGATCGAATGGGCGCACGAGCTGCTCGATTCGATGCAAGGATTGTGCGAAATGCTCGATCACGGCGAACCCGCGAGGCCCTACTCAGCGGCACTCGAGCAGCAGCGCGCCAAAATCAACGATGTGGAACGTACGCCGTCGGCACGGCTGCTCGCCGAGATGCGCCAAACCGGCGAGACCTTCTTTCAGCTGGCCCTGCGCATGTCGAGGCTGCACAAGGACTATTTTCTCGGGCTTTATCCGCCCAATGAGAGCAGGCTGCGCGAATTCGCGGCGGAGGCGCAGGAATCTCGCGAGGCGCAGCGCAACATCGAGGCCGCCGATGACACCGATTTCGACACGTATCTCGCGCACTACTGAATGTTGAAGTTATTTGACATAATACAATAAGGCAATCGAGGCATCACCCGCCTTTTGTCTTTCAAACAGTGCCCCAGATCATTGAGGGCCCGACTCAAGGACGGTACGGTGACGCGAATGAGTACTGAAAACGGACTTTCGACGCAGGATTTGCCAAATTCACCGCACGCACGTCAATTGCGCGCGGGATTTCCCTGGCTGACCTTCGATGGCGAACTCGAAGCGGAGTTCAGACGCAGGAATTTCGACGAGAACCTGCTGCACACGCGTGTGAACTTGAGTCTGGCCATGCTCATCGTGATTGCCTTTTCGGCGATGGATGCGATGGTGTTGGGACCTCAGCTCGATCGAATTCCGACCAGGATCTACATACTGGGCATCATCCCCTTGCTGCTCATTGGCCTGGCGTCGAGTTTCTCGCCGCAGCGCCACCGGATCCATGCACCGCTCACCATCGTCACCATGACACTGTTCGGCTTGTGCGTGGCGGCCACCCAGATCATCGCCTCGCTCGGCGGCATCTCGATGCTGACCCCTTCGTTGATCTTAAGCATCGTATTCATCTACTTCATGAGCGGCCTCATTTTCTATCATGCGGTCGCCGCCAACGTGATCGTGATGTTGGTCTATCTCGCCGCCGGCACGGCACTGCTGCTGCCCGGCCGCGAGTTCAGCTACACCGCCCTGACCATTGTCGCCGCCAACTTGTTCTGTGCATCGGTTACCTACATGCACGAGAAGACCAGCCGCCTGCGCTTTCTGGAGGCCTGCCTGCTGAGCGAAATGGTGGCACGGGACGGCCTGACCGGCATCCAGAACCGGCGCATGTTCGATCAACACATTGCGCGGGTTTGGCAGCAGGCGGTGCGCGAGGAAGAGCGCGTCGCGGTGCTGCTCGCGGATGTCGACTGTTTCAAGGATTACAACGATCGATATGGCCATCAGGCCGGCGATGAGTGCCTGCGCGCCGTCGCGGTTTGCTTGAGTCAGTGTGCGCGGCGGCCGCTGGATTTCGTCGCGCGCTACGGCGGCGAAGAGTTTGCGATCGTACTGTACGAGGCCAGCCACGAATATGTCGCCGAAGTGCTCACCCGCATACAGCGCTCCATCGCCGAACTGAATATTCCCCACGAAGCTTCCAAGGTCGCCGGCCGGCTTACCTTGAGCATCGGCGCGGCGTTTATCCTGCCCGCCGCCAACCGCACGCTCGAAGGCCTCATTCAGCTCGCCGATGAGGCCCTGTACTGTGCCAAGGAAGAGGGCAGAAATCGCGTCATCGTGATGGAAGCCGAATACCAGACCATGAGAACGGGCCGCTTCGAGAAGCGCCGTCATCATGTGGAGACATAGATTCCGATCCGCATCTCTTCTCCTTCCCGGCGGCTGGCGCGAAACATGCCTTCGGAATTGAATTCGATGGCGATTTCTCCGCGTGCGTCGATCGCGATGACGCCTCCCTCGCCGCCCAGGGCGGGCAGCTCCCCAAGAACCACCTCGCGCACAGCTTCGCCGACGCTGCGGCCGCCGAAGCGCATCCTCGAGCAGATGTCGTGAGCCACGACGGTGCGAATGAATACTTCGCCATGACCCGTCGCGGATACGGCGCATGAGCGATCGTCTGCGTACGTGCCCGCGCCGATGATGGGCGAATCGCCGATGCGTTGATAGCGCTTTCCGGTCATGCCGCCGGTGGAGGTCGCCGCAGCCAATCTGCCTCGCGCATCGACTGCGACGGCGCCGACCGTGCCGATATGCGAAATCGTCAGCGCGGAAAGACCGGCGTCGCCGCTGCGAATTCGCTCGAGCTGCATCCAGCGCTCCGGCGTATAAAAATAACTCTGCGGCACAAACGAGAAACCTTGGGCGGCGGCAAATTCTTCCGCGCCGGCGCCTGCCAGCATGACCTGTTCCGACTTCTCCATCACGGCGCGTGCAAGCTGCACCGGGTTTCGGATGCGGGTAACGCCGCACACCGCGCCGGCTTTGAGGGTGCTGCCGTCCATGATCGAGGCATCCAACTCGTTGCGGCCGTCGAGCGTGAATACGGCGCCCTTGCCTGCGTTGAACAGCGGATTGTCCTCGAGCAGCACCACCGCCCGGGTCACCGCGTCCATGCTCGTGCCGCCGGCCGCAAGTTCAGCGAAACCGGCGTCGATTGCCTCTTTCAGGCCGGCCCGATACCTGCGTTCCGCATCAGCGGACATGTCGGCGCGCGGCAAGGTGCCGGCGCCGCCGTGAATTGCCATACCGAACATTATTTACATCGCTCCTTGCCGCTGTGGAACAGTCACTTCGAGCCCATCGAGATCCGCCGTGACCTGAATCTGGCAGCTCAGGCGGCTATTGTCGCGCGGCTCCCAGGCGCACTCCAGCATGCCTTCCTCCATTTCCTCGCGGGGTTCGAGCCTCGCGAACCAGGCCGCATCGACGTAGACATGACAAGTTCCGCACGCGCATGCGCCACCGCACAGCGCGAGAACGCCTTGCACGCCGTTTTGCACGGCAGCCTCCATCAATGAAATGCCGACGGGCGCGTCGATCACCCGCCGCACGCCGCCCGGCTCGATGAATGTGATGCGGGGCATCGGCTTTAAGCGGGCTCCGCGACGGCTTCTTTGAGCGCGAGATTCGGGTCTGCCACTTTCGTCAAGTCCATTCGTGCGCGGTCGGCGATGAGTTTGCGCGCGGCCATGTAGTCTTTCGAATGATTGATTGCCTCAACCGCGATCAGCTCCCGGCCTTTGAGGTAACAGACGCTGAAACTGCGCGAAGCCGGCTCGCCGCGCAAAACCTGCCGGTCGTAATCCTGCGACAGCCCGGCGATCAACAGCTTGCTGTCGAATTGATCGGACCAGAACCACGGCACGCGGTCGTGGGCAATCTTTCGATCCAGCAGATTGAGCGCCGCGGTCTTTGCCTGCTCGAACGCATTGTCCACCGACTCGATCCGTACGCGACGCCCGAAGCGCGGTGAAGGGTGATTGGTGCAATCGCCCGCCGCAAAAATCGCCTCATCCTGGGTGCGGCAGTACTCATCGACGAGGATGCCGTTGTCGCATGCCAATCCCGCGTCGCTCGCCAGTGCCGTGGTGGCCATGGCACCCACGCCGACGATGAGCGCGTCCGCAGCCGTCTCGCTGCCGTCGGCGCAGATCACCCGCTCGACGCGCCCGGCGCCTTCGATGCGGGTGACCCGCATGTTGCACAATATATGGATGCCCTGCGCACGATGTTCCTGCGCAAAGAACTCCGACACGCACGGTGCCACCACACGATTCATGACCCGGTCGGCCAGCTCCAAGACCGTGACTTCGCAGCCCATGTGGCGGCAGGTCGCGGCGGTTTCCAGGCCGATGTATCCGCCGCCGATGATGGCCACACGTGAACCCGGTTTGATGGCCGCTCGAATGAGCGTCACGTCGGCGACGGTGCGTAAATAATGCAAGCCGGCAAGATCAGCCCCCGCGCAGGTCAACCGGCGCGCCGTCGAGCCGAGGCATAGCAATAACCGGTCGTACGTCAGCGCTTCCCCGTTGTCGAGATCCACTCGACGGGCGCGCGGATCCAGCGCCACGGCCCGCAGGCCCAGCTTCAGTTCGATTCGATGCTCGTCGTAGAAAGCCCGGTGCCGAAACGGCAGCCGTTCGGCCGTCAGCTCGCCCGACAGATACTTTTTGGACAATGGCGGCCGCTGGTACGGGAGCGCCGGCTCGTCGCAGATCAACAACAGCCGGCCTGCGAAGCCCTCTCGCCGCAGCGTGTCGACAGCCTGGGCCCCGGCCTGCCCGCCGCCTACTACCACGATTGTGGATATCATTGTGTGCCCTCGACAGAATCGTAATAGTATTACCCAGACGGCCTTAAGACCGGAGTCTAGAATGAAATTGATTACCGCGATCATCAAACCCTTCAAGCTGGATGACGTGCGCGCGGCCCTGTCCGAAATCGGGGTCTCCGGCATGACTGTGACGGAGGTCAAGGGATTCGGCCGGCAACGCGGGCACACTGAACTGTACCGCGGCGCCGAGTACGTGGTCGATTTCGTGCCGAAGACCCGCATCGAAGTCGCCGTCAAGAATGAGCTCGTCGATCAGGTCATGGAGGCCATCGTCGGTGCCTCGAAAACAGGGAAAGTCGGGGATGGCAAAATTTTCGTTACCGACATCCTGCGGGTTTTGCGCATTCGCACCGGCGAGAGCGACAACGCCGCCCTGTAGATCCTTCGTCGAATGAAACTATCCGACGGCGGATGCCTGATCGCATTCACCGTCCTGATAGGGACGATCCCGCCGGCGTTTGCAGCCAAGCTCACTGACAAGGAACATACCCGCATCGAGGAGCCTCGGCCGGCCGACGTTCCCAGCGACGCAGCATTGGAAGCGGCCGGGGCCGTCATCGGCAAGGTGGAAATCGCCACCCGCAACATCTTCGACGAGAGCGATTCGCGCGAAAGCAACGGCTTGTACCGGCTGGCCAATGATCTGCACATCCGCACCAAGCACGCGACCATTCGAGCGCAGTTGCTGTTCGCCAGCGGCGACAAATATCTGGCGCGCAAGCTCGCAGAGACCGAACGGGTGCTGCGCCTCCTGCCCTATGTGTACGACGCCCGCATCGTGCCGGTGCACTACGCCGACGGCAAGGTCGATATCAAGGTCATTACCAACGATGTTTGGACCTTGAGTCCGGGCCTCTCCATCTCCCGCTCGGGCGGCACCAACGACAGCAAAGTCAACCTGCAAGACAGCAATTTCCTGGGCTGGGGCAAGACCTTGCAGGTATCGCGCGACAGCACGGTGGATCGCACCAGCAACACGATAGCGTGGAGCGATCCCAATGTGCTCGGGTCCCGCTGGACATCGCAGGCCACCTATTCGGATTCCAGCGACGGCTCACAGCGCGCATTACTGGTGGCGCACCCCTTCTACTCGTTGGATGCGCCCTGGAGCACGAAGATAACCGCCATCAGCTTCGATCGCACCATTTCGCGCTACAACTTGGGCGACATCGTCGATCAGTTCAGCGACAGCCAGCGCTCTTACGAACTGAGCGGCGGCATTTCCAGCGGCTTGGTCGACGGCTGGACCAAGCGCTGGACATTCGGCATGCGCTACGACCGCAATCTGTTCTCGCCGGCGCCGATCACGACGGTGCCCGCAAAGATTCTGCCGCCCGATAGAACCCTGTCGTACCCCTTCACCGGGTTCGACATTCTGCAGGATTCATATAAGAAGATCGGCGACGAAAATCAGATCGGCCGCACCGAAGACTTGTACTTCGGCACCGAGGTGACGGGCGAAATCGGCTATTCCAGCAGCGCGTTCGGCGCGGACCGCGACGCCATCATGCTGAGCGTCAAGGCGTTGCATGGGTTCGAGCTGCCCGATCAGCAACAGCTGTTCTTGACCGGCGATTTCGCCTCGCGCATCGAGCGTGGGTCTGCGCGTAATTTGATTGCCGACGCCGCCGCCAAATATTATTGGCGATGGCGTGAGGATTGGCTGCTCTATGCCGCGCTGTCGGGAACCACGACCCATGAGCTGGATCCGGAAATGCAGCTGCTGCTCGGCGGGGACAATGGTCTTCGCGGCTACCCCCTGCGCTTCGAGTCGGGCACCTCCCGGGCGCTGTTCACGGTGGAACAGCGGGTCTTCACCGATTGGTATCCGTTCCGACTGGTTCGTGTGGGCGGGGCCGTCTTTGCGGACGTCGGAAGGACCTGGGGCAGCGGCGTCATCGGCAACAGCGATCCGGGATTGATGAAAGATGTCGGGTTTGGATTGCGCCTGGGCAATAGGCGCTCAGGTTTGGGAAACGTATTGCACGTCGATTTCGCGTTCCCGTTGAGCAGTGTCGCGGGGATACAAAGATTCCAATTTCTGGTGCAGACGATGCAGAGCTTCTAAGGAGCCTGTCCTCTCAAGCCTATTTCAAGTTTGCGCCGCCTTGCGGCGCCGCGAGATCAGCCACAGAACGCCGAAGCAGACGGCGAAGTTGAGCACCCACCACCACAGCTGCCGCGCATTGCTCTTGTCGCCAGGTTGGCCTCCGGCGGGGGCGATATCCAACGTGCCTTTGAGACTCTCATGCGCGGCGCCTTGGGCTACTTGAAATTCAACCACGGCAGCTCCGGGCAGCGTCAGGTCCTTCGTCTGCAGCGAGTAGCTGCCGTCGCTTTCGGCGGTGGCGGAATGCGCCGTACCGCGCAACACGACGCTGATTGCCGCGTCCCGCACGGGGGCATTGTCGATCAACCGGCTGAGGTGGATGCTCATCTTGTCGTCGTGGACCACGCCCACCGCCCACAAATCGGCCGATCGCACTTCCACGCGCGGCAGGGCGGGCGCGGCGGCGGGTGCATCGGCAGCCCGTGCCGCCATCGCCGCTGCCACGGCCACGGCCAACACCAGAAACGCGAGCAGCCGAGAAGCAGGTCTTGGCATACTGGTCAAAGCGTGAAGCCCAGCACGCCCATCACCGTGCCGGCAACGCTCGAAAGCACACCGAACACCGGGAAGAACACCTTGCGCGCCAAAAAATACAGGGAGCACAGCACCAAGCCCAGTTCCAGCAATCCTTCACCGATGTCGAAGCGCAGCGCGCGGCGCTCTTCAACCTTCGTCTCCTCATCCTTCGCCCGCGCGTCTTCCTGAATCTTTTCCGCGTCTGAGGCGTACTTGGCGCGCGCAGCCTCGAGCTTGTGCCCGACGGCATCGGTCTTGGACGCATCCGTGCCCAACGACTGCATGAGGGCCAGCGCCACCTCTTCGGTGTTTTCGCGGACTTTCTTCGCCTGATAGTAGCTCCATTGATCGTTCGCCTCGGTGCGGTGGATGACGGCTTCCGTATGCGCGCGGTGCGAGGCAATCGTCACCACCGACAATAGGATGCCGACGACTCCCACTAAAATACCCACGCGCCGCGTATTGGGATCGGCGGCATGTTCCGGCGTTACTTCAATTTCAGGCATGAGGTTTGAAGGTCCTTGAGGCTAGGGTGCACAGATTATTCGACTCGGGAATTTTCGGCCGTCATTTTTATCAGCACATGTTCGACATAGTGCAATGCGATGTTGGTGGCCAGCGTGGCGGACGCGACCATGCATGCCAGCAGCGGCCGATTCACCGCCGCGAGCACGCCCATCGCCGAGGTGCACCACAGGGTTGCCGCGGTATTGAGGCCACGGATATCGGCGCCCCGGTGCAGAATGACGCCGGCGCAGATGAAGCCGCTGCCGGTGACGACCTGGGCCGCCACCCGCGATATGTCGCCCCCCAGCGTCAATCCGGCAATGACGAAGGCTGCCGACCCCAAGGAAACCAGGGCATTCGTATGGATGCCGGCCGGGTGACCGCGCAGGCGCCGTTCCAAGCCGACGATGGCCCCCAGGCCCAGCGCCAATAACAACAGAAGCGCTTCCCTGGAGCTCGATTCCGTACCAAGCTGCATGTCTCACATCCCCTGGGTTCGTTATGCAAATATTGAGCAAAACTACGCGGCAAATTTTAGCGCAAAACGACCGGCGCGACGTCGATGGGTTGACCTTGAAAAGACTTCGACTGCGGGGCCCTCGCGGCAGCCGTCTCCCGGATCAAGCGCCGGTAATGGGTGCATGCAAGCGCGGATCGCTGCGCGCCATGCCGAGGACGCCGCTTCGCACCACTTCGATGATTTCTCCGAACGCGCTGATGTTGGCAATGAATTCGCCGATCTCGAATTCCGTGCTGGCGAGTTCCACGATGTAGCTCGACGGGCTGGCGGACAGCACCTTGCCTGCGGCGCGGCGCACCAGCGCGCCGGCGGAATCGACGTGTTCCGCCGGAATCCGCAATTTGACCAGCAGCAACTCACGCGCCAGATGATCGCCGCTGGTCATGTCTTCGACGGCAACGACGTCGACCAGCTTCAGAAGCTGCGCGTTGATCTGCGCAATCACGGCGTCGGATCCGATGGTGACCAGGGTGACCCTCGAGACGGTCGCATCGTTCGTGGGCGCGACGGAAAGCGACTCGATGTTGTACCCCCGAGCGGAAATCAAGCCGGTGACCCGGGTCAGTGCGCCGGCTTCATTCTGCAACAGTATGGCGATTACGTGGCGCATGGCCGGGAGGATACGGGACCACGGCACCCGGGTGCTAGGCTCATGAGCTGCAAAACTGCTAGTCTTTCCTGGTGAAAGAGCGTTACGAAATGCCGGGACAGGCCGCCCACCGCCTTGCGGGTGCCACCATGACCGGTGCGGACATGCTCGTCCAAGTCTTGGCGGACGAAGGGGTCGATACCATTTTCGGCTATAGCGGCGGCGCGATACTGCCGATCTACGACGCCGTGTTTCGTTACAACCAGGAGCACGAATCGGCCATGCCGCTGATCGTGCCTGCCAACGAGCAAGGCGCCGGATTCATGGCGGCAGGCTATGCACGCGCCAGCGGCAGAGTGGGCGTGGCCTTGGTCACCTCCGGGCCCGGCGCCACCAACACGGTCACGCCGGTACGCGACAGCATGGCGGATTCCGTACCCATCGTGGTGATTTGCGGTCAGGTACCGACCACCGCAATCGGCACGGATGCATTTCAAGAAGCGCCCGTGCCGAGCATCATGGGAGCGGTGGCCAAGCATGTGTTCTTGATCACCGACCCCGCCAAATTGGAAGCCACCGTGCGCACTGCATTCGAGATCGCGCGCACCGGACGGCCCGGCCCGGTGGTGCTCGACGTGCCGAAGGACGTGCAGAACTGGAAAGGCGTATTTCACGGATCGGGGCGCTTGAGTATTCCGGGCTACCGGCAGCGGATGAACAGGCTGGAAGCCGCCAAGTTGCCGCAGTCCGCGTGCGCTGAATTCTTTGCCGCCTTGGGCGCCGCGAAGCGGCCGCTGATTTATGCGGGCGGCGGCGTGATCAACGGCGGCGCAGCCTATGCGCTGCGGAAGTTCTCGAATGAATTCAGGATTCCGGTCGTGACCACGTTGATGGGTATAGGCGCCGTCGATACCACCGACTCCCTATCCATGCGCATGCTCGGCATGCACGGTACCGCCTTCGCCAATTATGCCGTCGATGATTGCGATTGTTTGCTGGCCGTGGGCGCGCGCTTCGATGATCGGGTCGCGGGCAACGTCCTCAAGTTTGCCGGCCGCGCCAGGTTCATCGCGCACTTCGACATCGACGCCTCCGAGATCGACAAGGTCAAACGGGTGAACTGGAGTCACGTGGGGCTGATGGCCGACGCGCTGCTCGCGCTCAAGGATTACGGCAAAGATAAGGGGTTTCGGCGCGATTGGTCGGCGTGGCATCGGCATTGCGGGGAGCTGCGCACCAAGCACGCCATGAATTACGACCGCGACAGCGAGTTCATTCAGCCGTACTACGTCATCGAAGAAATCAACCGGCTGACGCGAGGCGAGGCCGTCATCACCACCGGCGTGGGCCAGCACCAGATGTGGGCGGCGCAGTATTTCGATTTCCGCAGCCCGCGACTGTGGCTGACCTCGGGCAGCATGGGCACCATGGGATTCGGATTGCCGGCGGCGGTGGGCGCGCAGTTTGCGCAGCGCGATCGTTTGGTCATCGATATCGACGGCGATGCCAGCATCCGCATGAATATCGGCGAGCTGGAAACCGTCACCACCTACGACCTGCCCATCAAAGTGGTCGTGCTCAACAATTTCGGCGACGGCATGGTCAGGCAATGGCAGAAGCTGTTCCACAAGGGCCGCTTGAGCGCCAGCGACAAGAGCCTGCACACCAAGGATTTCGTCAAGGCGGCGACGGCCGACGGATTCAAATATGCCGTGCGGCTGGATCGCAAGGCCGACGTGCCGCGCGTCATCGCGGAGTTCATCGGCTTTCCGGGACCGGCATTTCTCGAGGTCATCATCGATCGTGACGCCGGGGTCTATCCAATGGTGGGCCCGGGACAGGGGTACAACGAAATGATCACCGGCGATCACATTGCCTCGCGCACTCTGCAGGCCGAGACCAAGACGCCGGACGAATCGGAGATGTTTTAGGGCCTCGGCACTCGGCACCGTCGATTACCACTGACCGACATTCTGCATGGTGTTCCAGGGCGCCGCGGGCGCCAGCGCAGGACCCTTTTGCAACAATTCGATGGAAACTGCGTCCGGCGAGCGAACGAAGGCCATGCGCCCGTCGCGCGGCGGCCGATTGATGGTGACGCCGTGATCCATTAGGCGCTTGCAGGCGTCGTAGATGTTGTCCACCGCATACGCCAAATGCCCGAAGTTGCGTCCGCCCGAGTAATTTTCCGGATCCCAATTGTGCGTCAGTTCGACCTGCGCCTCCTCATCGCCGGGAGCGGCCAAAAAAACCAGTGTGTAGCGCCCCTGCGGATAGTCTTTACGCGATAATTCCTTGAGGCCGAGCGCGTCGCGGTAGAAGCGCAACGACTGCTCGATGTCCGTCACCCGTACCATCGTATGTAAATATTTCATGGGCCCCTCGTGAAATTCGCGAATTTGGAGCAACGCATGCACAAAAGCAAACTTGTGGGATTCATCATCGACTGCCAAACCACCGATCTTGATCGGGCTGCGCAGTTCTGGGGCGACGCGCTCGGCATGCCCGTGCGCGCCTTCCCGCCGGGCGAAGGGGAGATCTACAAGAAACTCGAGGACTCCCAACATGGCTTGAACATCGAGGTGCAGGCGGTAACCCATCCGAGCCGCGTGCACCTGGACATTGAATCCAACGATGTCGAGTCCGAGGTGCAGAGGCTGGAAAAACTGGGCGCACAGCGCATTCAACAGGTTCGCACCTGGTGGGTCATGGAGGCGCCGACGGGCCACCGTTTCTGTGTGGTTCGTGCAACGTCGAAGGACTTCGACGCCATCGCCACCGAATGGCCGTAATCAGTGTGAGCTTTGTCACCAATTGGCAACACATTTGACATAGCGCAGCAAAATGTAATTAAAAAGTGTTAACCATTGGATTTATTTATAGTAACGCCTATCATATAAGTGACGGACGAGGTTCTTGTTAATAGCCAGCGTTACTTACTTGCAACACTGGACGACACTAACAAGGTCGAGCGTTTTGGCACTTTTGTGCGGCGTATCTGCCACTTAATGGACGTGCTTAGGTTATACCTTCGCACCTGTTCCACTGAAATTCCCCGGTTAGTCCGGGGATTCTTTTGTTGAAAATCCGCGACGTTGCCCCGCGAATCGCTTAAATTCGCCCAGAGCCGGCACGGCTCACGCGGAATACTTAAAACAGGCTCGCAGTGAAAAACCTATACCGCTCCCTGTATTTCCAGGTCCTGGTCGCCATCGCTCTTGGCGTGCTGCTCGGTTACTTCTACCCGGAGACCGGCGCCAAGATGAAGCCCTTGGGCGACGGCTTCATCAAACTCATCAAAATGCTGATTGCGCCGGTGATCTTTTGCACCGTGGTGATGGGAATCGCCGGTGTGGAAGACATGAAGAAGGTCGGCAAGACCGGCGGCTTGGCGCTGATTTACTTCGAGGTGATGAGCACCATCTCGCTCATCTTAGGCCTGGTCGTCGTCAATATCTTGCGGCCCGGCAGCGGGATGAACGTCGATCCGCAGAGCTTGGACACCGGCCCGCTCAAGGATTACACGGCCCCCGGCAAATTGCAGTCGGTGACCGATTTTGCGCTCAACGTCATTCCGAGCCAGTTCGCCGACGCGTTCGCCAAGGGTGAAATCCTGCAGATTCTCTTGATCGCGATTCTCTTCGGCTTTGCTTTGCAGCAGCTGGGAGCCCGCGGCAAGGTGATGGTGAATTTCATAGAGTCCTTCTCGCAGGTGATGTTTTGGATCGTCGGGGTGGTGATGCGGCTCGCGCCCATCGGGGCGTTCGGCGCCATGGCATTCACCATCGGCAAGTACGGTTTCCACTCGCTGGTTTCCTTGGGCGCGCTGATGGGCAGCTTCTATGCGACCTGCCTGGTGTTCATTTTCGTGGCATTGGGGATCGTCGCGCGCCTGCACGGCTTCAGCATTTGGCGCTACCTCAAGTACATCAAAGACGAGCTGCTCATCGTGCTCGGCACATCGTCGTCTGAAACCGTGCTGCCGCGAATGATGGCCAAGCTGGAGAGACTGGGCGCGAGCAAGCCGGTCGTGGGCCTGGTCATCCCTGCCGGCTATTCATTCAATCTCGACGGCACGTCGATCTACCTGACCATGGCGGCCCTATTCATTGCGCAGGCGACGAACACGCCGATGAATCTGTTCCAGCAACTCGCGTTGCTCGCCGTGTTGTTGTTGACCTCCAAAGGCGCCGCGGGCGTGACGGGCAGCGGCTTCATCGTGCTGGCCGCGACCCTGTCGGCGACGGGCACGCTGCCGGTCGCCGGCCTCGCCCTGATCTTGGGCATCGATCGCTTCATGTCCGAGGCGCGTTCGCTCACCAATGTGATCGGCAACGGCGTCGCCACCTTGGTCGTCGCGAAGTGGACCGGCGAATTGGACGTTGCCAAATTGAATCGCGAGCTGGACGGCGCGACGCTGGAAGCGACGCCTCGGCTCGAGCCCTCGCATTGATGAACATCAAGGATGGGTTTACCGATTCGATCGGCAACACGCCGTTGATCCGCCTGCGCAGCGTCAGTGATGAGACGGGCTGCGAGATACTGGGAAAAGCCGAGTTCATGAATCCCGGCGGGTCGGTGAAGGATCGCGCGGCGAAATGGATCGTGCTGGATGCCGAACGCCGCGGCACGTTGAAACCGGGCGGCACCGTGGTCGAGGGTACGGCCGGCAACACCGGCATCGGACTTGCGCACGTGTGCAATGCGCGCGGCTATAAGTGCGTGATCGTCATGCCCGACAATCAGGCCGCCGAGAAGTATCAAATCATCGAAGCGCTGGGCGCGCAGCTGCGCAAGGTCCCGGCGGTGCCCTACAGCAACCCGAATCAGTACCAAAAGGTGGCCGGCCGCCTGGCCCAGGAATTGCCCGGCGCCATTTGGGCCAATCAATTCGACAACACGGCGAATCGCGATGCGCATTTCGAGTCCACCGGACCTGAGCTGTGGCGCGACACGCGTGGAAAAATCGACGCCTTCTGCGCCTCGACGGGCACCGGCGGCACGCTGGCGGGTATTGCTCGATACCTGAAACTCAAGTCCGCCGCGGTGCGGATCGTGCTGGTCGATCCTCCGGGCAGCGCGTTGTACCACTACGTCAAAGACGGCGAACTAAAAACCGACGGCGGTTCATCGATCACCGAGGGCATCGGCACCGGCCGCGTGACGGCAAATCTCGAAGGCGCGCCGATCGACGACGCGCTGCGCATATCGGATGCCGAGACGATGCGTTACGTGTATCGGCTGCTGCGCGAAGAGGGCTTGCTGTTGGGCAGCACCGCGGGGATCAATGTGGCCGCCGCGGTCGCGCTGGCGAAGCAAATGGGTCCCGGCCACACCATCGTCACCATCCTGTGCGACGGCGGCGCGAAGTATCAGTCGCGGTTGTTCAACAAGGCGTGGGTGGCGGAGCGCGGGTTTCTCGAAGCGATCGCCTGATCGATTACTGAGGCCACACCGTCGAAGGCCCACTCCAGAAGCTATCGTCTTTCTGGAGTGGGCGACACTTGAAGCTCTGACAGCCTACATGACGGTCAAGGTCGCGATGGCGGGGGCGGCGTTATTGCCCTTGTCGGTCTGCAAGGCGCCGGCGGGCAGCGAGTTGGTGAAGCTGCCCGCGACCGGCGCGGTCACCTGCGCCGTCAGCGTACAGGAGCCGTTGGCCGGGATCGCGCCTTTCACCAGGCCCACCACCGAGGGGCCGATGACGAACCACTCCGGCGAGACCAACGCCTCCGAGCGCACGCTGCCGGCAGAGGGCGCAGGGAGCGACTCGATACAGTTGCTGCTGACGCTGCTGCCGATTACCAGCAGGCCACTCGGCAATGTGTCGATGAACTGCGCGGTCAGGCTGGCAGGTGTGCTGTTGGCGTTGCTCAAGGTAATGGTAAGAGTCGAGACCCCGCCCGCCTTGATGCTCGCCGGGCTGAAAGACTTGCCTAGCGTGGGCGCCATGACGACCCCTGCGGCGTTGACAGTCAGGGTCGCGACGGCCGGGGTGGCGTTTTTGCCTTTGTCGGTCTGCAAGGCGCCGGCCGGCAGCGAGTTGGTGAAGCTGCCTGCGACCGGCGCGGTCACCTGCGCCGTCAGCGTACAGGAGCCGTTGGCCGGGATCGCGCCTTGCGTAAGGCCCACCACCGAGGGGCCAATGACGAACCACTCCGGCGAGGACAACGCCTCCGAGCGCACGCTGCCGGCAGAGGGCGCAGCGAGCGACTCGTCGATACAGTTGCTGCTGACGCTGCTGGCGATTACCAGCAGGCCACTCGGCAATGTGTCGATGAACTGCGCGGTCAGCCTGGCAGGTGTGCTGTTGGCGTTGCTCAAGGTAATGGTAAGAGTCGAGACCCCGCCCGCGCTGATAGTGGCCGGGCTGAAGGCTTTGCCGAGCGTGGGCGGGACGACCGCGGGTGGAACGACCACGGGGGTGTTGACGGCCAGGGTCGCGACGGCCGGAGCGGCGTTATTGCCGTTGCTGGTCTGCAAGGCGCCGGCGGCCAGCGAATTGATGTAGCTCCCCGCGGCCGGCGCGGTCACGTGCACCGTCACCGCACACGAGCCCTTGGCCGGGATCGAGCCTCCAGTCAAGGTCACCGTCGAGCCGCCCGCGTCGGCCGTGGGCGTCCCGCCGCAGGTAGTGCCGGCATTGGGAGTGGCGGCTATCACCACGCCGCTGGGCAATGTGTCGATGAGCGGCTTGGTCAGGCTGGCGGCTGTGCCGTTGGCGTTGCTCAATGTAATGGTCAGGACCGAGACCCCGCCCGCATCGATGGTTGCCGGGCCGAAGGCCTTGCTGAGCGTGGGTGGGATGGGAGTGACCGGCGGCAGGCCGCACGCGGCGGCGGAAACGGTGTTGGAATCCAGCGTCACTGCACCATTTCGCGCCAGGACTCTACCGGACACGTTTGCGCCGGTATCGAGGGCGATGCTCGTGAGCGCGAGAATACTGCCTACGAACGAAGTGGTGGTACCGAGAACCGCGGAGCTGCCGACCTGCCAAAAGACGTTGCAGGGTTGGCCGCCGTTGGTCAGCAGCACGGACGAATCGCTCGCCGTCGTGAGGGTGCTCACTGTCTTGAACACCCAGACCGCATGGGAGTCGCCCCCGGCGTTCAGCGTGAGCGCTCCGGTCAGCTGAGCCGACGACGAAAAACAATAGACGCCTGGCACGAGCGTCTTCCCGCCGAGATCCTGATTAGTCAAGTCGGAAGTGCACGCCTGACTTGCCAGACTGTTATACGCAGTGGTGGTGTCATTCTGAGCCTGAAGCGCCACCGCATCAGCTGCATGTGTCGTCCCTCCGGCCACGATCCCGGGAGGGAAACCGGTGACCGCTGAGCCGGGGCTGACCCCCAGGTTTCCGGTGATGATGCTCGGACCGGTATTGGTCACCGTCTGGCCGCCCAGTACGGCGAAGCTCTGCGCCGTGCCCAGCGGTGGCGCTGCCGCGGCCACTGCCGCTGCTGTGTTGACTTGGGCATGGCCATCCAACTGATCCACGCCGCCTCCACTGCATGCGGCCAGGAGAACTGTTGCCAGTAACAGCGTCGTAGACCAAATCTTGGAAATTCTCATGGCAATGTCCCCTGCAACGTGGAGGGATGCGAACTGATCTACAAGATGGGCGAGCAGGCGTCGCTTGTCTGTTCGCTAGCGAACCATCGTATGTGCCTTGGCAAAAGACATTTCGTGCACGGCCGCACGCTCGCGGTCACGCTTACCGGTTTCGGTTTCGGGCGGATCCCAATCCGTGTAGTAAACGTAGAGCGTTGAGATCGCCGCGCCGACGAGCCAGCAAAATACTCTTCAGTACGCTTCGGGTGACGGGGAGCTGAATTGCGATTACGCCGACTGCGAAACTTCGGCCGGGGCGGCGGTTGCCGCGGTGTTGAACCACGCGAGCGAAGCGTGCAAGGACACGACTTCCCCGACGACCAGGAGCGCCGGGGATTGAATGTCCGAGGCTGCCGCCGCCGCGGCGATGGTGGCCAGCGTCCCGGTCACCACGCGCTGATCCGGCAAGGTGCCCTGGGCAATGAGGGCGGCCGGCATCGAGGCGGCTGCGCCGTGCGCCACAAGCCTGGCCGCGATCTGTTCCACCCGCGCAAGGCCCATGTAGAACACGGCGGTGATGCCGGGCTTGGCCAGTGCCCGCCAATCGGGTTCGCGCCCGTCCTTATCCGCGTGCCCGGTCACGAACGTGACGCTGTGCGCGTAGTCCCGATGGGTCAGCGGTATGCCGGCGTAAGCAGCACAGCCGGCCGCGGCGGTCACGCCGGGGATCACGGAGAAGCTGATCTGCGCCTTGGCCAAGGCCTCCAATTCTTCGCCTCCGCGGCCGAAGATGAACGGATCGCCGCCCTTCAGGCGCACCACGCGCTTGCCTTGTTGGGCGTGTTCGATGAGCAGCGCATTGATCTCTTCTTGAGTGCTGCCGATGCCGCCGGCGGCTTTGCCCACACTGATGCGCACCGCGTCGCGCCGCGCCATGTCCAGCAAGCCCTCGGGCACGAGGCGATCGTGAAAGATGACATCGGCGTCTTGCAGAGCCCGCAAGGCTTTTAAAGTGAGCAGCTCCGGGTCACCCGGTCCTGCGCCCACCAGCGTCACTTCGCCGGCGCTGCGCGCAGCGGTCGAGGTTCTTGCCAACAACTGTTGCGCGATTCCCTGCGCGCCGTGCGCGTCGCCGTCGATGAAACGCCGCGCCGCAGGACCGTCCACGATGTTTTCGAAGAATCGCCGCCGCTCGTCGGTGTTTGCCAAGCGCCGGCGGGCGCTGTGCCGCAGAGCGCGGAGCCACAGGGCCAGTGCACCGATTTTCTTCGGTATCAGGGCTTCCAGCCGTTCGCGCAAGCGGCGAGCCAGTACCGGTGAGGCGCCGCCCGTCGAAATCGCCACCAGCACCGGGTCCCGATCGATGATGGCGGGCACGATGAAACGCGAGGCTTCGCGGTCATCGACCACGTTCACGGGAATGCGGCGCGCTTCGCTCAAAGAAGCGATCCAGCGATTCACTGCGCGCCGCGAGGTCGCGACGATGACCAGGCGTGCCCCATCAAGATCATCGGGAACGAATTCGCGAACCGCCAAATTGAACTTGCCGGCTGCGGCACGCTGCTGAAGCTCAGGAAGAACCTCGGGAGCCACCAAGGTGATGAGTGCGCCGCTGCGTTCGAGCAGCGCCACTTTGCGCAACGCCACCTCGCCGCCGCCGACAATAAGCACCTTGAGTGCGGTGAGATCGAAGAAAACCGGAAAGTAGTTCACTTGGAGAATCCTACCTGAGGATGCAGGCCGCACTCGCGCGACTCGCTGCGCTCCCACCACCAGCGGCCCGAACGCGGGTCATCGCCTTGCTGCACGGCGCGCGTGCAGGGTGCGCAGCCAATGCTGGGGAAACCCCTGTCATGCAAAGCGTTGTAGGGCAGGCGCTTCCTGCGGATGTACTCCCACACGTCTTTCTCGGTCCACTCGAGCAGCGGACTGACTTTGTGCAGGCCGTATTCGCCGTCCCAAGCCACGGGCGCCGCCATGGCGCGGCCTGCGGACTGAGAGCGCCGGATGCCCGTCACCCAGGCAGCGCGGCCCGAGAGGGCGCGCCGGAATGGTTCCACTTTGCGAACGGCGCAGCATCCGCGGCGCTGATCGATGCCGTCGCGAAATCCGTTGATGCCGTTCGCGCCCACCCAGCCCTCCAGATCAGTTGCTTGCGGATAGTAGAAGCGCAATGCCCGACCATAGCGCTGTTGCACGCGCTCGATCAGGTCGTACGTCTCGGGGTAGAGGCGTCCGGTGTCGATGCTGAAGATCTCAATCTCGGACAGGTTGGCCGCGGACGGCAGCGCCGTTTGCGCTTGCGGTGCAGATCCCCAAATGAGATCGGTGAGAACCATCGACTCTGGACCTAAGCTATTGGCATAGCACACATTTTTGAACTCGGTAAGCGCCGATTCAAGTTGCGAAACGCTGTCCTTTACGCGTGCCTGCAATGCTTTCGAGAGCTCGAACATAGTAGAACTATAGGACGAGGCTCAGTTTCGCAAAACGAACTCCGAGGCATGAGTACATGCCTGTTCGTGATGCGACTTAAACCTTATGCTGTACTTGAACTGGCCCCTGCGCAGCAAAACCTAAACTTACAATTCCCGAGGCGGATGGATCGATGAAATTCCAGCAATTGCGCTACCTCGTGGCGGTCCACGAAAACGGATTGAACATCACCGCCGCCGCCCGGCAACTGCATACCTCGCAGCCCGGCGTCAGCCGCCAGCTCAAATTGCTGGAGGAAGAACTGGGTTTTCAACTGTTCGAGCGCGAGGGCCGGGCACTTACGCGCACCACCGCCGCGGGCGAGGAGATCATTTCGCGCGCAAGCAGCATTTTGCGTGAAATGCAAAATATCCGCCGCACCTCGGCGGAGCTGCGCAAGGCCGATGGCGGCACGTTGTCGATCGCCACGACGCACACGCAGGCTCGTTACGTGCTGCCGCAGGTGATTCGCGCGTTTCGGATCAAGTATCCGAAGGTGCGGCTGCATCTGCATCAGGGCACCTCCGAACAGATCGCGGAAATGGTCGCGCGCGACCGGGTCGATTTCGCCATTGCCACCGGCTCGGAGGAATTATTCCCGCACTTGGTGCGCCTGCCCGTATATCACTGGCATCGTGCGGTGGTGGTGCCGCGCGGCCACCCACTGGCATCGGCAGGAAAGCTCACCCTCAAGAAGTTGGCTGAATACCCGATCGTGACTTACGTGTTCAGTTTCTCCGGACGATCGTCGCTGCCCGCACTATTTGAAACGGCCGGCCTGTCCTTGGATGTGGCATTGACCGCGCGCGATTCGGACGTGATCAAGACCTATGTGCGCATCGGCCTAGGGGTGGGCATCCTGGCGCGCCTGGCCATGGACCCGGTGGCCGATGCCGATCTAGTGGTGCTGGACGCCTCGCATCTGTTCGAGGGGCATACCACGTGGATTGGGTTTCGCCGCAGCGCGCTGCTGCGCGCCTATATGTATGAATTCATCGAGCTGCTGGCGCCTCACTTGCCGCGCAAACTGGTGCGCGAGGTCGAAAAGCTGGATACCCAGGAAGAGGTCGACAAGATTCTGAAGGATCTGGTGATTCCGTTGCGCGATAT
>Ga0210406_10000757_pt1 | contig 42486 bp, 39 predicted proteins | sample IncBWC30MmetaG_FD_155454 | JGI IMG/M metagenome (GOLD analysis project Ga0210406, IMG submission 155454) | Forest soil microbial communities from Barre Woods Harvard Forest LTER site, Petersham, Massachusetts, United States - Inc-BW-C-30-M | ecosystem: Environmental > Terrestrial > Soil >...
CAATAACCGCGGCCCAGAGAGCCTACGAGAAATTGTCAATCGACTTGGTCCTGGAGCAATGGCTGCCACCAAGGAAGAGGCTGCAGCTTGCGAAATGGTACTTCTTGCTGTGCCCTGGGACAACGTGCCCGAGACACTTGCAAGTCTTCCCAAATGGAAAAATCAGATTCTGCTCGATGGGACCAATCCTTATCACGGTAAGGCCAGAAATTTCACGCCAGCAAATGTTGGAAACCTATCTACTAGCCAGCTTGTTGCGGCGCTAGCCCCTGGAGCACGAGTGGTTAAGGCACTGAACAACATGAGCGTTCCTAACCTGGAGGCAGATCCGGTCGTCAACGGGGCGAGACGGGTTGCATTTATTTCCGCAGACGAGGACGGCGCGAAGAACCGAGTCGAAAGCTTGCTCGAAGCTTTTGGCTATGCAGTCGTTGATCTTGGAAACCTTCGCAACGGAGGGCTGATCCAGCAAGCTGGTGGTCCTCTCGCAGGCCGAGATTTCTTGGAGCGAGGAGAATTTTATAAATGAAGGATGTTCATCTCAGTGTCTACGGTAATCCAGCTCAAAGGTTACGCATGGTCGAAGTTTCGGAACCAAACGCCCCATCTGCGAGCGAAGCCCTAGTGCGCATGGAGTATGAGCGGATCGAGTACAGCGACCCCATTTAGCGACCACGAGAGCTGCCGGTGACTAACCATACCTGCGCCATTCATCCTCCTCTATCAAGCCACCCCTCGGATATTCTGGAGAAACTTCTCAAACTCGGGATTGGATGCGCAATGGGTGTACGAAAGGACTTGTTAGTTACGGAGGAAATCGCAGAATCTTCAGACCTCAGGGCGACTCCCTTTGAGTTCAAGAGTAAGTGACTGTCTTGCCACACCGCTGGCTTTTGCGAGCTCCTGGAAATCTAAGGGCGCGGCTCGGCGCATTGTTAAAGATAAGGGCTCCGGACTTATCAAACCGATCGAAACCCACCGAAAAAGAACTGACCAGTGCAAAGAATTGGAAGGATTCTGATGCGGCGAAACAGCGATCGCCCGGCCATGCCGCAGCGTTGGTTCGCAAGTTGCGTCTAAAGACTCTTCCTAATATGTCCCACAATGGGCAGAACGTGACTGATAGCTTCCGGTTTGCTCGTCATCCTTCCAAGAAGGCATGATCGAAAAGCGCTCAATCACACTCATGGGGCGAACCACCAGTGCTATTGTTGCGTGTTTCGAGCACAAGTAAACGGCAATCACAACAGGGTACATGCCTCGCTAAAGTCTAGCCGAGGGCCCCGCGGCATGAGCGTCGCAGGGTCGCCGCAGCCGATGTTGCAAAGAAAATTCGATTTCACATGCCCTTCAGGGAAAAACTCCTGCTCGCAAGACTCACATTTGCCAGCCGCAAAGAACTCCTCATCGAGTTTTGTGTTATCAAAGCCTGACATCGGCCCGCAGTCCAGTCCCAGAGCCCGCGCCGCAACTATCATGTAGGCTCCTTGCAAGGTAGAGTTTCGCAGCGCAGTCTCCTGGATCAACTGGGGGTTCTTCACAAACAGATCGCGCATGGCGGGATAGTGTGGAAACAGCCTGGGCACCTTGTCGTAGAACTTTAGATCATAGGCGATGATGACCGTGACCGGAGCGGCCATCGTCTTCTCTACGTTGCCAGGCGCGAGTGATGGACGGAGGCGCTCCTTTGCAGCCGTGGAACGAATGAATAAGAACCTCGCAGGGCTGATGTTTGCGCTCGTGGGCCCCCATTTCAGTGTGTCGTAGAGCTGTTGTAGCAACTCCTCGGGCACTGGCTTGGGAAGCCATCCGCTGTAGGTGCGGGCTTTCCGGAACACCAGGTCAAGGGCGTCATCACTCACTCTCATTTTCTCGACCCTCTCCATCTTTGTCACGGTTTCCTCCTATTCAGTCGGTTTCACAAAATCCGATTGACATGTTCGAACTCCACTGCCAACAGAGGCAATTCGGAGATTCATTCGCTCGACGAACCGGCAGCACAACGATCAGGGACACGACAGCAGAACGTCTTTCCATATCACTCCGGAAGACAGGCAAGCGCTGCCACGCCATCTGCAAGGCCGGGCTCTGGCCAAGGGAGGTCCAGAGCCTTCCAGTTCTGTCCTGCATCAGCGGATCTGAAGAGGCCGCGGTTGTGGGCGGCGTAGATGACGCCTCGCTCGCCGGCATGAGTGGCAAAATGACTCACCGTCGTGCCCCTCGCCGCGGGCAGGCCGTTCATTGACTGTTCCCATCTCTGAACCCCAGTCTTCCTATACACGTACGCCTCGGCACCTCGCGGCGAATAGGCGGAGCCGGGCCCGTCTGTTGCGGACACGATCACGGTATCGGGATCAGCAGGATCCGCGGCAATACCCACGAGGTAGAGGTGCTTCAATCCATCCTCGATCGATCTCCAGGAGTCCCCAGCATCGGTACTTTCATAGTACCCATCGCCGGCGGCCGAGTAGATCCGCCCGGGTGCAAGTGAGTGCGTCATCGCTGTGTGCGTGTCGTACGGACCTCCGCGAACGCGATCACGCCAGGTGCGCCCGCCGTCGAACGTGCGCACGAGCGCGCCAGCTTCGATCGCGACGAACACTCGATCCGCGACGCTCACGTCGGCTTCGATCCACCGCACATGATGCGTGTGGGGACGTGGGGGAAAACTCCAGGTATCAGCAGAAGGGAGCGCGCGCAATCCGGCGAGGTCCGCCCAGCTATCGCCGCCATTGTCGGAGCGAAACACCGCACTTGGTTCGGTACCGGCATAGACCACGCCGAACCCGTCAGCTTGTTCCGCATGACCCACATCAACCGCGGTGATCTTCGGGTGGTCGATGCCCGGTCCGACTGGTTCCCAATTCCGGCCGGTGTCGCAGCTTCGGAAGAGACCGGCACGCGCAGTTCCGCAGTACACGTGAGCCGAGTTGCGCAGGTCGACCGCGACAGATTCGGGGGACAGTCCGGCCAAGTGTTCGTCGACCGTCCAGGTGGAGGCGCGCCGAGCGATCAACAGGGCCGCTCGGGTTACGACTGCGATGCTGACCACGACTCAATCTCCTTCATTACTCCGCTAGGCCACACGAAGCACAATCTTGCCGTGTTTCTTTCGTCTTGCCGCTCCCGGCTCACTGGGTGACATCCCATGAACCCTTGGCAGTTTCTCGGCGATGTCCTTCCAGGCATGGGCTGCATCCTGGAGTGCGTACACGGTCGCAACATCTGGTCGTATTGTTCCCTCTTGCAGCAGTCGCCCGATTTTGCTGAGCACGTCCCCTGATGGCGCGAGCCGCATCATCACGCCCGATACATGGTGCGTCGCTGCCTCTTCCTGCGAAACAGGCTGAACGGCGGACACGAGATGGCCACCTTCCTTCAAGACGAGGAACGACCGCTTCTGTGTATCGCCACCGACCAAGTCGAAGACCACATCGACCTTCTCTCGCAGAACCGTCTCGAATTGCGTCTTCCCATAATCGATAACCCGGCTGGCTCCGATGGACTTGACGTACGCCTCATCGTCACCGCTCGCGGTGGCGATGACGGTAGCACCGGCATGCGCTGCCAATTGAACCGCATAGCTTCCCACAGCGCCGGCGCCAGCATGAATCAGGATCGTTTGTCCCCTTTCCAGCTGACCGTGGATGAAGAGTCCCTGCCACGCAGTTTGGGAGGCCACTGGCACAGATGCTGCCTCCTCAAATGAGAGGTTGGATGGTTTCCTTGCGATGAGCGTTGGCTTGACGGCCAGATACTCCGCGTACGCGCCGCCCGTTCCGTTGGCAGCGAACACGGCATCACCTGGCGCATATGCCACAACGTCACTGCCAATCTGTTCGACGACCCCTGAAAACTCATGACCCGGTATCCACGGCAGGTCGATCGGGAGTATCTGTTTTGCCGCTCCGGAGGCTTTGACAAGATCTAGATGATTGACGGCGGTACTTTTGATCTTCACCAGGATCTCGTCACGCGCGATCGCCGGCGTCGGTACATCGTTGAACACCAACTGCCCACCATATTCCAACAATCTGACAGCTTTCATTCGACCTCTCCTTAAATCTGCCTAATGGGCGACACACCCAGCCTCATGAAAGAAGCGCATTCCAATCCTGCGTCTTCGCCCAAGACTCGAAGTCTTGAAAATCGACGTCAGGAAATTCACGGCGAAGCGCGGCGCGATCCACTGCAAAACCGACGCGGTCGAACCATTCGTACATCTTAACGGCATCCTCGCCCATGCGCTGGCGGATGACATCAAGCGGAACCTGGAAATAGTTGAACGAGCGCCCGGTGACGCGCGAGAGAATGGCCATGGCGTTATTCCCGGAAAGTTCGTCGCCCGCGAGGTCGAAGCGCTTGCCCGTGAAGCGACCGGCGTCCTCGAGTACGCGAACGGCGACCGCCCCGATGTCAGCAACGGCAACTTGCGCTAACGCTCTTGTCGGCGACAGCGCCGATGCGTAGATCCCTTTCGCGAGCTGCTCTTTGATGAAATAGAGGTTCTCCATGAAGGCCACGGGCGCGAGAATTGTTGCGCGGACGCCGATTTTGGCGATGTGCTTTTCGACCTCGTACTTGCTGTCGAAGTGCGGAACGCCGGTCTGTCGGTTAGCGGAGCCCACCGACGTGAAGACGAGATGCACGCCTGCGGCCTTGGCTGCGTCGGCGGCGGCAATACCTTGTCGTGTCTCGGCGTCCGTGCCTCCGGACGGCACTGTCATCGCGAAGAGAGAAGTTGCTCCTTCGAGCGCCTTCTTGATCGCCGCAGTGTCTTCGAGCGACGCCGCAACAAGCGTCGCCCCGGCGTTCGCGAGCAACTTCGCCTGGCCTGAGTTTGGGTCGCGAGTGACGGCGCGGACCTTGTGGCCTCGCTCAAGGAGGCCACGCGCGACGGCGCCGCCTTGCTTACCCGTGGATCCCGTAACAACGACTGTGATCTCTTGCGGCATTGTTCTGGTTCCTTTCTCCTCCGCTCATCATCCTTCAGATGTGCCCCGGGCAGGCAAAACTTGAGTCATTCCCGTACCTGTGATTGTTCGACCGCTGTTGCGAGCGAACGCCGCTGGCCGCTGAGTATTGCGTGCTGGGCGATCCTCGTCGTGATCTCAATGGGACACTCTACGGGCTCGCATGCGCTCTCAGTCTCTCGGCGAGGAAAGCACCCATGGCATCCAGCGCCTCTGCTGCCGCCTTCAATCTTCCGATGCTTGTGGGAAACCCATGTGGCATCCCCATCCACACATCAGCTCGGGCATCTACGCCCTCGCTAACTGCACGCTTGACATATCGGAGCGAGTCGTCCAACAGCACTTCGTCGTCACCGACATGAATGCGGGTGGAAGGCATGCCGGAGTGTCGACCGTGAAGGGGCGAAGCCAGCGGATGTCTCGGGTCGGCGCTCCCTAAGTAGGAATGCACGAGTTCCGCCACCTGCGAGCGAGTAAAAAGGGGATCGGCATCCGCGCGCGTCTCGTAGGTCACGCCCGAAAGAGTTAGGTCGGTAACGGGCGACAACACGTCAACTCCGACAAGAGTCGCTTTGATGGAGGCAGTTTCGCCGGTAACGCGCGACGCGAGTACGAGTGCCAGATTGCCTCCAGCGGAATCTCCCGTAAGAGCAATCCGGTGAACGTCCCTCTCGGCAAGTCCTTGGTAACACGCCAGCACGTCGTCCGTGGCCGCCGGAAATGGGTGTTCAGGAGCAAGCCGATAGTCCGGGATAAACACCCTCGCTCCCGCTCTCGCTGCAATATGCCCGACGAGATGGCGGTATGCCTTGGCGGAGCCAAAGTTAAACCAACCACCGTGCAGGTGCAAGATCGCCTCGCCTGACCGCCAATCCGCCGGACGTACCCAAAGTCCCGCCACGCCACCGACCATGTCTGCTTCGAATGTCACGTCGGTGCGTGGCGATACGCTCTCCATGAGAGCGTCGAACTGTCCGCGAGCTTCGATTCCTGGTCGCGCGCCCTTGGTGGACATGAGCGCGGCGCGCATGGCGGCCGTGATCGCTGCGTCTTCGGTATCGAGCGGATGTATCGCGACATGATCCGTGGATGTGCGGTCTGTGGTCGATTCCTGTATAGCCGGCTCGCCTTTTGACATGATTTTCTCCTCTCAAGAATAGTGCTCGCGCTCCGCGAACCCATGATCCGCCCACCTTTATGAACGTGTCGAGATAGCCGAGCGAGGCGAGCATCAACCGGCGCTCCGGCCCGCACTACACGGCACACTCGAAGGCGCTGTATCCGACATGTGCCACCTACGAGCGAGCGATGGCTGCTTCGATATTCGAGAGCACGCCGAGTTGCGCGAAGATCACCGTTCCCGAGGGGTAGCAGTCGAACGACTGGATCTTGCCGTCCACGAGACGGAAGACGTCACAGCAGGGCGCGTCCATCCGCTTGCCCGTTGGCGGAAGGATCCCCATAGGCGTAGGCAGGGGCCCTTTGTGCGTACCCTGGAGGGCGAGCTCCACAACAACGACGTCGTCGACACTGAAAAACCTGTACAGCTCGCGATGCATGTCCGGAAACGCCTTCGCATAGACCTCGACCGTCTTGCCCAGGCCGGTGGGGCCGTTAGGCCCACGGTACGTGACGCCGATCGAGTTGTCGGTAAACGTCCCGTCGGACGTGAAGCACTCAACCCAACCCTTGACGTCCACCTTTTCGGCCCGTTCGTACGCTCTGCGAATAATCTGCTCGTTGCTCATGGGGAAGTCCTTTCTGTTCGATCTATCGAAACTTCGGTTGGCTCAATGATTCACGACCCGTCGGATGGTTCAGGTCACGCCCTCGCAGTCATCGGGGATGTTAGGTCGCATTTTTGTTCTCCTTTCAAAATCACATTTCGCGAACGACGGAGTCCAGACGCGGAAAAAGGGGTGCCGAATTGGTGCCGAGAATGGCGCGCTTTTCTAAATTATCCAGCTCAGTGCTCTGCAAGATCCGTTGCTTGGAGCGTACGGCCAGGTCTCGGCGCAGATACGGAAAATCCGTTCCATAGAGAACTTGATTGATTCCCGCTACGTCGCGCAGCATTCGGAGCACAGGATCGCTTGCGGCAAGAGCCGTGTCCCAATAAATCCGACGGAACATGTCGGCAGCAGTGCCTCGCAGCTCGCCTCCCGCAATGAACCCCATCTCGTCGATGATCGCGAAGCGCGCGGCAAGGTACGGAATCGACCCGCCGGCGTGAGAGAAGATGTACTTCACATTTGGGGTGCGTGCAAATCTGTTCGTGTAGTGCATCTGTGCGACAGCGCGATTGGTGTCTGTCGGGAAGTCGAGCAGATTGTCCGGTAGCCCTAGCGAATGGGCCACCGGGTCCGGTGAAGGATTGGGATGCACATAGACGACTGTTTTGCGGCGCTCAAGTTCTTCGAAGACCGGTTCCAGAACAGGGTCTCCGAGGTACACACCGTTGGAATTCGTAAAGAGAACAAAGCCATCGAGCCCGAGGACGTCGAGCGCGTAGGAGAGTTCCTCAAGCGCGGCATCGACATCGGGCAAGGGGAGGCAGGCGAAACCGCCAAAGCGGTCGGGTCGCGAACGAACCAGTTCGGCCGAGAATTCGTTGCAGCGGCGTGCCAAAGCCCGGGCTTTGGCGCTATTTCCTGTGTGAACGCCGGGCGTACTTAGCGAGACCACAGCAACATCAATGCCGGCGTCATCCATGAACGAGATGCTTGCTTCCCTGGACCAGCGAAGCGGTGCAAGTCCTCCGATGGGGGCATGCGCGTTCTCCGTCTCTTGCCAGAAAAAGTCGGGCAATAAGTGGTGATGGGTATCGATCGTCAAGGACTTATCTTGGGCATTGGGCATGCGATCCCCTGTTGTCAGCCGAGAATCAGCTTGGCGGCGCGGCCTGCAATCATGTGCGCTGACGCGTTTGTCCCCGGTCCCGTGATGATTTGCGGCATCACAGAGGCGTCCGCCACGCGCAAGCCCGTAATGCCGTGCACGCGAAGCTCTGGGTCGACAACAGCGAGTTTGTCCACGCCCATTTTGCACGTACCAACTGCGTGTCCAAAACTCGCCGAGGCAAGTCGGACAAGTTCCCGGATATCCTCGGCGCCCGCCTTGGGGCCTGGAATGAGTTCGCTCTCGCGCAAACTATCGAAGGCATGCTGATTCCCGATTTCACGCGCGGCTTCAATAGCGCGCTCGACGGCCGTAAAATCTTGATCCGTGCCGAGGTAGTTGCCATCGATCACAGCAGCATCCTGGAAGTTGTTGCTCGCCAAACGGACGGAACCTTTGCTGGTGGGCTGCACAAGAGCCGGCGCGATTGTGAACGCGTCCGCTGGAGGAGTTCCAAAGCGCGAAGCTACTTCGGGCGTAACCACTGGCAGTTGATGAAGCACAAGACTAATGTCTGTGTCTGCCGAAGGACTGCTCGACAAGTAAGCCTCCGCCTCGACGGCGTTGCTGTCGGCCGGCCGATCAGGCATCTTGCCTTTGTACTTAAAGACGACGCCGGAGACGAGCACATGGTCCTGCAGATTCTCGCCAACGCCGGGCAGGTTCGCGACAACGTCAATTCCAAAACTGCGAAGCGCCTTCGCTTCCCCAACACCTGAGAGCATCAGAAGCTTTGGGCTATGAATGGAGCCCGCGGCAAGGATCACTTCCTTGTCGGCCGCGATGTCCTTCACGGCGCCGTCTGTCATTACTTTGACGCCCAGGCAACGAGTACCTTTAAAGTTCAGCTTCACCACGTTGGTGTTGAGCAGCAACGTGAGGTTCGGCCGCGAGAGCGCCGGCCGCAGGAAGGCGCGAACTGCACTCACGCGAGTTCCATCCGCGGCGATGTTCATGTTGATGTAGCCGGCACCGGGGCGCATGGGTCCGTTTACGTCATCCAGAATCGGCATGCCCATTTCGCGGGCTGCTCCGACGAAGGCCGCCGCTGTGGGATGAGGATCTTTCGGCCGGCGGATGTGGATGGGGCCACCTGCCCCGCGCCATTCATTCGCGCCGCCTTCCCAGTCCTCTTGTTTCTTGAAGACCGGAAGCACGTCGGCGAAGGCCCAACCCTTGGCTCCATTCTTCGCCCACCCGTCGTAATCCCGCTGCATACCGCGCATCCACACCATGGCGTTGATGCTGGTGCCGCCGCCAAGCACGTGGCCGAGGGCCATATTGAACTTGCGATTGTTCAGTCGGGGTGAGGGGACAATGGGCAGGTGGTAATCGAGCGGGCCGGCGACGTTATAAAACCAGATGCTTGGATTCATAATGGTCGGCGCGTCGTCGGGTCCTCCTGACTCGATGACGAGTACCTGCGCACCAGAGGCGGACAATTCCGCGGCAAGAACCGAACCGGCCGCACCCGCTCCCACCACGATGTAGTCATATCGCTTTACTTCACTCGATGCGTTGATCACTTTCGAATCTCCTAAGGACTGAGCTTTGATCTCTCCGATGGCCCTTTGAAAATCAGAAAGGATACTGGCGCTGACCGCTGTGCGAGTTAATCCAAATCACGTCGCTGAAATCATCTAGGCTGCGGGGGCCAGTGCGACCCCAGCCACTGTCACGAACTCCGCCCATCGGCGCGTGAATCTCGTCGTTGACGGTCGGTGAATTCACATTCACAATTCCGGCGAGAATCTTGGGCGCCATCTCGAATGCCCTGTAAGTATTCCCGGCGAGAATGGAAGACGTGAGTCCGTAGAGGGTCCGATTTGCGGCGGCAATCGCCTCCTCCGGAGTATCCACCGCTTCGACCACTACGACCGGCCCGAAGGTCTCTTCGTTGGCGATGGCGGCATCCAGAGAAACGTCCGTCAGAATCGTGGGGTAATAAATCTGTCCGTCATGCTTTGCGCCGGTATGGGCCTTGGCACCCTTCGCGACCGCTTCTTGCACGCGGTCATCAATCATCTTTACGGCGTCACGCGTGATGATGGGGCCAATGATGATTTTCGGATTTAGGGGATCGCCGGCCGGCAGAGTGTTGGTCCGAGCCACAAACTTGCCAAGGAATTCCTCATAGATCTTGCGTTGAATGATGATGCGGCGCGTGTTGAGACAGATTTGGCCTTGATGAAAGAATGAGCCGAACGTCGCCGTGCGGACCGCGTAGTCCATGTCGACGTCGTCGAGGATAATCATCGGATTGAAGCCGCCAAGCTCCAGGACAGTGCGCTTTAGAGTGCGTCCAGCGCGCTCCGCCAGCATGCGTGCCGTCTTCACTCCGCCGATCAGATTGATGACACGGACTTCGGGACGATCGAAAAACTCATCCGCAATGGGGCCCGCAGCTCCTGGCGCGTGAGTAACGACGTTAATCACCCCTGCCGGGAAACCCGCTTCCTCGGCGACTTCGGCGACCATGATTCCAGCGGAGACCGGAGCGAACTCAGATGGCTTCACGACTACCGTATTTCCTGCAGCCACAGGCGATATGACGGCTCGCCAGGAGAGAATGTTGGCGCCATTCCACGGAGTGAAGCTTGCGCAAACGCCCAACGGCCGCCGCAAGCCAATGGAATGAGTATTGGATTGGTTCGTTTCCAGAACTTCGCCTTTGGGCAGATACACCCACCCGGCGACCTGCTGCAGAGTCGCCGCAACCAGATCCATCTGGAACGTGGAGAATGAGATCGTGGATCCAGTTTCGCGAGCGAGGATCTCAGCAATCTCGGTTCGACGGCGTCTGACGATCTCGGATGCCTTCAAGAACAGACGAGCTCTTTCGGCCGGCGCGGAATCGGCCCAGGCTGGGAACGCTTTAGCCGCGGCATCCACGGCTGCGCGAGCATCCGCGCGAGATCCTGCTGCAACGCGGGCAAAGAGCTGTCCGCTGTACGGCTCGTGAACCTCGAAGAACTTTTTGTCTGCCGCTTCTCTCCATTCGTTACCGGCGAAATAGCGATATTCCTTGACGTCTATTTGTGTGGATGGCATTACTCTTATCTCCTCTTTTCGTTGTCAAAGTCTTGGATCGTCGTTCAGCGCAAGAACAGACTCTGCACTGACGCTCTATGCGCGCTTTGCTTCGTTTTCCAACTCCTCGCAAGGACGGTGGGGAAGCGCCCGCATGGTCGAACAAGATCTGGGCAACTTCCCAAAGCTTGTCTGTGCGCGCCCAATTACGCTGCGGATTTGCGAGCCCGGCGCGCGTCCAAACTGAAGTTGCCTGCACCGAAGGCCATTAGCTGAAACAGTCCTCCCATGACCGCGATGTTCTTCAGGAAGTGGAATAGCTGATTTTGGTCGGCGACGTTGCGATGAAAGATGAATGCAGTCGCAATCGCGAAGACCGACAGAACGGCGCCCAGGGCCCGTATCTGCCAGCCGAGAATAAGCAGCAAGCCTCCGCCCAGCTCGATAATGATGGAGACGACATAGCCAACGGTTGGCATCGGCAGACCAGTAGACGCGATCCAGGCGATCGTGGCCGCTGGACCGACAACTTTGCCGAAGCCGCTCAAGAGAAACAGCACGGCCATTAAACAACGGCCGATAAATGCAATGGTATCCGCACTCCTCGACATAAATCTCCGTTCATAGAGAAATCCGACCTAGTTCTGCTCGATCACTTCAAACGATAGATAGTAAGAGGGCAGGCGCGGTTAATCGCGTCTGCCTTGACGCCCTATGCACGCTTTGCTTCGTTATCCAGCTCCCACCCAAGCACAGCGCCGGAAGCACCGGCATGTTCGAACAGGATCCGGGCAACTTCTCCGAGCTTCTCTGTGCGCGCCCAATCACGCTGCAGTTCCCCGGCCATGCCAAGCCACGTGATGGGCTGCGCCCCCGCTGCTACGAGACGGCGGATCGCCATGTCATGTGCTTCCGCAGAGACGCCGCCCGAAGCGTCGGTGACGGCGTACACGTCATAGCCTTCGCCCATGGCGTGAATAGCAGGCTGAGCAAGACACATCTCCGACCAGAGTGCCGCGATTACAAGCTTCTTGCGGCCTGTCTTCTTCATGGCCTCGACAACACGGCCGTCTTCCCAGGAGTTGATGAAACTACGGTCGATCGGCTTCTGATCCGGGAAAACTGCCTGAATCTGTTTGAAGATTTCACCGCCACGTTTCGCGTTGATTGTGGTGAGAACCGTCGGGACTCCATACTCCTTCGCAGTCTTCGCGAGAGCCGTCACGTTGTTGATTACTATCGTGGGGTCGTGACTGTTTACGTTTGCCCACTGGGAAGGCTGGTGATCGATCAGGAGAAGAGTGCAGTTCTCCGGCGTCAAGAGAGCGTCGAGGCCTACTTTTGTGAACGTTTGCATGATCCCTTTCTTCCACGGTCGTTATTGCGATAGCCTTTCGCAGGGTGCGAACTAGCGGAGCCGAGCGCCACGGCCAGTCCAATTACAGTGATCGCCGTGCGTCAAGACTCAAGGGTCCGGCCCCGAACTGAGTAACAAGCAATGCGCCGCCAAGCATCGAAAGGTTTTTCATGAAATTAATCATTTGAACTTGTGCCATCATCGGGTCCGCTACACCCCAGAATTTATGCATGATGGGTGTCACAATGAGCAGGAACGCGATGATCAGCCAGGCTCCGATCTTGGCGCGGTATCCGAGCAAAATGCTGAGGCCGCCGACGAGTGAGATGACGCCCATTAACGGAACTCCAATCGAAGCAAGGGGAGCTCCTTGTGATGCGGCATATGCGATTCCTTGTTTCGTAAAGTTGTTTGGCGCAGCCATCAAGAAGATCAGCACGTAGAAGAGTCGTCCCAGAACTACGATCGCACCCTTGGGGACACTGATGATTCCCGCTCGTTGCGAAACCGCTGTTGCGCTTGCCATTGACATTCCCCTCTCTTTTGCAAACAGCGTCGACAAGACCACTGACAGAAATATCGTGCCAAGTATTTGGTTGAACGTGTCCGTAAGTCCTTCAGTCGACTGTCGCAAACAACTCGACAGTACCGGAGTGCGAAGGCTGGATAAATTACATATTCCTAGTAGTGCCAGGCTTCTTTGCCCGCGCTTGCCTAGGGCTGCGATTCTTTGGTCGGAATAACTTTGGAGATGCGGAAGGTCACCATAATTCCACTGGGACGATTGCGAACGTCAGTTTCGACGTAGCCATTCAGATGAAACCAGATTGGCCCACTGCCCAGTTGAATTCCTGGCCCCAGCCCTACGGTGCGCTCCCTGGATTTGCGCACATCGCTCCCGTTAATTTGGTGGTCGGTCAACTGTTGCAGCCAGTAACCGTTAAAGCCAAGCCTCACGTTTTTCCACAGTTCGTAGGACGTCGCGTAGTTAACGTGAAAGGCCTGCCCTGGTTGCATGTTCTTAATTCCGAACCCTACAAATGGGTCGTTGTTGGTGGAATTCCAGAGATAATGCAGCCGTGTGCTGAACTCTAGCTCTTTCCGCTCATAAGTCAGCGCGTAGTAGGGATTGACGGCAACGAAGTGATTGCCGATGTTTACGGGCCGCCGATTGCTGTACTTGCCTGTGGGCAAATCGACGTCGAGTATCACTCGATGGACAAATACTCCAGCCCCAATCTTCTTCGGTGCCCACTGCAATCCAGCGCCGACGGTCATGTCGGCCAGTCCGCGTACTCTTGAAGAGGTCCCATTCGCGAGCTGTACGTCGAGATCCACTAACGGCTGCAAAACCTCTCCCGAAAGCCATCCTCCGAGAACACGCTTCTTGCTTACAAAGGCCACGTGGGTGGTAGTGCTATAGGCCGTAGTGCGGTTGCTTCCTGGGATCGTATTCCCGTGCGAGTCCTTGAGTTCACTTGCGACGTAAGCTTCTGGAAACTCCTGTAGGAGCCAGCCAGTACCACCAAACGCATCCTCAAAGTTCGTGTCGCCCAGATTCACAGTGGGTAGCTGGACTTGCGCCAAACAAACGCCGGTCGTGCTTAGCAAGCAGAGAACCCGCAAATAGCCGAGTATCTGTCGAGCCGAAAAGCAGACAGTCCGCTTATCGAGGTTTTTTCTATCTTTCTTCTCAGGCATCCAGTCCGCCGCGAGGGTCATCTTGCGGTGATGGTAGCGGCAGCGAAGAGCCAAACAAATTACATGTTCCCAGTATCGCCGAGCAATGGCTCAAGAGGCAGAGCGTGCGAGTGCTCGTCTACAGAGGTCGAAGCCACGCAAAGCATAGACCAATTATCCGCACGTGTAGCGTCTATACCATATTTATGTAATGAACTACCGCCCATCTGGGCACTGCTCGGATCGCTATAATCTTTTATTGGAACACTTTCGACAGGTTCTGATTCGATTACGATGTCGACTCGATTCGATGAGACGTGTGGTGCGTACAACCGCGCAATGGCCGGGTGCTTCTTGCGCCCAGGGCCCTTATGAAATCGACGGAGGTCTCGGTGGAACCCACAAGAGAGATGGTCTACATCGTCGACGATGACCCCAGAGTGAGGGAGGCCTTATCGTCGCTTTTACGCGCAAGTGGCAAGGGTGTCCGGATGTTCAGTTCAGGACAAGAGTTTCTTGATTTTCGGCGTCATGACTCATGCGCTTGCTTGATCCTGGATCTTAAGATGCCGGGATTGGGCGGGTTAGACGTGCAGAGGTCGATCACTGCTAAGACATCGATCCCGCTCATCTTTATCACTGGTCGAGGCGACATTCCATCGACTGTGACTGCAATGAAAGGCGGCGCGATTGACTTCCTCACGAAGCCGGTTGATGAAGCTGCGTTACTCGCTTCCATTGAAAAAGCATTGCAGCAGGACCGCGCGAATCGCAAAGAAGGGATCGAACATGCGAGGTTGGTTGCTCGATATGAGTCTTTAACGCCGCGAGAGCGAGAGGTGCTGCCGCTTCTGGTCAGCGGTTTGCTGAACAAACAAGTCGCATTCGAGTTGGGGATCACTGAGTACACCGTTCAGATTCACAGGGGACACATTATGCGCAAGATGGAAGCGGACTCTTTTGCCACTCTAGTCAAGCTCGCGGCCAAGCTCAAACTTGAGCCCGCCGGGTTACCTAACAGGAATACATGAGAGAAGGTCTTCGCGAATTCCTGTAGAGTGCAGGCGAGGATTGGGGTCGAGATGAACGTACAGGCTCGCATGATCGCGCTCATAGACGATGATCCCCGAGTTCTCGAATCATTACTCAACTTTCTTGCCTCATGTGGATATAGGGCAGAGAGCTATCTTTCGGCGGAGCAATTTCTAGGATCGGGTGCACTTTCGAATTGCATGTGCATCATCGCCGACATCGAGATGCCAAAGATGAGTGGCCTCTGTCTTCTGCAACACGTCAGGAGCAGCAACTGCCCGGTCCCAGTAGTGATCATCACTGGGAAACCCTCAGAACATTCAGAAGCTTTTTATCTTGAAAAGGGGGCAATCGGCTTCTTCAGAAAGCCTGTGGACTGCGATGCACTTGCCGATTTAATCGGGTCCGTGTGTAACAGATCACATTCCGACTAAGCCTTAATCAGGCGGCAGGTTCAGCTCCTTCAAGAAGGCGGCGAACCGAGGGTCATTGTGCAATCTCTTCAGAAACAGGTCGACTTTCGTTTCGATCAGACTGCTTTCACGTTGGGTATAAGCTCGGCCTAGCCACTCGAACGCTTCGTCGAACTGGTTCCGGAAAGCATAAATCTGGGCGATCTCGTAGGCATTGCTTGCATGGTATTTCGTGATTAACTTGCTCAACGCGGCATCCGACTCCTTTCGCTGTCCAAGCGCGTAGTACGCAATTGGATACAGAAACGCACGTTGGACGTCATAGCGTATGAGCTTGATTTCAGGGAGAGCGTCCTGAGGTCGCCCTTGCATCACATAGATTTCGCTCAGCAGGAAAGGGCCGGGCCAGGCATCGGGACTCAGATCGAGAGCTTTCTTGCTATGCGCTGCGGCTTCGTCTAGCTGCCCCGCTAGAAATTCATTCTCTGAAAGGCACTCCCAACTCCCAGGGCTCAGCGGATCCAAGTTAACCGCCCGGTGGGCCAATCGGAGGGCTTCATCAAAGCGGCCAAGAGTGGCTGCCGAGGAAGCCGCTGATTGTAAGATGGCGGGATCTCCGGGTTCGAGAGCAATCGCCCGGCGGATGGAATTGTCCGCTCCAGCCCAATCGAAGTCGCCCTGCCGCTTAATCCGCGCCATTTGGGCATGGGCCTCTGCCAGGTTCGGGTTCAGTTCTAGAGCTCTCTCAACTGCTTCACGCGCACGCCGGTGACCCTCCTCAGCGGGAATGAGACCTATGTTGACCTGCCAGTTGCGTACCCGAGACAATCCAACCCAAGCCAAAGCAAAAGAAGGATCAAGTTGCGTCGCTCGTTCATAATATTTTGCTGCCATATCCGTATCTTTGTTTGTGTTCCGCTGAAAAAAATAGTACCCCTGCATGTAGGCATCGAAGGCTTCCGGATTGACTTGGTGCGATCGTGCCAATTCCGCTTGTTGTTGCGAAGTCAAACGGATTTGGATTTGCCGCGCAACAGCCTTGGCTACGTCGTCTTCCACATTAAGAATGTCCTTCGCCGGATAGTCGTAATCCTGTGACCACAGGTGAGTTTGGTCCTTGACCTGAATTAGCTGAGCGGTAAGGCGTAGGTGATTTCCGGTTTCGCGGAGGCTGTTTTCCAGCACATACTGCACAGAAAGGTCGCGTCCAATCTGGTCCAGGCGTTCGTCCTTGTGTTTGTAGCCCATAACGGACGTTCGGGCGATCACGCCCAACTGTTCCGGGTTAAGCCGACCTAGCTGTGAAATGGTTTCCTCGGTGAGACCGTCCGCCAGATATTCCTTGTTGGGATCGCCGGTAAGATTCTCGAACGGCAGCACAGCCAACATGACTCTTCCCGTTCTCGCAGGTGGAGCAGACCGAGAGTGCCGCCAGGATATGTAACCTAAAAACACCAAAATACAAATCGACGAGGCGAAGACAAAAATGTGCCGCCATGGTCTAGGCTTGCTTGCAACTACCTCTATGTTTGGAACGTCGGAATCGGTTGACACATCCGTTCGCAATCTCTCAGTTAAAGGGACTTGACGCGCAACGAGCCTTGCAGGCTCTGACTCATCAGAAATAAAGACATCTCCCGCAAATTGGTATCCTTTCCGGGAGATCGTTACGATCAATCGGGCATCTTCTGAGTTGTCGCCCCAGCGCCTTGCGGAGATGCGAAATGTACTGCGTCAGATTGCCCTCTTCCACGAACGTGTTTCCCCACACGGCTTGCAACAGTTCCTCCTTGCTGACTAGCCGGTTGGGGTTTTGAACTAAGAAGACGAGGACGTCGAAAGCCTTCGGTGTCAAAGAGACGGGCGAATCTGCTTGAGATAGCGTGCGCCGCCGGGGATCCAAAAGAAACTCTCCGAAACGGTGCGTATGATTCATGGGATGGGGTTTGATAACCGGCCACGTGAGGGTGATGACCCCCCGGTTTTCTTCTGCAGATTTGACCTGACTCTCGACACCCTCGCGCCAAGGCTTTCTCTCGGCTTTTCTGGGGTTTTCAGAGTTTTTCATCGTTTTTCACAGTTCCTGAAGGACTTCCCAAATACCTTCCGCCGAGAATGCGCTTCGGGCGGAAGTCAAATCCGCCAAAGTAATTGGCAATTGTATGCCCAATTCATCGATGGTGCGTTCATCATCTGAATGGTCCGGAAGAGCCTCTGCAGGACCTATAGGAGGCAATTCCGACGATGGTTCTTACCTCGATTTGGGAGTAGATAACCACCATTCGATCGCTGATCAAGGCCTGGAATTTCGCCAGATTATTGATTGTTTGCTCGCGAACGGATCGAGTGTCGAGATCCAGCACGGAAGACAGACCGAAAAGCAGCGAAGTTGGAGCAATCAGGCGCTGCAAAGAAGCGCATTCTATTTCGCAGAGGCGCAACGCCTTGGCCATATGGGCGGCTGGGTCTTTGACCCAGCAATAGGCTTTGATTACTGGTCCGATGAACTCTTTCGAATACACGGTCTTGATCCAGACGCAGAGCCGCCGAGCTGTGAGCAGTATTTGGCGCTCGTCCATCCCCATGATCGCGAACTCATGGCGACGTCAATGAAAAGAATGGTTCTCGACGTTGCTGGATTTGATATAACCAAGCGTATTGTTCGCCCAAACGGTGAAGTCCGGTACGTTCGGTGTGTGGCCAACCCCCTGGTCGTCGTCGACGCCACCGCGAAGAGAATCGGTATCGCCATAGACGTAACGGAGCACGAACTCTTGACTCAGGAACTCCGCCAGCGAGAGGTCTCTTTACAGCGCAGTGAGGCCGCATTACGCCGAAGCGAAAAAGAGCTTCGCGAGGTGATCGATGCCATTCCGACAATCGCCTGGAGCGCACTGCCCGATGGCTCCAATACTTACGTTAACAAGGGATTTGTGGAGTACTCGGGGTTATCGCCGGAACAGGCAGCTGGATCAGGCTGGCAAGCAGCAACTCACCCTGATGATCTTCAGATGAGTAAATGGGCGGCATACCTTGCCACGAACGAGCCTTTTGAGCACGAAATGCGTTTCCGTGGTGCGGACGGTCAATATCGCTGGCATTTGTGTCGTGGCGTGCCGTTGCGTGATGAGGGGGGGAGGATCCTTAAGTGGTACGGGATTCTCTTCGACATTGATGAATTGAAGAAGACTGAAAGCGCTCTTCAGGAGCGAGAGCATGAGCTGATTGGCATTATCGAAACGATCCCTTCAATGCTTTGGTCAGTATCACCGACCGGACAAACAACTTATCTCTCTCAAAGAGTCCTTGAATATTGTGGGGCTCCATTGGAAGAATTGGTTAATCGGGGGTGGGAGAGGTTCATTCATCCAGATGATCGAGAGGAGACTACGAAGGCATTCGATCGGGCAATCAGCTCTGGAGAGTCATACAGCGCAATACACCGCTTGCAACGCGCAGATGGAGAGTACCGCTGGCATCACTCGATGGGCGAACCTTTGCGTGATCCCCAGGGCACGATCATTCAGTGGTATGGCCTCGCGACCGACATCGATGAGCGGAAGCGAGCAGAAGATTATCTTCGCGATATGCGCATTAAGCTTACGAGGGCGTCGCGAATTGCGACTCTGGCCGAACTGTCAGCTTCGATCGCTCACGAACTCAACCAGCCACTCATGTCCGTACTGGCTAACGCCCAAGCTGGCAAGCGCTGGTTGGCGGCCAATCCGCCAAATCTGACGGAAACCAACGCATCGATTGAACGAATAATAAGGGATGCTCGCGCTGCCGACGAGGTCATGCAGCACATTCGTGCACTCTTCAAACAGGAGCCCTTCGAAAAGAAGCAAGTAAGTATCCGGGACGTGCTGAGTGAGGCAGGTCGTTTCCTAAATGGGGATCCAAGAAAGCACAACGCATCGATTGATTGGCAATTGGATGACAATCTCCCAACGGTTTCCGTTGACCTGATTCAGATACAGCAGGTGTTCATCAATTTGATTTCAAATGCGATGGAAGCGTTGGAGGGTAGCCAACTTTCTCCGCACATAATCGTTCGAGCATCCGCAACGGATCAAAATCAGATGCTCATTCAGGTGATAGACAATGGAACGGGAGTTGCCGATCAGGAAAGAATCTTTGATGCTTTTGTTACTACGAAGAAAAATGGGATGGGGGTCGGTCTGGCCGTATCGCGTTCCATCATCGAGGCTCACGGCGGCCGGCTCTGGGCCGAGAATAACCCATCTGGCGGTGCGACATTCAGCGTGGCCTTACCACTTTCGTCCGGGCAATCGAATTCCAGTTCGAGCAGCGGGCAGACGGATTCTCACTAGCGTGGAAATTGTCGGTGCGCCGATTCCATAATCAAATAAGCCCCAGCTGTCTGTGACGCACTCAAGAATTGCCGTTTTCTGACATTTCCGAGCGGCAGTTTGCTTCGCCGATTCCCCGGGGAGGCCGTTCGACTGCGTGGTCCCGGCCACGTCCGCCGCCATAGCGATACTGGCGCGTCGCCCGGATCGCCACGTAGTGGAAGCAAGCTAGAACTTCCCATAGTCGTTCTTCCACTCGGATCGAGGTGGGATGGCTTGAAGGGTGTCCCAATGCTCGGCAATTTCGCCGTTTTCGATGCGATAGGGGTCGTAAATGCCCGTGGGCACACCGCCAAAAGTTGCCTCTGCGACCACGAGTACGAAGTTCCCCTCGCCAAGTATTTTGTGAACATTCTTGTAAACAACCGCCGTCCGATCGGCGCGCCCGTGCGATTCTCACGATTAGTGCGATGCTAGGAGCGATCAATCTCTCTCGTGCCGTGTCAGACCCGAACCTTTCACGAGAGATTCTCCAACGGACTCGTGATGAGCTGATCAGTCTAAACAAACCCGCGAAACCGCATTAGACGCCTGATTCATCTCGGACAAACGTACCAGCTGCAGCGGTTAGGAATTCAAACGGGATCGCCCGCGTTCTATCGCCCGTGGCAGAAACTCCGAGCAATCTCGGCAACTGTACTGATCTGAATTCGCTCTGCTACAATTCATTCACGGGGCAGGGACAGCTGCTCTGGGTTGGTGTTTGCCTGCAGCACAGTTTTGGACGGCAGTTTAGCTTGGTGTCCATGGTGTCCATTAACCGCGGAATTTGGTTCTATGGGGTTGCAACAGGCGACACAGGCGAATCGATTGAACCTGAGGAAAGCCAGTAAATACGCGGGTTTCCGATAAAGGTAAGAAAACAAAGTTGGGGACGTAGTTCAGTTGGTTAGAACGCTGCCCTGTCACCGATCTTACTCTCCCCCTCCCGAAGACTCGACGCGAACGAGAAACATGACCGGGATAGCTCGCCGACGGCACGCCATAAAACTAACCACCGCAGCGTTCTCTCCCAGCATTTGCAAGCCCGCTCCGTTAACGCGCTGCCAACGGTTCTAACGACGTCCTTCTTCTCGCACAGCGCGCCAGCACTTGCTTCACCGCTAAAGTCGTGTATGAGCCGTTCTTTCACGGCGGTGGACGGGAGATTCGGCCTCAGAGGTTCTCGGTCGGAGAAACGCTTGCAAAAGTTGAAAACGCCGCCTAGTAATGTAGGAGAATTCCGGACCGGCCACAAACGCCACCAGGCTTCGACCTCATCAACGTGCCCGAAGCAGTTGAGTGCTATGACGGACTGTCTCATTGGCGACAGAAGTTTTGCGATATACTCTGCTAGCAGAGCGGGAGTAGCTCAATGGTAGAGTAGCGGCTTCCCAAGCCGTTGGTTGCGGGTTCGATCCCCGTCTCCCGCTCCAGGTTTTTCTCTGCTCATCTCGATGTACCACCAGGGCAGCTTTCACAGGAAGGCGCACATAAAATTTTATACTGTCCATACTGCCCACAAAAGTATGAAAGCCTGCTCAAGAGAGGCATGCCGTGCAAATCGTGCGAGGATGCGAAGGCCGTAAGAGATTGAAATGATTGCCATTATTGGCAACCGGCTGAATTTGTGAGACTAGTGAATTCCGGGGAAGTAGAACGCCGCTTTCTACTCGCGCCAACACTCCGGCTCGTCGCAATTCCTTGCAACTCATTCCCATCCGTCCCAATCTGGCCTCCTGTGGAGGCCTCCAGATTAGGGGGACATTTCGATCGTCGTAACCCCAGTCAAAGGGGAGATTTCTAATGTCGCCACTTGGGGACATTATCAAAGTCGCGCGACAGGAATCTTACGTACCCAACGTACCCAGGCAGGAATAAACCACAAGAGTATCGCGCCGTCTATGAGTGCGGTCGCTGTCAGCCGGCGATTCATCTTCAAGGATTTCGAGCATTTGCGCGAATGCGGCAAGTCAGGTAATACCAAGGTATTAATAGGTCGTTTATTCCGTAAAGCGCCGGGTTACGCCTGCTTCACCTTAGGTGGCGTCCTATGGGCGAGTAACATAACGGTGCCGTCGGGCGTGCTAGACTAGCCTCAAATCCCAGCAATTGAGGGCACCAATGAAATTCGGCGTCATCATTTTCCCAGGCTCGAACTGCGATCACGATGCTTTCTGGACCATTCAGCAGGTTGCCAAACAGCCGGTCACGTTCCTGTGGCACGAATCGCATGAACTGGAGAACTGTGATGCCGTGATCGTACCCGGCGGTTTTGCCTACGGCGATTACCTGCGGACGGGCGCGATTGCCAGGTTTTCTCCGGTGATGAAGTCGGTACGCAAGTTCGCCGATGGTGGCGGTTTAGTACTCGGGATTTGCAACGGTTTTCAGATCCTCTGCGAGTCGGGGCTTCTGCCTGGCGCCTTGATGCGCAACGTCGGCCTCAAGTATGTCTGCAAGCCCGTGCTAGTGCGGGTGGAAAATGGTGATACCCCCTTTACCAATACCTGCGCCGAGAGGGAAGTGTTGACGATCCCCATCGGCCACATGGAGGGCAACTACTTCTGTGATGAGGCGACTCTTGCAGAATTGCAGCGTGACAATCGCGTAGTATTTCGTTACTGCTCACCCTCCGGCGAAACAAATACGGAGTCCAATCCCAACGGGTCTCTCGATAACATCGCAGGCATCTGCAGCCCCGGCGGCAATGTGGTGGGCATGATGCCGCATCCCGAGCGTTCGGCTGAGCCGGAACTTGGCGGCACTGACGGGATGAAAATATTCGGGTCGATGGTCGGCGCTCTGGCTCACCGGTAGTCTGCTGGATCTACGTTCGCAGAATTTCCTTGGTTATCAACGGCCTCTCGGTATATCGTCTTCTGCGTCTTCCCCTGCAGTACGAGTCCCAAACCTAAATTTTGAGGATGCACACGCGGGGAGGCGTGTCTCTGATGACACCGAAACAGCTTCTGGATTCCTTTTCAGAAACACTAATGCGGGACGAGCGGATTCTCAGCGCCCAGGAACGCGCGCTGGTAGCCGCGCTGCTGCAGCACGCCAGGACCGCGAGCGGTGAAAACCAGGAAACGCAGGAAGCAGTCAGAGCGGTAATTGCCTCGGCTGTCGGTGAGACCGTAGCGCAGCGCGCGTTCGCCGTGCTGGGCGGCAGTATCGTCGAACGCATCCTGGATGGCGGCACAATGCCGCTCGCCGACTCAATTGTTGCGCGGGCTACTGACATCTTCGCTGGACCGAAATCGCCGTCACGGCCACAGGCGCCGGGCAAGGCACCACAGCCTGCGGGCGGGCAGATGCGTACACCGGGAGAGCCTCAGCCGCCATCGCAGGGACCACACCCCCCGGGCGTGAAAGCTCCGCACAAGGCACCGCAGCCTCCGAGTGGACCGATGCGAACGCCGGGAGAACCCCAGCCGCCATCGCAAGGGCCGCACCCTCCGGGCGTGATAGCGCCGCAGCCTCCAGGTGGGCCGATGGGTACTCCGGGAGAACCTCAACCCCCCTCGGATGCCCCCGGACCGGGCGTTAAAGTGCCGCTGCGGGAACCGCAGCCGCCCAGTTTGATTCGCACAACGGTCACCTCAGAAACCTCTGCAGCGGTTGCTGAGCGGCCTTCCATCTTGCCGGCTCAGTGCGTGATTCTCGACGAGTTCCTCGCACCGCAGGAACTTGAGGAACTTACTTGTTTCACGATTGCGCATGAAGGTGACTTCAGCGCCAGTGAGGTTGTCTCTCCCAGTGCGGATGGGGGCATCGTCAACTACGAACACAGGCGTTCCCGCGTCTTGATGGACCTCGCTCATCATCGGGGCGTAATGCTGGCACGCATCAAGACTGTACTGCCACAGGTTCTGGACGAGCTCGGCATGGAGGAATTTTCCATCGCCGACGTAGAAGCCCAGGTCACCGCCAGCAACGACGGGGACTTCTTCCACTTCCACAGCGATAACGGCAGCGATCGAGTAGCCGCACGACACCTGACATTTGTCTATTTCTTCCATCGTGAGCCACGACAGTTCGAAGGCGGTGAATTGCGGATTCACGACGCGGGATGGGAGGAGGGCGCTTACGTCAGCCAAGGTAGTTACCAGACGATCGTGCCGCGGCAAAATCAGATGGTCTTCTTCCCGTGTGAACTGCTGCACGAGATCACTCCGGTGAATTGCGCGTCACAGCTCTTCGCCGATGGCCGGTTTACTTTAAACGGATGGCTTCGTCACTAGACAATTCGGCGTGGCTGCAGTGGATGAGTACCTTGCTGGGAGGAGCGTCGCGGCAAACCTATGCCGCGACGCTTCCTCCCGATCGCTTCTATTGTGTTCTGGATGAACTGCCGCTGCATCTAATTCCACGGCGCCATCGCGGGTCGTGGCGGTCTCAAGAAGATCGGCAGCAATCTCTCTACCTGGACCCCGATTGCATCTTGTGTCCTGCGGGAGAACTGCCGGACGAACTCGTTTCGCGACAGAAATTGCTGGCCGGATTCGCTCTCCAGGGGCCGATGGCGTGGGTGCGGAGTTGGCCAACTGGAAATCTGCTGCCTTTCTGGCTAGGCCCCCAATTGCAAGAGGTATTGCAGGCTATGAGTCCGAATGAGCCGGCGCCCTCATCTGTTCCGGACAGCACTCGGTCTGTTTTGGCGGCAGCAGGGATTTTGATTCCGCAGAACCGGACCGATCAGGGCGATCGGGACGAAAGCGTCAGAAGAACATTGGCCTTATTTCGCGAAAGAGGCTACGCGCCGTTAGGCGATTTGATCCATCCATTCCATATCGCGGCCCTGCGCCGTTATTACCGGTACCTGATTCGCACCGGGGCGATCCGGCTCGGTGATGGACAAAGCGCGCTTCGCTACGTTGCCTATAACGATACGGTAGCGAGGTTCTTCCATCACGACCTGACCGCTAAGTTCAGCGCGGTCGCCGGGGAATCCCTTCAACCGTCTTACGTTTATCTTGCTTCGTATCGCAGTGGGGCGGAACTGAAGAAACATACCGACCGCGAGCAATGTGAGTTCAGCATCACACTCTGCCTAGATTTTTCTCCGGAGCCCGCGCTTGCGACGCCGTGGCCCATTCGACTCGATACTTCAAAGGGTACGGTAACGGTCTACCAAGCGCTAGGAGAGGGTCTCGCCTACCGCGGAACTCAGTTGCCGCATTACCGGGGCCCCCTGGGCGAGGGGCAAACCTCGACGTCGATTTTCTTCCACTACGTTGGAATGGACTTCGCAGGCTCTCTGGATTGATTGCGCTGGATCGCCACAGGGAAAAGCAGAATCCGTCAGCACCTACCGCACTCCGGAGATCAGATATAGAACCGACAGCGTCTGGTTGTAGCTGTAGGCAAATCGTGTTCCGTCGCGACTTACTTGCACCGGAGCCACGTTGACGACTCCCGCCGGAACTCCCGGCCGCAATTCCTGGACGATCGTCTGCTTACCGCTGTCTATCGCAACTTTATAGATTCGGCTGGGCAGTTCGCCCGTGTGATAGCCATATAGAACCGAACCGTCATTCGACCACTGCACTGGCAGAAAGCCCGCTTCCAGTCCAGGGATCTGACGCGATGAGTCGTCTCCGATCGGGTAGATGGCGACTACAGAATTCGGTCCGACACCAACCACGAACCGATTATCGGGCGACGAAGGCCCGCAGACACTTCCTTCCGGTGTCACAGCTTTAGGTTTGGCGCCGGCGAGATCCAGCAGGTAGCACCGAGTTGATCGGCCCTGCTCGTTTCCGTTCATGATGAGCCTCTGCCCATCCGCAAGAAAACGGGCCCAGCCCGTCTGAATGTGTTCCAATCCTCTAATGTCGACCGATCTAGGTTGGCCAGCCCCGATCGGCAGCAGAGTCACTTGCTGCGGCTGACTGGTCGAAACAGAGATCGCCCACTTTCCATCCGGCGAAAGTCCGCCTGCGCTGCCATCGCCGAGGCGAACCGGCAGAGTCCCGTCTAATTTGCGGAGCGCTACGGCATAGCCTGGTCCTGCAGCTTCGCTGGCATCTTCAAACAGTACGAACTGACCGTCACGCGAAATATCTTTGGCGACATTCCAGTCGTGCCAGGACAATTCCACATCTTCCTTGCTACCTAAAGTGCTGAACGCCATCGCGAGGCGCTTTGAGTTCAGAGAAACCAGAACGCTGCCATCCGGGGCGATATCTTCCAGAGTAATTCCCATTGGCAAGTTCAGCACGGTACGAACCTGGCGTGACAGTGTGACTGCCTGAAGGTTAAGGTTTGTTCCTTTTTCGACGGCTGTAAACCAGACTTCCTTTCCGTTCGGGTGCCATGCAAGTCCTTGCTCAGACTCCCATTCTTCAGTCAGCCTCCGTACGTGCCCCGCTAGATCAACTACGCAGACGGTCCCGCGGTTGTCCCAGAGTCCCGGGTGGTCCATGAAGGCGATCCTGTCGGCCAGGGGTGAGAAACGGATGTTGCTGATCCATCCACCGCTCTGGTACAACACCTTACCGATCGGATATTCCAGGCGGGCGTGACCGTCGACATCGTTGACGACTGCTAGATTGCCCCGCGCGTCCCAGTCCGCGCCGCGAACATCCGCCAACAGTTCCTTGGGAGATCCTCCCGCCAATGGTGCTCGAGCCAGCATTCCTCCGACGGTTTCCAGTTGACCATTGTGGGTACCGTGAAGCACGACCGCGAGCTCATTGTTGCGGGAAACAGCGAGTAGGCTGGCATCGCTCAAATTGAGCGGCTGCGCCAGAAGGGAATTGCCCACCGTGGAAAAAAGCTGCATTGGTTTGTCGTTCCATGCAGCGCTGTAGACGATCGACTGGCCATCTGGAGCGAAGCGTGCCGAATATACCGTTCCGGCTTCAAACGTTAAGCGGCGATAGGCCGGAAGAGCTGCCGGAGTGTGCAGAAGCTGGGTGACCGCTAATACCGTCGTGGCCACTGCCAGCACGCCAACAAGCGTCCAGAGCAGTGCATGAGGAGCAATGTTTTTTGTTTTTCGAGAAGCCGCTCTAAACGACGACGACCCGGAGAAAGTCTGCAATGCGAACGCCAAATCTTTGGCGGACTGAAAACGGTTCTCCGGATCTTTTTCCAGGCAGTGCTTGACGATGTCCTGATATCCAGCTGGAATCGTTCCGATTTCCAGAGCGGAAGGGTTCGGTTCTTCCCGTAGGACAGCCGTCATGGTATCGACTTCAGTTTCGCCGCGAAATGCGCGAGAGCCTGTCAGCATTTCGTAGAGAATCGCGCCAAAGGTGAAGATGTCGCTGCGATGATCCACAGGTTTGCCGCGCAGTTGCTCCGGAGACATGTAGGCAACTGTGCCAATCATGCTGCCGTGCTTGGTGACCGTGGTCATGCTTTCGATCGAAGGGGTGCCGTTACTCGGAGCCTGGAGCTTGGCCACACCGAAATCGAGAATTTTTACGCGCCCGTCCGTAGTCAGAAACAGGTTTTCCGGTTTGAGATCGCGGTGAACAATGAGGCGGTCATGAGCGGCGGTAAGGCCGTGAGCGACCTGGAGAGCGTAATCTGCCGACTCGCGGGCAGGAATCGATCCCGCCAGTAAGCGCTGGCGCAGGTTTTGTCCTTCGAGAAGCTCCGAGACAATGTAGGGCACGGTTCCTTCGAAGCCGACGTCGTAAATAGCAAGGATATTCGGATGATTTAGAGCGGCGGCGGCCCGCGCTTCCTGTTCGAAACGGCGCCGATGGTCGGGGTTGTCGCTTGAGGCAGGCCTAATCAACTTCAGTGCAACATCGCGCCCCAATCTTTCGTCGCGTGCGCGAAAGACCTCGCCCATCCCTCCTGCCCCAATTTTTTCGAGGACCCGGTAGTGCCCCACCAGCTGGCCAGTCATAAGTAGTCACGGAGCGCGCACTTTGTTTGGCATGTTAGGTGCGATGGCAAACCCAGTCAAGGACCAACCGAGAAGCGGCGCCGGTTACACAGTTGTCTTCCTATTCAGCAAAGTCGAGGGGGAGAGGCGAATGCATTTTTGCGAATGTTCGCTATGGGTTTTGCCGTAGTTCACCCCATAGACTGCACTCTCTGCCTGGGCGACCGCGTAGTCGCTTACCGTCGAGTACTTCTGCGGGGTGTTCACGATGGCAAAAGCGATATGCCCGGGATAGACGAGAATATCTGCCGGAAGCATGTCATCGCCTTCCGCCACCAGATTAGCCATTGGCTCGCCCAACACATTTTTCTTGTCCGGATTTGCGCTGATACCGTCGATGGGAACCCCACAGACTTTCCGCACCACGTACCGAACAAATCCGCCACAATCGAAGTGCTGCGTATCATCGCAGCCTTCTCCCCAAACTACTATGTCGGCGAGGTTGGTTCGGGTTTCATAATCCATTACGTCTTTTCCCTGCACGGACCGGGGGGTTAGATCGAATCCCCAGCCGATCTGAGACGCTGGATTGTTTTCATTCTTTTCGATAAATGCCTGCAATTGTTTGGCAGAATTTGGATCAGGCGGTCCAACCTTGGGCATAGCGATCTTCTGGGCTGGTTGTGCTCCCCTCAAATCCGCGTGCCTGAAACGGCCAGCGCAAACATATTGCACGCCACCGTAGTTGATGCTCGCGGCGCAGAAGCAAGTCTGCTGGAGTTTGTCGGTATCAAGCACCACAGGCGCGTAACCAACAGTGCCGTTCGCCGTCGGTTTTTCTCCATTTGCCCCCCAAAGATAGTGAGCCCCGTCATCGGCCAGGCGCTTAGCAAAGCTCAAAATGTCGTTTCTCTTTTGAGTACACAACTGTTCCACGGAATCAGCCATACCAGAACTCCCCGGTTGGTGGTCTCACCTTGATCCGCAAAATGCGGAACCGATTGTACAACGACTCAACGGGGGGCTATAGTAAATCCGAAGCAGAACTCCCCGTTTGCTATCAAGAATCCGCGTTCCGGAGCGCAGTTAGGAAGCACCGTTCGAGAACGATTCCACGACGGGCTCTGCGGAGGGTCATGCTATAATTTCAGTTCGCCTGCATACTTTTCGAGGCAATCCAGTGATCTCCTCTGAAGGCGAATCCTGCGCCATTCAAGATACTTAAATACGAGGTCGAACCATGTCCGGCCATTCAAAATGGGCCACAATCAAGCACAAGAAGGGCGCGCTCGACGCCAAGCGCGGCAAGATTTTTACCCGTCTGATCAAGGAAATCAGTATTGCCGCGAAGAACGGCGGCGGCGATCCTGACTCAAACCCGCGACTGCGCGGCGCAATCGTCGCCGCGAAGGCCGAGAACATGCCCGCGGACAACATCAAGCGGGCCATCCAGCGAGGCACGGGCGAATTACCCGGAGCTACCTACGAAGAATTCTCGCTCGAAGGTTACGGACCTGGGGGAGTCGCGGTGCTGCTCGATATCAATACCGATAATCGCAACCGCACAGTGAGTGAGATTCGTCACGTCTTCGGCAAGAACGGCGGCAACATGGCAGATGCAGGTGCCGTTTCCTGGATGTTCCACAAGAAAGGTGACATCATCGTTCCCAAGACTGCTGCAAAAGAGGACGACTTGATGAACATCGTTCTCGAGTCTGGGGGGGAGGATTTGAATGACGATGGCGACAACTGGGAGATTCTCACCGAGACTTCGGCCTACGAAGCCGTGCTGGAAGCGGTAAAGAAAGCTGGAATTGAGCCCGCATCGGCCAGTGTTGCGATGATTCCTCAGAACTACGTCAAAGTGGAAGGCGCAGCCGCCAACACCATGATCCGCTTGATGGAAGCGCTCGAAGAACACGACGACGTGCAGAACGTTCACTCGAACTTCGATATTGATCAAAAGCTGTTGGAACAAGTCGCCGGATAGTTTGCGATTGAGCGGGGCATTGAGCAAAGATCGAAGAGCCGCCCGTTGCTTCTGGGCGGCTTTTGTTGTTGCTGATTGCCTCGCCTGCGCGTTGCGGCATTCTGCAGGCCGAAGTTTTCAACATGTTCGTGGAAAATGCTGTGGAAAAAGGCCGAAGTAACTTCGTAAGTGATTCAGTGAGAGATGCTTCAGCACTTTGCACTGAAGCGGGTGCTGCCACTTTCGTGCTACAACTTTCGCGCGCAGCCCCCAGTCGCAATATTTCGTGAAAGTCAGAATCGACAAGCTTCTTGTGGATCGAGGGCTGGCCGCTTCGCGCGAGCGCGCGCAAGCGCTCATTCTTGCGGGAAAAGTTCTGGTGAACGATCAGAAACTTGAGAAAGCGGGCGCTCAAGTTCCTGCGGAGTGCGTGATTCGATTGCTTGCGGATGACCTCAGGTATGTCAGCCGCGGGGGATTGAAGTTGGAGCGCGCACTCGAACATTGGAATATCGGAGTCACCGGGAATATCTGCCTTGATATTGGGGCTTCCACGGGAGGGTTCACTGACTGTCTTCTGCAGCACGGTGCCTCACGGGTCATCGCAGTGGACACTGGCTACGGCCAGATGGACTTCGGCCTGCGCCAGGATGCGCGGGTCCGACTCGTGGAAAAAACCAACGCTCGCTATCTAGCCCCTGAAGCTGTCGGCGTGGCCGTGGATTTTATCGCAATGGATGTTTCTTTCATTTCCGCAACACTGGTTCTTCCACCTGTCATTGCGGCTGCTTTTCCGAAGCCGTGGGACGACCGTCGCGGACGGCAAGTCATTGTGCTCGTAAAACCTCAGTTCGAAGCGGGTCGAGAACACGTGGGCAAGGGAGGCATTGTACGCGATGAGGCCGCACAACTCGCTGCCGTGGAGAAAGTTAGAACAGCAATGCAAGGTCTGGGTGCGCAGAAGACCGATACGATCGAATCGCCGATTCTCGGCGTCGAAGGAAATCGTGAGTTCCTTCTGTATGGTGCGTTCTGATTCGCTGTAAAATGCCGCCCTTTGTGGTGAAAGCTCACGAATTCTGTACAATCTTTCTTTCATCAACATCATGCCCAGCTCGCAAGAACAGGTCGATAAAACCGCAGCTATCATTTCACGCCCAGATCGCCCCGAAGTTGCGGAGATCCTTCCAGGGCTTCTCACTTGGCTCGCTGAGCACGGCTATAAAATCGTCGTTGATCTGGCAACCTCGCAATACATCAGCGGTCAAAAGGTGGTGCCGAGATCTGAAATGGCGTCACAGCTGCTCGATCTCGTTGTCGTGTTGGGCGGCGATGGAACCCTGTTGTCAGCTGCGAGAGTCACCGCGACCATCGACGTTCCGCTGCTTGGCGTCAATCTGGGGTCGCTGGGTTTCTTGACGGAGGTGCCGCTGCAATCGCTCTACTCCATGCTAGAAGCCATCGGGCGTGGGCACGCCGAAGTCGAGCATCGATCACTCATGGAGGTGGATCTGTTGCGGGAAGACGAGGTTCGCGGCCGCTACCTTGTTTTTAATGATGCCGTGGTGAACAAGACAGCGCTCGCCCGCCTGAATACTTACGACCTCCACATCGATAAGGCGTTCGTGTCCAGTTATCGGGCGGATGGAATGATTGTGGCGACGCCCACCGGTTCGACGGCGTATTCTCTTTCCGCTGGCGGCCCCGTACTCATGCCAAGCGTGAAAGCTTTTGTGATCACACCGGTTGCGCCGCATTCTCTGACCCATCGACCTCTGGTGGTGCCGGATTCGGTGGAGATTGAAATCATGCTGCGGAGCGAAGAGGAAGTCGCATACCTGAGCCTTGATGGTCAGCCCGGCCTCGACTTGCGCGACGGCGACCGCGTGCACTGCCGTCGCTCCGAGCATCAGGTGAATCTGTTTCGCACCGGAACTGATTTTTTTCATGTGCTGCGCACCAAGCTGAAGTGGGGAGAACGGCAAAAACCCTGAAGCGGTTCGATGCGGCGGATCACAATTCTGCGCGCAGCAGATCCGACACTTTCTCCCGTTGCCGAATGATCTTGGCTGATTTGCCTGAAACCAGCACTTCCGCAGGACGAGGGCGAGTGTTGTAGTTCGATGCCAGCACCATCCCGTAAGCGCCCGCATCCAGAATCGCAAGCAGTTCACCTTCATGGATCACGGCCAGCTCCCGGTCACGCGCGAAGAAATCTCCGGTTTCGCACACCGGGCCGACAATATCAGTGACTTCAAAGTTTGCCGCTGCATCCTTGCTCTCGGTGACCGCAACGATCTCGTGATATGCGCCATAGAGCGCGGGCCGGATCAAGTCGTTCATTGCGGCATCGACCACAAGAAACCGTTTCCCGTCATTCGATTTGCGGTAGACCACGGAAGTGAGCAACGCCCCTGCTGGGCCGACGATCGAGCGTCCAGGCTCTAGAAGCAGCCGCACGCGCAAGCCTCGTAAGGGTGCGGCAAGAGCCCGCGCGTACGCTGCCACGTCTTCTGAAAACTCCCGAGCGTCGGGCTTTTCGTAGGCAATGCCCAGCCCTCCACCCGCGTCGATATAATCGATGCGGTGGCCATCTCTGCGCAGTTCGCGGACCAGATCAGCCACCCGCACCATGGCCTCGCCAAAAGGAGTGACATCGGTGATCTGCGATCCAATATGAACACTCACCCCGCAAACCTCGAGATATCGCGCTCCGGATGCCTTAGCGTAAAGCGTCCGCGCATCGCGGATCGGTACTCCGAACTTGTGCTTGCGCAGGCCGGTAGAAATGTAGGGATGAGTGTCGGCTGCAACATCAGGATTCACCCGCAGCGCCACCGGCGCCGTCTTGCGCAATCGGCCAGCACACTCCGCCAGGGCCCACAATTCCGACTCGCTCTCGACGTTGAATAGCATGATTCCCGCCTTCAACGCCGCGTTCAATTCCTCGCGCGTTTTGCCCACGCCCGAGAACACAATTTCTTTCGCGGCCTTGCGGTCAGCGGTCAGTACCCGTTCGAGCTCTCCACCGGAAACCACGTCGAACCCGCATCCCCGCCTGGCCAACATTCGCAGGATGGACAGGTTCGAATTCGCTTTCACGGAGTAGCAAATGGTATGCCGCAGGTGGCGGAACGCGGCGTCGAAAGCATCATAGCGGTCACGGATGGTGGTCGCCGAATAGACGTAGAGAGGTGTTCCGTACCGCTCCGCCAGCTTAGGCAGAGCCGCATCTTCGCAGTGCAGGACGAATTGTCCACTCCGTCGAAAGATGCCGCGTTTGGTTTCGCGATAGACAAATCCGGGTGGGCGCGCAACTGGGTTCTGGCTTCTCACGCGTTATTTTTTCTTGTGCGGTGTTTGCGAGGCGCCGCGCACCCGGATGGCGACAACTGTCTGGTCATCGAAGGTTTCCACCCCCGCAGAGTGTTCGGCCGCCGCCTTGAAAAGGGAATCGACGACGCATTCCGCGGATTTTCCATTGCACTCCGCAATAATGTTTTCGACACGTCCGCGTCCGAATAGCTCGCCTTTTCGGTTGCGGGCGTCAAGAATGCCATCACTGAAAAACACGAACATGTCTCCGGGCTTCATGCGGAACTTGAATTCATCGTAATCGGCTTCATCAAACAAGCCGAGAGGCAAGCCAGTCGCTTCAACCGCCTCGAGCACTTCGTCCTTCGCGTGAACATAAATGGGTCGAGGAAGGCCGGAATTTGCGACCGTAAGAGTACGATGTTCGTCGTCCCAAACCGCGTAGATGATGGAAACGAACTGCGCCTCAATGCGGCGTTCGGCCAAAGATAGATTCACTGCGGAAAGCATTTCCGCCGGCCCTGGTTCAATCGGAGCGTGCGACCGAATAATTCCGCTCACGAGTGCGGCGTAGATGGCCGCCGGGGCGCCCTTTCCGCTGACGTCGCCAATGACAATACCGAGCCGCGACATCGAATAGGGAATAAAGTCATAGAGGTCGCCGCCGATGGCGCGCGCGGGAACGAACTTTGCGGCGACGTCCAGGGATGCGAGTTTGGGATTGGTTTGCGGCAGCAGGCGTCCCTGTAGCTCCCGCGCCAAAGCTAGATCGCGTTCCAATCGGCGCTCTTGCCGCTCGATTTCTTCGTATAGCCGCGCATTTTCGACTGCAATCGCAATTTGTGCGGCCAGAGTGGTCATTGTGCGCTGATGCTCTTCGGTAAAGAATCCCCGCCGCGTGTGCTCCAGATCGAGCACACCAATCACTTTGTCTTTGTAAACCAGCGGAATCGCCAGTTCTGATCGCGTTTCAGGATTAGCCTCAACGTAACGTGCATCTTTGGTCACATCGGGCACGAGCACAGCCTGCTTGCTCTCTGCTGCGGAGCCCACGAGCCCGCGACCCAATGGGATCTCATGTTTCAGAATAAGTTTTTCATTGAAGCGGAGCGAGAAACGGTGCTGTAGTGTTTCGCCCGAGGGGTCGATGAGAAGAATGCTGAACATCTGGTAATCAATCAACCGGCGAACCAATTCCGCGATCCGGCCGAACAACTCGTCCAGATTCAGAATTGACGTCAGTTCGCGCGCAATCTCGTTGAGCAGCAGCAGAATGCGAGCCTGCTTTGTCGTTCGTGCGTAGAGCTGGGCATTTTCTATGCCGGCCGCCATGCGCGACGCCACCAGTGTCAGCAGGCGGACATGCTCTTCATTGAAATAGGCAGGCTCTCGTGCCTCGATATCAATTACGCCGATGACGCGGTTCTTGGTGATCAATGGAATCGCAAGTTCCGACCGCACGTTGGGGACCGCCTCAATATAGCGTGGGTCTTGCGTAACATCATCAATCAGAACCGCTTGTCGCAACTGGGCTGCCTGTCCGGTGACTCCCTCACCGACTTTGATCCGGCTCCGCTCGGCAAATTCCGGTGGATATCCCACCTGGAAGCGGAAACGAAGTTCCTGAGTCTTTTCGTGGAGCAACAGAATGGCAAAAATCTCGTAATCGATGACTTTGCGGACGACTTCGGCGACCCTGCTTACCGTGGTATCCAGGTCGAGCGACGTCGCTAGCACGTCGGCAACGTCGAGCAGCAGCGACTCGACCGGCAACCGCTCTGGTTTGGAAATGACAGAACCCATCGTCTCGTATGATATCAGCCGCGTTTGCCGTCTCTGTTCAGCTTAAAGGCAGCAGCTCGAAACGCGTGTTGTGACTCCTGAGTCGTGTCTGGGGCGAAACTATTCTCGAGGCACAACACATATATCGGCGAGGTTGCGATACTTCTCCGCATAGTCCAGTCCATAGCCAACCACAAACTCGTCGGGAATCTTGAATCCAACATAGTCGCCTTCGAGCGGAAGTTTGCGTCGGGATGGCTTGTCGAGCAGTGCCGCGACTTTCAGGGAGCGGGGTTGACGCGCCAGGAGCATTTTTTTCAAATATGTCATCGTCAAGCCCGTGTCGAGGATGTCTTCCACGAGGACGATGTTCTTGTCTTTCATGGTCTGGTCTACGTCCTTGGTCAACCTTACTTCGCCAGTCGAGTCCCAGCCGCTCTTCAACTCCTGCGTAGGGCTGGGCCGGTTTCCGTAACTTGAAACCCCAATGAAATCAAAGGTGGAATCGAGGTCGATTTGGCGCGCCAGATCCGAGAGAAAGATCGCAGCACCTTTGAGCACGCCGACGAGGATGATGGATTGTCCGGCGAAGTCTTTCGTGATCTGCGCGCCCAATTCGTTCACGCGCTTTGCAATGTCCTGTCGCGAAATCAGCACCTTGAGATCTGCCATGGCGTTTCATATTAAACTAGGAGGGTTGAATAAAGGAAAAGCTTCGCGAAGCGCTAAGCAGGCCGAAGCTGGGAGCTTGGCACTGAATGAATCTGGAAGGCATTAAACTCACGTGGTTGGGACATTCGACTTTCCGTATCGAGACTGCCGGCGGTACAACCATCATCATTGATCCCTGGATTATGGGTAATCCGATGTGCCCGGAAGCCGAAAAGAAAGTGAAGAAGGTCGACGTCCTGCTCTGCACCCATGGTCACTTCGACCACATCGGAGACGCAATCGAAGTCGTCAAGCAGCACAACCCGGTTGTCGTGGGGATCTTCGAACTTTGCGGTTGGATGGAGAAAAAAGGCGCCAAGCAGACGTCTCCCATGAACAAAGGTGGGACCCAGACCGTCGGCGACATCCAAGTCACCATGGTTCATGCCGATCATTCTTGTGGCATCTCAGACGGCGATCAGGTGGTGTACGGCGGTGAGGCCTGCGGGTACATCATTGAGTTCGCCAGTGGGCTGAAGATTTATCACTCGGGCGACACTGCCGTGTTTGGCGATATGGCAATCATCCGCGAGCTGTATGCGCCAGAAATCGCGATGCTCCCGATTGGTGACCGGTTTGTGATGTCGCCGCGGGAAGCCGCATACGCCTGCAACCTGCTGAGGTCGAAAACAGTGATCCCGATGCACTTCGGCACATTCCCGCAGCTAACTGGAACTCCCGGCGAATTTAAGAAATTAGTCTCCGGCATCGAGGTCGTCGAAATGCAGCCGGGCGTCACCATCGGCGGTTGAGCACCAATCATCATTCTGAGGAGAGCACGTGACCCAGAGCAAGAAGAAAGACGACAGAGCCAGTTGGCGGCACTACAACTTCACGACCGCCGGACCGGTGGATGACTATCTCTATTCCATGCTGCCCAAGCGCGATCCGGTGCTGGCGGAGATGGAAGACTATGCGAGCCGGCAAAGAATTCCAATCGTCGGCCCGGCAGTGGCTCGGGTGCTGCAGCAGCTGGCGATGCTAATTAATGCTCGCACGGTCTTTGAACTGGGCTCTGCCATCGGATATTCAACGATTTGGTGGGCTCAAATGGTTGGCGACAAGGGACGCGTGATTTACACGGACGGGGATTCGAAGAACGCGGAACTCGCTCGAGGCTATTTCACCCGGGCGGGAGTGGCGGACCGCATCACGCTGCACACCGGAGACGCGCTGGAATTCCTCTCGGAACAAAATCAGGAGTTCGACATCATTTTTAACGACGTCGATAAGGAAGATTACCCGCGCGTGCTGCGCTTGGTCGCGCCGCGCTTGCGCAAGGGCGGCCTTTTCATCACTGACAATGTGCTGTGGAGTGGGCGCGTCGCCGAAAAGAATCCCCAGGAAGCGACCACCAAGGCCATCCTCGAATTCAATCGCAAACTCTACGACTCGGCTGAGTTCTACACGACAATTCTGCCCATTCGCGACGGCCTCGCAGTGGCTTTAAAGAGATAGCGTTCGTTTCGGCGTTCGCTCCCACGTGACCAAGTGCCTCAATGTTCGACGCGCTTCAAATCCTCCTCAGCGCGCCGGTAGGCATGAAAAAGATCGAGTGCTGCCCGATACTGCTCGGCAGCAGCCCGGCCCTCTCCTTGTTTTTCGAGCAACTGACCCAGCAGATCGTGGGCTTTGAAAGCGGGTCCCTCTTCTACGGGGGAGGTAAGATAGCGGCGCAGCAGGCGAATGCCAAGATCGTGTGCGCGGTCGGTGCGTAACAGAAGGCTGGACGCATCCATGAGCGATTCGGGGCGATCCACCGGGCTGGATTCGAGAGTACGGAGCGCCTGTTCCATTTCATCAAGACGATTGGCGCGGCGGAAAAAGATGGCCAAGTCGAGCCACGCCCGAGTCCCGGAATGACTCGCCGCGATGGCGGCGCGATATTCGCGTTCGGCGCGCGCGGTGTCTTTGTTCTTTCCCGAGATTCGGGCCAAGATCCAGTGAGACATGCCGGGGTTGATGGGAAGCAGGGCATCCGCCTGCACGCGGGCCTTGTCTTCACCTCCGCCGACAATGGATGGAGCCTCCAAATAAAACTCAGCCAGATCGGTGCGGGCCTCCCAGTTCTTTGGGTCCAATTCGACGGCGCGTTCAAACGAGGTGCGAACTTTTCTTGCCAAGCCGGCTGCTGAAAGAAATCCGGCACGGTTGGCTTTCTCTCCGTAAATACGGCCTAGCCATAAATGGTAGAGGCTCTTTTGAGGATCGAGATTTCTTGCGCGCTCACAAGCGGAAATGCCAGGGTCCCACTGATCCGTCATGAAATAGGCGCGGCAGAGAAGGTTGTAGGCTTCGGCATCGTTGGAGGAGTGGCTGACTTGCTGTTCCAAGCTCTGCATCGCCAGGTCCACTTGCCCGGTGGCAAGCAGTTCTTTCGCAGAAGTCGCCGCGTGCGCGGCTCGCAGCAGAATCGCCGCGAGGGATACGGAGAGCCAAAGAAGCTTGAATCGAGAGCGACGACGGAATTGTATCGTTCCTGCCATTCGCTACGGCACCACCTTGATGGCAACCCCATCGGAGAGTGGTTTAGATTCCTCCGCCGGCAAGGCGACAGTGTCACCTTCGGAGAGGCCCGAGGTGATCTCCACGCGTGTCAGATTCTGCAACGAAAACTCCACGGTCTGGTGCTTCACGTGACGGTCCACGATTTTAAAAACGTAGGGCTTGCTCTCATCGATGCGGAGGGCGTCGCGCTGTAAGGTGATCACATTGTTGTGTTCGGCAACAACGATGGTGACGCCAACGTTGACGTTAGGCAGCAACCGGAGGTCGTGATTGTCAACAACGGCGGTCGTCTCGCCAACATTTCTGGATCCCCGTAACTTCACGGTCGAGGGCACGGTGTTGATCGTCCCCGTCCACGTGCGGCCTGGCAGCGCGTCCCAGATGATTTCAACTCTTTGTCCTGGCAGCAGACGGCCAACATCCGGTTCGTCGACAAATGCGCGAACCAGCACCCGCGAGAGATCTGCTTCCTGCAAAAGCAACTCACCCACCTGCACGAAAGCTCCTTGCTTAACGGGAACTGAATAGACCACGCCGTCGAACGGTGCGCGTACGCTGGATTTCAGGAGAGCGTCTTCGGCGGCCTCGTAGGCGGCTTGCGCCTCGGCGCTCTGTGCTTCGAATCGAGCGGTTTCAGGTTTCGAATAGCGCTCCTTCTGTTTCTCCTCAAGCAAGGTGACGTCGGCTTGAGCGCGCTGCAGAGTATCTTCTGCCTGGCGCACTTCGCCCGGAGACGCTGCGCTTTCCTGCTGCAAGCGTCGTAGGGCATCGAGATTGCGTTGGTCGGCGTCGCGAGCGTTTCGTGCTTTCACAAGTTGTGAATTCAATGTCAGCACTTCTTCCTGGGTGCCTCCCGTCGTAAGAGCGGATTGATCGGCTTGGGCTCTCTTGACCTGAGCTTGGGCGCGCGCGGCTTGCGTGCGGATGTCGGCATCGTCGAGTTCGAGAAGAAGTTGGCCCTTGTGCACATGATCGCCTTCCTTGACCGACAGGCGTTTTACCGTCGTGGAGATTGGAGCGTGCGCTTCGAAGTTCTGAATCGGTTCAATCTTTCCATTGGTAGAAACGAGGCTGCGGATTGGACCGCGTTCGACCCGGGCCGCCCGCACTTTTAGCGGGGTCTGGTGCAGGTAAGAGTACAACAACCCTAAGATGGCGACCACTGCGAACGCGGGCCAAATCCACCGCCGGCGCGGCGGCGCGTTCGAATTGTTCGTCAATGCCAACCGGTAGTCTTTCAGAGTGCTGCAGGAATAACTGTAAGTAGTAATTTACCATTCCGGAGACGACAAAACACGCAGCGACGCTCCAATCACAGTATCTGGTTTGATGCGGGGAGCCGGCCTTCGGGTGCGCCGGCGGGCAAACGCTACAATAGTGGCATGGGTAAATCGCCTCGTTATACGCCTGAGCACGCCTCCGCGGGTCTCGACACGAAGTTCCCCGAGATTGAGACTTGGCCCAACCAATTTCCTGGGTACGAGATTGTGGTCGATGACCCGGAGTTCACGTCTGTGTGTCCGAAGACCGGGCTTCCCGACTTTGGGGTATTGGCCATCCGTTACATGCCTGACAAGAGCTGTCTGGAGCTGAAGTCGCTGAAGGAGTATCTGCAATTCTACCGTAATCTTGGAATCTTCCAGGAGAACGTCGTAAACCAAGTTCTGCAAGACGTGGTGAAGTGGGCGAAGCCAGTGTGGGCGGAAGTGAAAGGGGAGTTTCGGCCGCGGGGCGGGATTTCCACCACGATTGTGGTGAAGTGGCCGCGTCCGAACAGGCGGCAAGGTTGAGCCCATGTTATTCGCTCGACCTGTGGTTCAGACAAAACTTTATCCACGCACAGCACTGGTTCTATTGACGGCGCTGAATCTGCTGAACTATATCGACCGCTCGGTGCTGAATGCGGTTCAGCCTCTGATTCAGAGTGAGTTTCATGTCAGCGACGCTCAGATTGGACGGCTCACTACCGTCTTTCTGATTTTCTATACGCTAGCGGCGCCCTTCATGGGGCCGTTGGCCGATCGGTATTCGCGAAGGCTAATCATCTCTTTGGGCGCTTTTGCATGGAGCGGCGCTACGCTCCTAACAGCGATCACACACAGCTATGATGCGTTGTTGATTCGGCACACGCTGGTAGGAGTGGGAGAAGCAAGCTTCGTCACCATCTCACCTACCGTGGTTGCAGACTTGTTTCCCGAGTCAGTGCGCGGCCGAGTGCTTGGCTTCTTCTATCTCGCGATTCCAGTCGGCTTTGCGTTGGGCTATCCGATTGGCGGGTATTTTGGTACTCATTACGGGTGGCGTGTGCCATTTCTTCTCGCCGGTTTTCCGGGCTTTGTTCTGGGAGCACTGGTGCTCCTGTTGCCGGACCCACCGCGCGGGCAATTCGACTCGCTCAAGGAAACGCGCGAGCGACGCAGCGTGAGCGGGCTGGTCCGCAACCCGGCATTCCTTACCGCGACCTTCGGAATGGCGATGATGACATTCGCGCAAGGCGGTCTCCTGGTGTGGATGCCGACATTTCTATCTCGCATGCGCGGCTACACCCTTTTGCAAGCAAATAATCTGTTTGGTGTAATTCTTGCAATCGATGGAACCATAGCTTCGCTGGCCGGCGGATGGCTGGGGGACCGCCTGTTGCGCCGGACCAGAAGCGCTTACTATCTGGTCTCGGCCGCCAGCATGGGGCTCGGAATTCCGGTAATGATGATCGCCCTGTTCAACCGTGGTCCGGCCATGGTCCCGGGAATTGCCGTTGCCGGATTTCTTCTTTTGTTGAATACGGCTCCTCTGAACGCCGCTGTCATCAATTCGGTAGGTGCACACATCCGCGCAACTGCGATTGCCGTCAATCTTTTCGTCATTCATTTCTTGGGGGATGCCTTCTCGCCTTGGTTAATCGGAAAAGTGTCAGACAAATCTTCACTGGAATCTGGATTCATCAGCACCGTGGTCGCCACCGCTGTTTCTTCTGCCATACTGTTCTATGGAATGAAGTTCGCACCGCCAGTCGCGGCCGACAACGCCTCCGCTGAAGCAGGGAAGCGCTGAAGGGTGATTTACTTTCATTGGATTGCGGGAACAGTTCTGGCGCTGGCCTGGTTTTCCCGCATTGTGGATGCTGCTCTCGGCATGCCCAGCGTGGCCGATGTTTCTCGCCCGGAGTGGGATCGGAATCCCGTCTCGGCAGCCGGCAATCCAAGCGTGTCCATCATTGTGCCGGCCCGCAACGAGGAAGAGACCATCGAGCGGGCGCTCAATACACTGCTGGCGCTCGACTATGACAACTATGAAGTGATTGCGGTCAACGACCGATCGACCGATTCGACCGGCGCGATTATGGAGCAGATCGAGAAAAACCCCCACTTCTCGCAAAGAACGCGAGAAATGGGGCCCCCAAATCCTTCTCCGTTGCTTCGCGTGGTTCATCATCGCGAACTTCCTGCGGGCTGGCTGGGAAAGACGCATGCCATGTGGACTGCGGCCAATCATGCGACCGGCGACTGGCTACTGTTTACCGATGCGGACGTGCTGTTCAAACCGGACTCTTTGCGACGCGCCCTGGCTTACGCCGAGTCTGTCCCCGCTGATCACGTGGTTCTGTTTCCCCAGATGATCATGAAGCGGCCGGGCGAATACATGATGATTGCTTTTTTCCAGACGATGTTTGTCTTTGGGCACCGCCCATGGAAGGTGGCTGATCCCAGCACGGACGACCACATGGGTGTGGGCGCGTTCAACCTCGTGCGGCGGCGGGTTTATGAGGCGGTTGGCACGTATGAGGCTTTGCGGATGGAAGTTCTCGACGACATGAAACTGGGGAAGGTCGTGAAAAGGGCCGGTTTCGCCCAGCGCAATGTATTTGGCGGAGACCTCATCTCGATCCGCTGGGCCAACGGAGCGATGGGCGTGGTTAACAACTTGACCAAAAATTTCTTCGCGGTTCTTTCCTTCCAGTGGTGGCGCACGTTGATTTCGGCCTTTGGGTTAGCTTTCCTGAATTTCGGTCCATTTCTCGGCGTTTTTCTGGCACATGGATGGGCTCGCGTGCCGTATTCGGTGGCGCTGGCGTCGATGTTTTCCATCTACATTGGAATGTCCTGGCGGTCAGCCGTGCCCGCGTATTATTTCCTGCTTCACCCGGTAAGCACGACACTGTTCATCTATACGCTTTTGCGCTCGATGATTCTCACATTGTGGAATGATGGGATCGAATGGCGCGGCACGAAGTATCCGCTGGACGAGTTGCGCAAGGGAATGGTGTGAGTCGCGAACATCGGCCTGTAACTCGCGCGGAAGGCCTCTGCAGTCGGCAGGCCGATAGAAGCTGTTGTTGAGTTCGACGGTGTCGAACTTCTGCACCTGAAACTCGAGCATTGCGGCCGACGGCATCCTCTCCGGATCGAAGGAACCTTTCCAGTGTTTGCAATGAAAGCCGGAGGTGCCAATGCGGACGTCGCAGACCATGCGCGTAATCGATGTCGGCATGGAAGTCCAAGGTGCTTTTCATTCGAACCGGTTCGATTCAGTCTAGGGGCTCCGAGCCTTTTAGGTCGTTTCCGTTGACGGCGGTTGTGTTCGGAGTAGCTTTGACTTTGGCGGGCTTCTTGGTGGGGCGCA
>Ga0210406_10000758_pt1 | contig 42479 bp, 64 predicted proteins | sample IncBWC30MmetaG_FD_155454 | JGI IMG/M metagenome (GOLD analysis project Ga0210406, IMG submission 155454) | Forest soil microbial communities from Barre Woods Harvard Forest LTER site, Petersham, Massachusetts, United States - Inc-BW-C-30-M | ecosystem: Environmental > Terrestrial > Soil >...
TGCGTACGTGCGGGGTGCGGACCAGGGCGGTGCGGACCTGGGCGGTGCGGACCTGGGCGGTGCGTACCTGGGCGGTGCGAACCTGCGCGGCGCGAACCTGCACGGTGCGGACCTGCGCGGTGCGTACCTGTACGGTGCGGACCTGGGCGATAAGAAGCTCCTCGGCGAGCGGCCATTCTTGCAGATGGGGCCGATCGGCTCACGCTCTGACTACTTGCTGGCCTTCCTCACCGACAAGGGTATCTACATCAAAACCGGCTGCTTCGAAGGCACGCTGGAGGAATTCCAGAAAGCTGTACACGAGACTCACGGCGCCATCGGCACTCATGCCGAGGAATATGCAGCGGCGCTGGTACTGATCGGCATGCACGCAGAGCTTTGGATGCCAAAAGCGCAAGCGGTGGCCGCATGAACGCCACAAAAGATCTGCTATTCGAACAATTGACCATGACTACCGCGGTAGCGCAACAGGCCTATAAAACCGGGTTTGAGGACGGTTTCGCTGAAGCCATGGCCCAGGTGCTGAAGCGCTTGGATGAGATGCTGGACAAGGATGGCAAGCCGGTGAGTTGCTTTCACAAAAGGCAGGCCGAGTAGTAGTTATGGATCCAATCGATGATAACAATGATTTTTGGTGGGCCTGGCAGGAATCGGACGAACGATTCCGCCAGCATCAAGAACTGAGAGACGAACTGACTGAACTAACCAAGGAGTTGAAAGACCATGAAAGTATCCGAACTGACAGCAGGCAAGTACCTGGCAAAGACTGACTTCGAGGACGATCAGACTTGCACCATCAAAGGTATCAGAACTGAGGAATTGGATGATAACGGTACAAAGAAGGAAAAGACGGTTTGCTATTTCCGGGAACATGCGAAAGGCATGATCTTAAATGTCACTTCGCTGCGGGTTTTGGCCCAAGTGTTCGGCGATGAGACAGACGATTGGAGGGGCAAGCAGGTGATCGTTTATACCGATCCTAATGTTTCCTTTGGCGGTAAAGTGGTGGGTGGCTTGCGTCTGCGTATTCCTAAGCAGAAAGCCGCTCCTGCACCTTCTCAAGCACCCAAGGAAGAGGATTTCGATAAAGACGAGGTTCCGTTTTGAAGGTTTCAGACATCATGAGCGGGGAGCCCGAGGACAACCTCGGGTACTCCGTCGATTACAAAACAGCTCCACGCATCTCAGGAGAGATTCGCAGGATTCTAAATCTGGACCTGGATGAGGTCGATATCGCCACCCAGGTCCAGATTTATGATTCTAGCTTGAGTACCGAGGATAAGCTGGCAGCAAGCCTGCTCTTAAGCCCAGGTGAACGTCGATCTTGGCAGATGTTTGTGAACTATGAAGATTGGCGGCTAAAAGAGGAAATGATGCGTGCTCGTAACCGATGAAATCTTGGAAGCCGCTCTCAAGCGCTTGGCAGCGACAGATGATCTATCCGCCGAGCTGCACACAAAAGTTGAGCGGGCAGAGTTCAAGGCCAAGGCCATCAAAGATGCCGTGTTCCTGCGCAGTGAGGGTACCGCTGGCAAACGTTCGGCACTGGCCGGTGCCTCAGCAGATTATCAGTCAGCAATGGACGAATACTTTACGGCTCTGCAAGCCCATGAAGCGCTCAAGAATGAGCGACAGAGAAAAATTATTGTAATAGACGTGTGGAGATCGTTAAATTCTGCACGAACCAAGGGAATTTTATGACTCAAGCCGATATGATCCTTCGCCACCTGGAGCACGGCCATACGCTGACCAGTTTTCAAGCTTTTAGAATGTTTGGGATAACCAGAATTTCTGATAGGTGCAGAGACCTCAGAAACAAAGGTCATCCAATCGAATCAGTAACCATCAAACTGCCGAGCGGCCGACGCTGCTCGCAATACTTTTTAGCGATACCGGTACTTTCGAGGACAGCATGAATCTAGTCCATACCTGCCTTGGCTGTAGCCGCGAATTTCTATCAGGCATCTATCATAATTTCTGTCCCGACTGTCGAACTAACCAAAAGGAACAATCAAATGAAACCGATTCTCATTCTAGCTCTGACGCTCGCGTCGATGAGCGCCTTAGCCCGTGGATCCACAACTCACCCCGTCGCCTATCTTGAGGTCAAAGCCCCCACTGGCTGGACGGTATCGTACTGCACGATATCAGGGCCAGCAGGCGCTTACGCCTGGGCCACGCCATCGACGAATGAGACCTGCTACTTTGGCTATTTGAACTATTCTGGGACTTACACCGTCACCGTGTATGAGGAATCGCCGGTGCGCACCCAAGTCACGAGCGAGCAACTAGTGGTCAGTCCCTTATCCCCTGGCGAATCAGTGCCGGTGATCATTATCCAGATGGAAGCCGAGTAACAGTCTGCAAAACGCCTCGAAGGATGACCATGGTTAAGCGGTATAGAGTGGGATATCACGACTATCTGAACGAAGATATGATTACCGCCAAGGATTACGACATCCTTGCCGCTGCGTTGGCAGAAGCCAAGATGACATTGCGCAAGTTTGAGTATCCGCCAGAGCATCGCGTCACCGTGGCCGAAGCCCGCGTCGAGCAGCTGGAGGCGGCGCTGCGAGCAATCAAAGAGCGCGGCGATACCGACGATTCGGCCAAAGCGATGTACGCGATTGCACGCTCCGCACTGGAAACGTTCGCTGAGTCAAAACAGCCAGACGAGTATGCGGCACATAGCCCTGAGTGCTATCTGCGCAAGTACCGCGAAGGTTACTGCGATTGCGAACTTCCAAGGGAAACGGTTTGAGAAGCCATGAGTACATTCTGGTTTGAATTCACTGAGGGCGAGATTCGGCAAATAGAAAGCCACATCGAGCGCAGCCAGCGAGAAGGCGTCTATTACGGAAACCGGGAATAGTATGTGAAGCGTGACACGAGAATCATGAACGAACTAATAAAGCGCCGCTCTAAGTCGAAAATCTCAGCGGAAACGCCAGTGGAGGCGCAAGCGCCCATGCCATGCCCAGGTTTCGATAGCGGCGCATGCATACCTGGTAGGTACTGCGGCAGAAGGCTTGGATATGCGTATCCATGCCCAGGGCAACCCACTTTGAAAATCAAATGAGAACAGAATTTTACTCTCCCGTGGGTTGGTACCAAGCCCAAACGAGTATGGCCGCAAGAGCGGGACAAGGCACGGCCCCAAAAGGTATTTTGGTAATCGCGTCATGAGAAAGCCTGGAGACAGTAGTACCCGGAACGGCTTGACAGCTCGGAGAGACGGCACCACTTGGAATACTTCAGAGGCTGTCAAGTGACACGGCGCGATCACATCCGCTGCGTTTGGTGCCAACGTATCGGCTGCGCTTCGTCGGCGTGTCGCATCGACTACCACAACGCGATGTTCGTTTTCGTGCTGTCACCTTTCGCAAAGAAGCGCGCATCACAATCTCAATCCAAAGGTGAGTCATGATTGAATTTACCGAGTTCGACAAGATCAGTCGCCTCAATCGTGAGGTCATTGTCACCGAGAAGATCGATGGCACAAATGGGCAAGTGCATATCCGACTGGCCGAAGGCAGCGAACTTGAAATGGGCTATGACACTCAGATCGAGGTCGATGGGCTGCCGTGCTATATCCGCGCCGGATCGCGCAATCGATGGGTACTATATCTCGGCTCTGATGACAACAATGGCTTTGGTCGGTGGGTCCATCAGAACGCCCATGAATTGGCCGCATTGGGTGCTGGAGCGCACTTCGGCGAATGGTGGGGGATGGGCATCCAGCGCAAATACGCAGTCCCTGAAAAGCGCTGGAGCTTATTTAATGTATCTCGCTGGACGGATGACACGAAGCCTGCCTGTTGCCATGTCGTGCCAATCATCACTCGCGGTATTGGATTCTCCTGCGTTTACGAAGCCATCGAGCTGCTGAAGAAATATGGATCGGTTGCCGCGCCAGGATTTATGAAGCCTGAAGGCGTCGTGGCTTTCCATGTCCACAGCCGCGAGCTTTTCAAGATGACGATTGAAAAGGACCAGGAGCATAAATGGGAAAGCTCGCAAGCCAAAACCAAAGGTGAGCATGAATGAGTTGGCACTTTTCGCTGGCGCTGGTGGAGGCTTACTCGCGAGCCGCCTTATCGGCTGGCGAACTATCTGCGCAGTGGAGATCAATGAATTCTGCCGGTCAGTCCTTGAGCTCCGACAGTGTGATGGCTCTCTCGATCTATTCCCAATCTGGGACGACATACGAACCTTCGATGGCACAGCTTGGCGAGGACGTGTTGACGTGGTTTCTGGCGGATTTCCCTGTCAGGACATCAGCAGCGCAGGTACCCGCACCGGCCTCGATGGCGAACGAAGCGGTCTGTGGGTGGAAATGGCCAGGGTCATTCGTGAAGTGGAACCGCCCTTCGCGTTCGTGGAAAACTCGGCAGATCTCGTTATTAGAGGACTCGACATTGTGTTATCCGACTTGGCCGAAATGGGGATGGATGCGCGATGGGGAGTGTTCAGCGCTGCCGATGTTGGAGCACGACACCAGCGTGAGAGGCTCTTTATCGTTGCCGACCGTGACGGCCAGTTGGGACCGCCGGGGGCCTGGTCTGAGCGGCAATTTAGACAACCGTCGAATGAGCGCTTCTGCAACGGACTCAACGCGCCAGATAGTCTCGCACTTTGGATGGAGATGGCCGACGCCCGTGCTCGAATGGATGATGATGTGGCCCATCGGCTGGTCCGCACTCACGCCATTGGAAACGGACAATTACCAAGTGTGGCTGCAGGAGCATGGCGGATGTTGACTGGCTACGATTTTAATACAGGAGTGAAGTCTGATGGCTGAGATCGGCAAGGAAATGATAATCGCTCTGCGCGGCACCGAATTTCCCATGAAGTGTGATTGGTGTGGCAAAGAGATCACGGAAGAGACCGCAGAGCCAGAGGAAGCTGGTCAGTGGGTTTGCTACGAATGCGCAACTGCGCCTGACCTGGACGATCCTCGTGCGCCTGGCTAAGGTCATTCGAGCGTATCGGAAGCACCACGAGATCACATTGCGCGCTCTTGCTCAGGACATTGGGACCAGCGCCGCGACGCTGATGCGATTTGAGCATGGGGTGGCAATCGACGCCAAGACATTCGTTGCCATTTTAAATTGGCTAACGTCACCATCCGATGGAGAAGTGAATGCCCCTTGAAAACCACGATGTGAAAGCGGCGCTGGCCGACAAGTACGGCTACAAAATTATGGGCTGGGCCGTTGATCTGGATAACCCGGCAGGGATCACCTTGGAGTCCAAATGGGGCGGCTCTTTCTTGCGTCTCCAACACAAAGACTCGCTCAAAGTGTGGGAATGGGTAGTCAAAGAGCGCCACCACCATACAACCAATATCAAAAGACCGTCATGACCTTTAATAAAGATCAAAAGATCATGACTACTGCTGATGCCGCAAAGGAGCAACCATGAAACAGCTACGCGAGCACTGGCCGCTTCTAGCAGCCGCTACCCTGCTCATTCTCGCCGCAACCCTGGCCCGTGCCCAGGAGTACGAGATTACCGGCACCATCACAGCGCAGGGTAATGTCCCAGTGAACTACCCGGCACAGATCGATGGTGCTGTGGGGGATCCGGCAACGTTTTACCTTACCATCAGTGGCGCTCAAGTGACCGACTCAAGTATTCAGATCATCCCGGTCTGGTACAACGGGATTGCCACTGTAGCCAATGGCGCACTTGATTCGGCTAGCCAAAGCATCGTGCTATCGCGCGGGGATATGGGCTCAACTGCCGTGTACGAGTCCTTCACCTTCAATGATGCGCCGAACACGCTGGAGGTGACCTTGACCGAATACCCGCACAATGGCGCTGCGATAAGCTTTGTTACCGACATCGGTAATGCGGTGGCGAGCATGGTGACGCCTTCCGCGCATGCGCTCGCAGCTCCCGAACTTGACCCTAATTGGTGGGCACCGGCCTTGACGTTCCTAGGCTGTGCGATTGCGGTGATGATGGCCAAGAAATGGCCTTAATTCACCCCCTGCTACATTGGGGCCTGCGCTTTGCTATTACTTACGCCTTCTGTTGGGCTATCCTGCGCAGGCCGCTCTACGCAGTTCTACCAGCGGCGTTCGCTGTGGTGGCTATCAAGGCAGCCCAAGCGCTCTGGGAGCCACTAGCGGGGCTTACCTTCGCGCTGGTGAGCCTTTTGCTACGCCCCTTCATGGCGCTCTACAGTGATCCTGCCACCCGCACGCTAGGTACCCCGCACTTCATGGTGCAGATAGCCGATGCCTGTTCAGGACTTGAGGGAATAGGCCTGATGCTGGTCTTTTGTACAGCTTACCTTTGGTTCTGCCGGACGCAGTACCGCTTCCCAAAGGTGCTCACTATCGTGCCGGTAGGTGTTCTCACCGTCTATGGCTTAAACGTCCTGCGCATAGCCATCCTCGTGCTGATCGGAGATGCGGGATATACAAAAGCCGCAGTCTTGGGCTTTCACTCACTCGCCGGGTGGGTGGGGTTTAATGTGACAGCTTTGGGGGTTGTTATACTAGCGCGTCACCTGAAGACTGCCTGATGCAGCACGATACCGCTCACCATGAGCGAAAGCAGCCAAAGGAACATGCCAACCCAACCCCAACTCACACGTGATGTCGGAAACAGATTGAAGCCTGCAAATAGCAGGCACGCCAGGGCCACCAATTGCAGAAGCAGCGGCAGAATATTCATAGATCGTCCTCCTTCATGAGCCTCACCGTCATGCCGACTTCGGGCAGTGTAATCTTTTTGCCGTACAGTGCTTCATCGCTCGATTGTCCATACTTCAGATTATCTACCGCCTCGTACCAATCGGTGAGTTTCTTCGCAGGCAAACGGCTCCAATCAGTTTTTTCCAGCCGGCGCAGTTGCCGCTTTACACTGAGCCAGTAGGAGCCCATTGTGTCCGCAGCCGATTGACCAAGAAAGGCCCCCAGTCCGCCAAATGGTTGAAAAAGTCACTGTGTCCTGAGACTACCGAGAGTCCCGATGTGCTCCCGCAATTGATGTTTGTGATGGCAGAATCTGCTCCCTCGTAGCCCGCATGGCCAAGTTCGCCCCACACCGGATCATCCAACCCAAGTTCTGCACCGATCTTTGCGGCCTCGGTAATCAGATCGCCCTTGTTAAAATACACATCGATCCAGGGGCATGAGCCGGGACGCACAATATTCTGTTCAAGTGCCCCATTGATGAAGATCGCGCCACCTAGCTTCAAACCAGTGAGGGAGTGCATCAAGTCGTAGGCGATCGCGCAGCCGTTGGAATGGCAGATAAAGATATCGCCTGCGGCAATGTAAGGCTTTAATGTGCCGACTACGCACGGGTTGATGATGCGTGACTCGGCCCCCAAGATCCACCCGTAATCCGGATATGCGATGGCGTCCGGTGCAAGATACGGGATTAAGCCCTCGATATGACTAGGGCCGGAGGTGCGGATGCCATGCAACAGGTGGATCAATTACTTAATTGCCTGCAAGGATGTGATCCACGCGGCGATCTTCGCATTCGCAGCCGTTTGCACCGCTCCAATCTCGCTATTGGCAAGCCCAGGCAGTTGTAGTTCAATGGTGCCCAAGAGCATAGCCAAGGCCCCAGGGAACTTAACCGCAATCTGCGCAGGATCAGTACCTAGATTGGCTATGAAGACTTCAACACCTTGCAGCACAGCAACCAAACTGGGGACTGCTGCTGCAAGAATGGGGTTTGGGGTGGACATAAAAGGCTCCTTAATTGTTTGGAATAAAGTACGCTGCCACAGCGTAACAGAGTGTGGTGACGGCTGCGGCGAGCTCTGGACTGAGGGGGGTTTTAAAATACTGATCGCAGATTGCCACAATGATCTGGGCGGCAGCTTGGCCGACGATACCGCCGGTAATGAGTTTGCGGCTTGGGATCCACTTATTTGAGATTGGATCTGGTTCTGGCATAGGAATCACCTGTGGCGCCGCGGGTGCGGCAGTTGGTTCTGGCTGCGTGGTCGGTGCGATCGGCTCGGCAGGGGCCGCTACAGAAGGCTTAACGCCGTCTAACTCGATACCGGCAATGATCACACTATCATCATACGGGCAGAAGCCCAATTCCTGCACCGTAATGGCATGGAGCAGCGCCGACATTTGCGCAGGAAGCACTAAAGGGCCATTCTGGCCCATACGCGCCTCAACTGCGGCAATATAGGCCTTCGTATTGTTCTCAGCGGGGGGTGCCCAGTGCGAACAGACATCCGCCACGGTGGTTTTGCCCGCCACGTAATGGCGCATGATGATGTGATTGGATGCGCGGTAGCCATATTGCGGTGCCTGAAACTCAACGAACTGCGCATCGGATTGCACCGGGGTTTGGCCCACCCACGTTTGATTCGGCTCGCGCCTGATATCGGTGGGGTTGTTCAACCGTTCGCCGCGCGGTTCAGTCATTTAACCCGATCCTGTTCTTCTTTTACACCCTCTGCTTTCGAGGCCTCAGCGGTGAGTTTCAGCAACTTGTCCATCTTTGAGTTTGTGGCCGCGTGCACCGTTTCGACTTTGGTATCCACTTGTGCGACCTTGCGCGTAACCCTTAAAACTCCGATCAGCGTAGCTATTGAGGTGATAAATTGTGCAACTTCGGTAAGGTTCATTTCACACGCCCCATGACGATAAGATTGACCTGAGCCTGAATGGCCTGCACCTGCCCGTACACGATGACCTCGCCCGTAATGGCACCAGCCACCAGGATGACCAGTATCGAGAGCATCGCATTGATGAACTTGGTCGAGCCGTTAAAGCCGCTCGAGGCCACAATGCGCTGGGCAGTTCTATGGACCCACGCATACTCGCGCGGGCTTAATGACTTGCCGTACTTGGCCTCCCACTCGGCACGCAAGCCAGCCCGGTCGTAGAGTTCCCGGTCAGTCATTTCGCGGGCATCGGTGCTCACAAAAGCACGCTATGCCACAAGAAATCAATGAAAGGGATGGAATTGCACATAATCACATCCACGATACATCCACCGTAATATCCCTAGCGCTGCCAAGGTTGTTGGTGACAATGTAGGCAGTAGCGCCACCGCTCCAAGAGACGCTCAATTTCCCGGCAGTCACGGCTGCGACAAAATTGGTGCTACCTGATATCAAGAGCGTCGCCGACCCTGTAGCCAAGATAAGGCCTCCTTCTATAGCGCCACCACCAGCGGATGCGGCGACTGTCACGATAGCCGTACTTGTGGCCGATCCTGGAATGATGAAGTTTGCGGCATTGGCAACCGCAGTACGCTTACCGACCCACTTACGACCCTCGTAGAGCCGCATTCCGCGGTCTATCTGATAATTCACATCCGTGTACTGATAGATGCAAGTCTGCGGGTTGCTGGTCGCGCCCAAGATTAGATCGTTACTGCCGAAGATCTTTTCCATGTTCGTAAGCGTAGTGGCGGCAGGGTCCAAATTCGTATTGATCGTGACTAATTGATCAGAGGTTCCGCCCGTGCGGGCCACCATCGTAATACCAACACCGCCAACCGAGAGATTCACGTTCTCAAGTGTCACCCAGTGCACACCATCAAAGTGAAAGCCGCCAGAGGTTGTACCAATAAGTCCGAAGGTGCCATCGCGTATAGAGACGTTGGTCACATAGTCATTGGTCGGGCCACCGGAGCTGCCACCTGTTTTGATATAGATCGTCTCGCCAGCACTTGAACCGCTTGTTTGCTCGCGGCGGATGTTTTCAAAGACAAGATTACCGCCAACACCTAGCGTGGTTCCCGCACCCGTATCGCTCCAATAAAACCCATGTGTGCCTCCTAGCCAGACTTGCGTGCCGACAAACTTTAAATTGCTGATGGAGGTCGATGCGGCGCCAACCAACACATTGATGAGCGGTTGTGTATCGTTGCTCGACTGCATCTCAAGGCCGCGAAATTCACTGTGATCGCAGCCATCGCCGGCAATGCCAGATGGATTGCCGAGAATGATTGGTTGTACATTGACGCACCAGACATTCTCAAAAGTATTGTTCTCATGCCCACGGTATTCGAGTGATACTCCACCAGTGGTCCCAGTATTGTCATAAAGCGTAATATCTCGATAGTGACTGTACTGGGTATAAATCACCTTCATCAAGGTGATGGCACCAGAACCAGAATTCCTCAAAATACCGATGCCCTCTACTTGAATGTTGGCGATGACTGTAGAGGTTGGAACATTATTGCCGATCTGTAGTACGGTGAAGGAAGAAGCGCCTCCAGCCACGCTCAATCGAGAAACGTCCGAACCATCCCCATAGATGCGTAATTTGCTATAGGTAATTGGCGGCAATGCGCCGCTAATAAGATAAATACCACCTGGCAGATATGCTGCTCTAAAAGACTGTCCTGCAAGGGGACCGACTTGATTGATTGCATTTATCCAATTGGTGAGTGCAGTTGTGGAATCGGCCACCCCAGTAGGATCAGCTTTATAATACAACGCATTAATCGGCGCGCTAGTAAGTGGAGGAATGTCCTGACCAAGAGCTGTGCGAAGAGAAGCAGGACTTTGGTTTAAGTAATACTGATTGCCGGTATTGAGCGCCATCAGGAGTAACTAAAAGAAACTTGCCCTGTCCCACCAGCAGTTGAACTTCCTGCTCCAGTCCCTGCCCCACCACCGCCCGGAATACCGCCTCCTGGGCTTCCCCCTCCAGTTCCATTGCCATTATTTCCGCCAGCCCCAGGACTTCCTGCCGTGCCATTTGCGCCGCTGTTATTCGCTGTTGTTCCTCCGCTTGCAGTGCCGCCGGTTCCACCAGCACCGCCTGCCACCCCACCTCCTCCACCATTGGCAGTCATGGTGGTCAGTGCTTGGGTGCCAGCGCTCACAGAGCTCCCAGTGCCTGGATGGCCACCATTGGTAGGCGTTACCGAAATGCCTCCTGGCCCCACCGTAAAGATAAAGGTTAGTCCTGGAGTGACAGAAATCGCATCACTTTCAGAATATCCGCCTCCCCCACCGCCGGCGGCATTCGTGACGTCCGCAGCCCCTGAGCCGCCGCCGCCCCATACTTTGATCGTGCAGAGTGTAGCGCCTAAGGGAATCGTCTCAGAGGCCCCCGTCCCACTCGTATAAGTATTGGTGATGGGCGTGAAAGGCACACCTGCTAGCAGCATCTGCTGAATGCTCATCAGGTCAATCCAGTACCTGAAATGATCCAAGCAGTAGCTGCATATTTAAGCAGCGTTGCAACACCGGCCGCTGCAAGACTGCGTGTCCCTGTGCCGCCTCCTTGTGCCCAGGTCAAGGTATCTGAATTGATGGCAATCTGAGTACCGGTGACCCCAGGCTCTGCCAGTACCGTAATGGCTGTACCGATCGGATATGCCACACTGGCATTCGCTGCAATGGTGACGGTTTTGCTGTTGGTGCTGACCGCGATATGTTTATTGGCATCGGCAAGAACTGTGACGTAACTGACCGCCTGGAGATTCTGCGGAATGCCGGCATAGACCGGGTTGCCATTGGTAAAGAGAGTCTGCGCGTTGATTGAGCCTAAGCCTTGGGTGCCACCCGTGGGTGCCCCCACCGTAGCTCCCCCATCGCCGTAGACCACGAATAAGCCAGTTCCTGCATGGTTTTCAACCGCTAATGCAGCATCGGCGCTGGTAAAGCCTGCCTGAATGATCAGGCCATATGAATTGCCGCTGCTATTAGCTCCTATGATCAGGGTCGCATAAGACCCTGCTACTGCGGTAACCGTCCAAGCGGTCCCCGCAGCAGGAGGCCCTACAGCCCCGCTTAACGTGGTCACGCTCTGGGCTGTCATATTGAGCCAGGAGCGGGCCGCTGAGCCTAAGTTATAGGATAGAGTGGACCCAGGCAGGAAGTCGGCTGCCATTCGGCCCTGGCCGTCGCGGGTTACACAGATCGATAGAGCCGCGGCCTCCCCGTTCATCTCCGTATCGAAGCGGGATGCGGTTATGGCAATACCGTTGCTGGCATCCTGAACCCAGGAGTAAGATCGGACGTAGTTGCCATTGCCATCATAGGCAGCCATAATTTGCAATCTCCATGCTCATTAAGTAATATTTAGACATGGCATACCAACCTAAAAAAATAGTGCTTTGCACGGTTTGTGGTCAATTAGCAATTGCAAGACGGCTTTGTCGATCGCATTACAATGCCGCCCAAGCAAGCAAAAGCCTTGTATTGCATTCAAAACTTGGGCCAGAGGATGTTTTTGATACACGGTATAAAATAATGCCGTCTGGTTGCTGGGAATGGATAGGTAGTAAAAATGATTTTGGCTATGGTTTACTTTTGATCGATAAAGTACAGATTCGTGCCCATCGCTATTCCTATGAAAGATCAAAAGGACCAATCCCAAGAGGATTGGTTATCATGCACAGCTGCGATAATCCACCATGCGTGAATCCAGATCATTTAAGTCTTGGTACTCGACTTGAAAATAATAGAGATGCCGCTCATAAAGGTCGCACACCAAGTGGTTCTAGACATTGGAATTACAAAGGGCCTTAAATATGTGGGCATTACAATTATTTTTGCAGATTTTCCTCATCTATATAGCTATGCAATATTTAAGCGAAGATCATTTCTGACTACCAAGCAAAGCCTGAGCTAACGCTGATCCGTAAAGCGTTGGCATTTTAGTCGATGGGAAAATGCCAGACTGTCCTGGTCCAAGAGCATATGCTTTAGAAAGCCTAGAACCAATTGGTACCGCAGCGCCTAATGCTGCACCAAATGCCCCCCCCTCTGCTCCATGACCAGCGCCCATTAATGACCCAATTAGTGGCGCCATACTTTCAAGCTTAGAAATACCTGCACTTCCGATCTTTTCAGGATCCTGCATCGCCTTAGGAAACTTTCGCGCATAATCAGCCGCTAGTTTCAGACCGCCAGTCAATTGTCCATCATCGTTATTGGCCAGTGTTTTCGCTGATACATTGTTGGTGGCTGGATTGAAAGCTGCTTCCACATCATGGCTCTTAGCTATCATCTGGCGTGAATTGCGAAAATTGGCTACTACATCAGGCGAGATATTCGGATTGGTTGATACTGATCGCTCGATTTGATCTTCGAGATTCTTCGCCAGCGTCTTATAGTCTGCTCCCACGGAGTTATCGCCTGATTTGAAGGCTGCAGTGGCTTTGTCTCGCAGTGCAATGATCTTATCCACTGCTGGACTCGAGGGAAATTTTGACTGCGCCAGAGAATTTATATCATCCAATATCGGTGATTTTGGCGTACCAGGGAAAGCCTTTTGAACAGCCGTGTACTTGTCTTCCATATCCATCAGCGGTTGCCAATATTGCTCATCAGTGGTAATTGGTCCAACTTTGCGCACAGCTTGATAGCCCGCAACAGCATTCTGCCGCACTTGGCGAATCGAAGCGGTTGTTAGTGGCAAAGAAGGATCAAGGCCTAATTCAGTAGCAGCAAGCTTATTGACCGCCGGAGCATTCTTGACCGATGCACCTTGTTGAGTTGCTTCTTTGCCAGCATAAGTCTCAATCGCAGTATTCTTGAAGTTCGGATTCGTGGTGGCCGGCGGCGTTTTGAATCCTACCGCCGAACCACGCTGTAATAGATCGGCTGTCATCTGTGCCTGACTTTGCGCAGGAGATACGAAATTAGCTGGGACTTTTGCATTTGCGCCTAATGCATTGGTATAGGAACTCGGCGTAAATGTACTGGGTAATGGATTCAATAATGATTGAGAAGCCCCAGGACCTGATGCGCCTGCAGTAGCCACCAATGGACCTATCGCTTGAATAAGCCGATCACCAGCGCTATTAGGAGCTAGCGCTCCACCATAAACCTGATTCTTGGCTTGTTCCCATGCTTTACTTGGCAGTTGCATATTCAGCGGATGACCCGCTGCAGCAGTGACTTTATCGGCTGCCGCGGTAATTGGATCTGCCACTAAATTCGCCATTCCCATGGCAGCATTCGCCGGCACCTGCGCAACTTGTCCACCTAGATGGAAAAGGTTGTGCAATTGAAGTTTTATATCATCTGGCGTGATCTTCAGAGACTGAGGGAAGCCAGGTCCTGGTGGCGGCCTATCTGGTACAAAGTCCGGTGCCGCATCGGGTACAAAGTCCGGCATTATTTCCAAGTTCCGGTTTGGCTACCAATTTTTATCTTATCTCCTACTTTAACTTCCCCTCGTACGGCTGCAGCTTGCAATTCGGCTTTAGAATTATAGGATTTCACAGCATTCGGATTTGACGAATTGGACTTTCCTGCCTCTATATCCTGATTCTGTTTATCCAGCCAATGAGCCGTATGACCGGTTTCCCATTCATCCGGTGAAACACCCTGTTTCCAGGTGGCAAAATCCTTCTGTTTGGCTATTTCTTGCTTGGCCTTATTGTCCATGTAATCGACTACACGATTGAATGCTGCCGGATCAGCCATGTTCAAATTTGGGTTATTGCGCATAAAGGTGCTTAGATCGAAATTCGTGCCTCGGCTCGTCATGCTATGAATGCTATTAACGGCCAATGTGCTGGTTTGCTTAGCGGCCGCTTGTAGTGCCCCCACATCAACGCCCAAGTACCCAGCAGCAGTCTGTGGATTTACTCCGGAGGCAATCATCATGGCACCAAAACGCATCTTGCTTTCATTCATTGCGCTAGGTGTTGCCTGAGAAGCTAAATTTTTCATTTCTGCTAAACTTCGTCTTACTTCAGTCGCACCATTAGCGTTTTTTGACAACTCCCCGGCATAAACCTGTCCCTGTTCCGCACCGCTTTTCTGTCCTTGGATCGTTGCGGGACTTGCCGGAGATCCACCGCCAGCAGTCGCACTCGGGAAATATTTCGATATTGCACTCGGCGCAACAGGCGCTTGCTGTGGTTGATTGAGGGCTGGCGGCATTGGGAAGCCATATAACGTCTTGCCAGTAGCATCAACACCAATCGGCTTAGGCGTCTGACTTTCAGTACCAGCTGCCTTTGCTGCCGCTGTTCCGGTCTGCGCAGCCGTAGCTCCTGGAATCTCACTGACTTGAGTCGGCATTCCATTAGCGCCGAATGATGGCATCGTACCTTCTGGTACCTTTGGATTGTATGCGAGAGGAAGATGCGTTTTAGGATCTAGCGCTAGATTTTCTGATCTGATCTCGACAGGGGGTATATTGGTGGCTTTTTCAACCGCAGCATTCGCTGCAGTTGCACGCTGCTGTGGCCCATAACCAGCCGCATTGAAATCTCCCTGCAAACTGGGCGGGGGATTGAACTTCATGATCTGATCAAGATAAGTCTTGCCTAATTCCTGCATGCCCTTATCACCCGATGCCATCATCATCTGTGCCCGCTGCTGCGTCATTCCAGGCGGTAACCCTGGCGGCATTTGTGCTGATGGCTGAGAACTATCCTGGGGCTGTTGTGGGGTAGATAGATCTTGAAAATATTTCTGCTGCGCAGCTTGCGAGCCTTTCATGGCTTTGCCAGCTAATAGCCCTGATGCAAGTGTGGATAATCCTTGCAATGGACTGCGCCGCGGCACCAGACGCATTTGGTTCCAGTCGGATGGTGTTTGATTACTCTGCTGGGTATTTTGCATCAGCATTTGCGCCAGCATTTGCTGCCGTTGGGCATTAAAATAATCCGATGAGGTATTCGGATCAGAGTTGCCCAATAGAGCCGCAAGATATGGCGAAGGAAGATCAGGCATTACTGCTGCGGCGGTTGAATCGCGTTGGCCATTCCTGGCATCTGATTCTGCATCATCTGATTGGTCCCCGGCAGCATGGTATTAGCCTGCTGGCCTTGCATCAGTTTCTGCATCATCAGGGCTTTCATAAGATCAGTACCGCCTTGCATGGCGGTCCCTCCGGCATTAGGTTTTGGCTGTATGCCGCCGACCGGTTGGCCTTGACCGCCTCCCTGCTGCATCAGCATGGCCGCTAACATCTGTGGGTCCATCGCCATAAATTTTACCCTCCGGCTAGCGCCAGATACATAAGATACGAAGAAGCGAGGCCAGCCGCATCGCCGCCTAACTGATTATTACTCGCATTCTGCGCATTCGAGGCATTCAACTGCCCCTGGTACTGATTATTGAAGGCACTCATGATATCGGGTGATGCGGCACTTCCCCCGCCACCCCCGCCAGAAAGCGCGTTAAACAAGCTAATGGGTTCCTGTTGTGCGAGCTGCTGGGCATTTAGGCCCTGCATCGCCATATTCTGCATCTGGCCCTGCTGTGCGGTGGCTCCCGTGATCGCGGAATTAGCCGCCTGATTCTCACCGAACGTTTGATTGCGGGCTAAATTGCCCTGTGCGTTGTTCCAGGCTTCTGATCCAGGAGTTGCCCCCTCGGCGGCAAGTTGTGCATTCTGGGATGTCTGCTGCTGAGCGTACTGCGGAGCTAAGTAGCCCATCTGTTCATTGAACAAGGAATTGCGTACCTGATCATTGCCCATACCCACGCTGGGGCTTCCAGCGCCCCCGCCAAAGATTTGGGAGGTATCGAGAGGCTGAGAGATCGACTGTTCCGCCTGTGGGTTTAGCTGCGTCGAGAAATCATAGAGCGGTGCACCGGTCTTAGGATCCGTTCCGGTGATCTTCCAACCGCTCGAGCCCAATGCATTGGAATTACCCGTGCGGCTCAACGCTGCATTGTAAGCCGCAGTGCCTTGATTTAAGCCTTGCTGGGCGTTCGCCTGGATATAAGGATTCGTCGGCTGCGGAGAATTGCCACCCTTGCTCATTTAAAGCCACCTGCATTCATGCTTTAGCATACCCATGATAATGATGTCCTCGCCATTGAATGCGGCTTGCCTTAAACGCCCGCATTCGGTGAATCCTAAGTGACTACAGAGTTTGAGCGATTTGGTATTGTCTTCATCGATGGTGCAGCCGATATGGCGCACTCTCCAAGCAATGAACGGATTATAGAAAATCGCATGCAGGAACTTCTCATTCATGCGCCCCTCGATCGCAATAGACGCAAAGACGTTCCCACCGCTATAGTTGGTATAGATGACCCCGGCCCGGAGAGCCCCACTTACTTCCAAGCCAATCCCTCGAGGTTCACTCCCCCAGCCGTAGAAATGCGGCATCAGACTCGCGCACCAGTCGGCAATCCGCTGATGTTCATCGAAAACAAGCCTAGAGGGGGCCTCCAGGCTCGAACATATAGTCGGTTGAGAACCAGTTGGCGGCCACTCCGTTGGTTTGCAGTGTGATTCGACCGGATGCGACATAGCCTAGTCCTGCGATACCCTGCCAATTGGAGATGAAGATATTGCCCGTAGCCCAGGGAGATGTGTTCCAGGGGCTTGAATTCCACGGACTCCCTGCAGCTGAATTGACCGTTGTCGGCGAGCCTTGTATATCTCGCCAGTCCACATTAAGCGTCACCGTGGGCACAAGGTTGGAATTGCTTTGAAAGATCGGCCGCGCCATCACAAAGCGTTTTTCCACCCCAGGCTTCTCAAAATACGAAAATGCCGGCTTGCAATCCTCAAGAATTGCCATGCCCGCATCCGATTGGCCCTGATCGGCTAAAAATACTTGGGTATTCTCGCCGTAATAGAGGGAATCCTGTTGTAGTTCCCAGCAATTGGCATTCCAGTTCCTAAAGCGGCACCAAGCGCGAGAGATGGGGTTTTGCACCCATTGATGTGCAGTGGTATTGGTGACTTCCGGCACGTTGACAATAATCTTGTTGCCTAGCGGGTAGTCAATGACCTGCCATCCGAAGTTCGCATTGTAGTTCTGCACATCGGCATTAATCGCGTTCAAAATCTTGAAGGTCAGCTGCTTGTCCGCATCGACCCGGTCGGTTAAGACTGCGGCATTCAATGAGGTGAGTCCATCGGCAGTAATGACCGCGATATCGGAAGCAAGTTTCGTATAGCAGCGCCGGCCGATAGGACGGCCTATCCTAAAGATTCCCACCAATGACCAGGTGGAGACTTGGGAGGGGTCATAGCCCTGATACAGAGCTACCTCGCCCTCGGTCGTGATGAAGGCGGCATAATCACTGATACCGGCCACGTTCTGAATGGTCCAGGACGCCATCTGCATCAAATAGCCGCCCATCTTAAACAAGGTTCCTAGTGGCAGCAGCGTGAGTGCCCCTTGAAAGCCGGTAATGGGCGCATACCAGACATTCATGGTATTGTTTTCGATATACCAGCAGCGCTGCTGATGCACAGTGATCGTGATCAGATTCGCAGGCGATCCAGGCCCTGTCATCACACAGGCGTGCCAGCTAGTTCCATCGAAGTATTGCGGCGTATCGAGCCCGTTGACCCAGATCAGAAAATTTCCACCCCCCGCATTGAACATTGCATGCTGCAACTTATCGGTGGAAAGGCCGGTGACTACTGCAGCCCCTACCGCCCCTTGCGCGGTAATATCGTAAATCGCGGTCCCAGAGGCTGCCATCAACTTGCGCGTCGGCAAGCCGTTATAGGCCATCACCGTATTGACATGGGTCGGAAGCCCCGAGGCCCAGAGCTGCTTGCCATTGCGCAAAGACACATAGGATGGCTGGGGGAACCAGTTATCCATGATGATCGCATCGGTAGGCGGCATGGCGGCCAAACTATCGCGAGCATTGACGCCACCGACACACGCCGGAACACTCACGGTTATGGATTTCACTTCGTTTTCTCCAAGATAGCGCGGGCTATATCTATCATTACGGCGTCAGAATCTTCGCCTTTGAAACGATTTACAATCCACAATACGAAGCGACTATTTCCCTGCGTATAACCTTTAGTTGGGTCAATTCGATCAAGTGATATTGAATATGGATTCGTTTTCCCATTGGAAACGAACTCCAATCCGGTGAATTCGCAACGTCCTGTAAATCGCGATTTGGCCCAGTCGTGAGTAAGAGAACATTCAATAGAAGCCTCTTTTGCGCGACGCCGTGCTTTTTCTATTGCTCTTACCCATGGTCGTTCAGCTCTATAAAGCCGATCATATTGAGCGAGTTTCAATTTATTATTATCGCGCCACTGCTTATGCCGTTTTTTATAAGCGGCAAGAGATTCAGGACTACGTTTGTACAGTTCTCGTATCTTAGAATTACGCCTCGTTCTAATCTCTGGATCAATTTGCAGATTAAGCCGCTGGCGCAATTTATCTCGTTCTCGATATTCCCTGACCTTCTCAGGATTGGCCGCTAGCCATTTTCTATGATGTTCTCGCTGTCGTTCTGATGTAATGTATTCCATTGACTTTATTATACCGTATTGGTATAAAACTTCAATAAAATCAATTAGCTACCAAACCCTGTATCGGGCACATTCTGGCTATTCAGCAGCCGTATACCGCTCGCTCGAGCATTTAAGGGCAGATTACGAGCTGAAGCCGCACGCCCTGCAATGCGGTCGAACTTGACCATGTAGTCTTTTTCTTCCTTCTCCCAGTCCAAGCCCTTGGCCTTCAAGAACCGCCATTTGAGACTCATCACCATCAAATCTTCGGATATCAGCGATACATCGGTATCGTTCTGCCAGGTATTGCTCACGCCAACTGTGGGAGCGCCGCTTAAGGCCGTCCACCAGCTGCTGACATACTCATAAGCAATGGTATCGGTAAACAGACTGGTGGATGAGCCCACCGGATTGATATAGAACATTCCTTGCATGATGCGAAAGCGCATGCGAGGGCCTACCGGACTGATGCCTGACTTGATGACTTGCCATTCCTGCGCATCCAAAGGGCCCAACAACTGCCATCTGAAATTGCGGTCCCACTCGGTCTGTACGATCAAATGGCCTAAATCGGATGGCAGCGCGTAACTCTCAGTCGCGAATGTCACCGATTGCCCAGACAGTGCAATGGTGGCCGTGGGGGCTTGGGAGATGCTGACTGATGTTCCAACCACCCCAGGCGGCACTACCAGCGTGTCATTCACTAACCCGGTCGAATAGACATTCTGCCCTATCGTGATCCCGACCGTGCTCGATAGATTGGTGAGTGTGCTAGATCCTGGGGTCACCGTGCAGGTATAGGGGCCCACACCTGAGGTCTGAAACGTATATTGCTTGCGCAGTTGCTGCCAGTAGCCGGCAGAGCGTGGATCCCCGGCCATCTCTTTGCCAGCACGATTGGCGAGCGCTAGGGTTTGAACCGCCTGTGCATCAGGATTTCCAATGATCGTCGGCAGCGCGGGTAACCCGATTTCGGTCAACGCCGCCGTACAGATCGAAAGCAAGCTCATGCCGCATCTTTCTTCTTATGCATGGAGTTGATCTGCGCCTGCATGCCCTCGATCTGCTTTTCGAGGGCTTTGACCCGCTCCTCAGCCTTACTCGCCTTTTCCTGCTCCTTGGTGGCTAGGCTCATCAGTTCCGATTCATCCAAAGCAGCTTTTGCCATGTCCCGAAACTTTCTGCCCCCCATGATATTGGAGGCGGCCTGATCGGAAAGCCCAGCGAGGGCTTCCACGGTGGGAATGTTCAGCCCTTTGAGGCTTTCAGCAAAAGAGCGTGTAATAGCGCCCCACTCAGAGATATCCCAGCCCTTATCGATTTTCTCGCCCTTTTTAACAAAAAGTGCCCAAGCTTCCGGATACTTGGTAGGATCTGATTCCCCTTCCGCATCATCGATTTCCCAGCCATCTTGCTCGTACTCCTCCTCGGAAATCTTTTTATACTTAGGGGTTACCCCGCGGGCGAGCATGTCCCAAACCGTTTTGGTATTGCCGGGAGAGACGATATTTACATAGACGCGATCCTCATAGTATGGGTACCCCTGCTCCTTTGAGATGGCTTCCATGAGGACTGGCTTTGCGTAGAAGCGCACCAGCAAGCCTTTCTCCGTGCCATAGATGACCTTGCCGCCGACGCCCAACGTCTGGGGTGATGCAAATTCGCTCATAAATTCACCTTCCAAGTGTAATTTTCACCTAATTCAGGTAACCCAAAAGCTTCTTCAACTGCCTTCTTGACTCCCCAGCAGGGGAATTCCGTATTCTCGTAGTCATGGCCCGAGATAAAGCCGCCTGCTTTGATCTTAGGCCGCCACGCTTCAATGTCTGCCTTGCACCCTTGGTAAGAATGATCTGCATCGATAAAAACGAAGTCCAGGCTCTTATCTGGGATCTCTTTGGCTGCATCTTGAGAATCCTTGCGCAAAATCTTAGCCCGCGGGCCTGCAAAATAGATCATCTGATGGGTGATCCGGTAATAGCGCTCTTGCTGCTCTTGGGTGAGGCTCGCATGAAAATCACCGGATTCAACGTACTGCGGCTTATGATCCGCACTCCAGGAATCGACTAGGTATAAAGTCAAATCCTGACGGCTTAGGAGGCGCCTGGACAGCTCCCCGGCGAATACCCCTATCTCAGCCCCCACGGGGTCACTTTTGCCCTCAAGCCACGTGAGAAGCGCTTTAGCGCGTAGATCCGCGGCACTCGAGGCAGGCTCAAAGTGATTGGCGAGTGTCGGAATCAATCCCTTGCCATAGACCGTAATCTCACAGCCTAGCTGGGCAAGTTGGCTAACCAGCGGGATGAACTGCTGGCTCTGCTGGATCATCCAGGGGGCGCATTTGAAAGTCTCGCCATGGGCCTGCACATCAAGTACAAGTTCGCCGTCGTTCAAGGCTTGGTGGTAGGCGTGATGTTCGCCGTCCTGATAGCAGGAATCGAAGCCAAAAAGAAAGAACTGCCGATGTCCTAGGATATAAGCCAAGGACAGGGCATTAAGCCCGATGGTCGAACCCCCCGATACCATCGTCATGCCCTTATCGTTATCGCCAATGGCATCAATGACCGTCTCGCTGTGCGGATGCCAGCAAATGAGCCGACCTTCCGCTGCATCCAATACCTCCGGGTGACACTGCGAGGCGTAATAGCAGATCGTATCGACTTTGGGCACAAAGCTTAAATTGCCAAGCCGTGCATCGTGCATCACATGCGCATCGGGAGTCACCCCGCGTTCGCGCAGGTAATCAAACGTGTTGTTCGTGGCAAAGACCACGGCCCCGGATAGCTGCCAGCCGCGGATACGCCAGATATCATGCTCTAAGCTTGGGCCACCACCCACGATGATCGCAGGGTATGGCGTGCCATCCCGCATTTCGATCCATCGAGGCTTACTTAAGGCATATTTGATGTTCTTGCGCAGTTCTTGCTCCTTCACATTCATCGCAAAGAACATCGTTTCATTGGAGACTTTCCAGACATCCTTCACCCAGTTAAAACATTGGTGAGGCGAGGGAAAGCCATGAAAGAACACCACAGAGGTGCCTTTCGGTACAAATTCGGTGCAATCGACCTTGTAGGAGCGAAATGCACCAGGATATAGCTTCTGCCAAAGATCAGCCTGAGGATAGAATTGCTCTATCCAGATTTGATCACCGCCTTCAATATCAGGGAATCCCGCGTTCTCAAACCCTACCCACAGATCCGTCATTGTGCCTGCTTCCCACGCCATCACCGAGGACTGTAAGCCATCGGGTCGATAGACATCCCGCAGGATTGCAAAGGGACCGGCATAAGCCGCAATATCATCCAAGGGACCGGTTATTACCGTGTCTAAATCGAAATAGAGTACGCGCTCACCTTGTCTGAAAGCGTGTTCGCTGAATAAGTACAGCTTATTCCACCAACCTTCTAACCCTTCAGGCAGAAGCTTGGTCTGAACGCCGGCCATATGGTCAAAATCCGCGGGGTTATCCGTGAACACCGTAAAGCGTCCACGAAGCCCCGCGGCCAAATTGCGTCTGACCATCGAATACAAAATCTCCACTGCTTCCACCGCTCTACCGTCCATATAGGTGTCGGCATTGACGCAAACGCAGCAGATATTGAGCATCAAATAGCCGTGATCTTATTGGGCCGATCGTACCAGACCAATGCGCAACTGATGGTTGCACTATTGGATGAGGCAAAGCGGGCACCAATGAGTTCCGTTCCAACCGCAGATGTGACCATGACCCGCCCAGCAGTCGCCGATACGAATACACGGCCATTCAGGGTGTGAATAACGGCAGTCTTTAAGGTCTGCGCGATACCCACCAATTGGAACCAGGCGTATTGGATCGAAGTGGCATTGCTCGTGATACCACCGGTTGCACCCGTGGTATTCGATACACACACCGCCCCGGGTTCACCACCCTTAGCGGTTGTCGGCATCACCGCCACCGTATAGTTAGCGAGTGACCCTGTAAACCAGGTCACCAGCGTCCCTAAGGGCACTGCAGTCGATAACGGCACAGCAAGGTAGATGAACTCGCCATAGCCCAAGGTAGGCTCCCAGCCGGCCACAATCTGCCCCAACACGGGCTGAAAGATAGGCCGCGGCGCAATGGAGGTTGTAATGGTATTGATGCCAGAGCCTGGACCAACTCCAGGTGCATCGAGGGATACCACGCACAGATCCAGATCGCCAATGAGCGGGGTGAAAGTACTCCAGTTGTACGTAACCGCAGCATTGACTTGCGGGCTTGCAAAAGTAAGTTTAGCCATTGTCTTTGCTCCTTTGGTTACGCGCTTAGAACGCCCTGCAAGAACCGATTGCTCAAGGTCAAATTACCGGCGAAACCGATCAATTTAACCATCGCATCTTGGTTCACTGCAAATCGTTCATCACCCAGCGGAGCAAAGTTGCGGTCCGCATGGGGCCTGAAGAAAATGTACTTGGTATTCAAGAAGTACATCGTGCTCACCGGCGCACCACCACCGAATCCACCGTCCAAGACCACATCGGCGTTCATATATTTCAGTGACTGAAAGCCAACTTCTGCCATCTCGTCACTCGTGATACGCTGAATCGCCTGCAAGGACTCCAAGTAGAACCGATAGTAGTTATTATCCGCCACGATCAAATCGGGTGCATCAGCGCCCCTAACGAGCTGCAAGTACACACGATTCATGTAGGACTGGATATTCGCCGTGCTCGTAGCAGCACCACCATTGGTGACACCCGAGAAGGCGACATTTCGCCAGAAGCTCCAAATGCTCGAATCGATACCGCCAATCACACCGCTGTTGTTGGTCGTCCCAATCAAAAGCTGGATACCGCCAATCTGCCGGCCGCCATCAGCCGTGCCATTGGAATAGGTATCAAGCGCGATATTATTGGTTAAGGTCTGCTCAGCGTTCTCGATGCGACCTTCGAGCAAGTCGATGATCGCGTTCTCGCCTGAGTTTTGCAGCATTTCAAGGCCGGAGATCGATACTGCTACCGCTGCCTGCGCATAGTTGTATTCAGCCCCGGTGAAGACATCGGAAGGCGAGATATTCAAGGCTTCGTAGCCCGAGTACCGCTTGAAAGTGCCGTTTTCTTGATAGTTGAGTTCCTGAACGATCGTTCGGCCCCCGGAGACAGGTTTTACCTTCCCCTTGGCGCGTAATCGATAGAGCAGGGCATTGTTTTTTGTGACGTTATCTGCAAGTTTTCCTGTTCGGTTTCGCAGAGTCGTCGTCACGATTTCCGTCAAGGCTGTTGACGGATTAATCAGTGCCATACAAGACTCCTAGTTTAGATACGTCCTCGAACCTCCGCAAAGGCTGATTCAAGGTCCTCGCGTACTGAAGAATTGGGGTTGACGGTGGGGGCGGCTGATCCGCCTGGGCCTCCGCGAACACTCTTTCCTTTGATACGCGCCCGTTGTGCTTTGGCCTCGGCCTCTTGTTTCGCTTTCGCTTCTGCCTGTTGATCAGAGAGTTGCTGTGCGCGAATGTCAGGGCGTGCCCAGATGGCGGCTTCATACGCTTGCTCGAGGGTACCCGCATAACCACTTCCTATGAGCTGTCCCATATCGGCCTGGACAGCGTGGAAGTATTTATGCTGTGGATCTTTCCCAAACGCATCGATAGCGGCCATCACTTGTTGCTCCTGCTCTTGGCGTTGGAGCTGTGTTTGCTGCAAGGTTTGGTTGCGAAGTTGGGCTACCTCTTGTTGGAGTGCAGCTACTTGCGGATTAACCTCTTGCGGCGAACCTAATAGATTTAAATCGATTCCATACTGGCGGATCACTTGTGCTATGGCATTGGCCTTAGTGACAGGATCCGCAGTCTGGAGGATATAAGCGGTGTTGAGCACTGAGGCTATGGCTGCAGGAACTGTGGTTCCAGCAGCCCTGATTGATGCCTCATAAGGCGCTGTGATTTTCTGGATTTCCTTGGCGAAGGAACGCTCTTCATCGACCTTGCTGAAGCCCTTGGCCATATCGGCCTCGCGCTTCGCGATTTCGGCCCTAATCTCAGGGTCAATCGCTGCCCACTTGGCCTTCGCAGCATTGCTCCAGCTATTGGGTGCCGGAATAAAGGAAGGAGCGGCGGAAGCTTCCGGAGTGGGGATGATTTCCGGTTTAGGTTCAGGTGGCCGCTCCTTCGCAGCCTCTACAATGGGTTCCTCTTTGGCTTCCTTCGGCGCGAACTTGCCGTGTTCATCCCGTACCGGGTCGGGTTTCTCGACTTTAACCGGCTCGGGCTTTACTTCCGGCTCCTGGCGGCTCTCTACCTCATCGCGGGCAGCGAGCAGTTCATCACGCAAAGAGCGTTCCGGGATCACTTCAGATTCTGCCGCAGCCATTAGCGCTTCCCCTGTAAGACAGTTTTCAATTCTCGAGCCACTTCACCCTTCTTAGGCCTAAAGTCATTGCGTATCGGCTTAATCGGCTCATTGCCGACCTCCACAAAGCGGTTGCGCTTCAAGAACTCGCGATGATCTTTGCGCGAGGTTATCCATTCCCCAGCCCTATCACCGGCTACCGCCCTGTAGGGGGCGATATCGGGCGTGACCATGGCTGCGGATATTACCTGCACCATCTTAGCCCCACAGCCACAGGGGTGAGTTATAGCGTGATCACGCACCAAGCCCACAATGCTTTTAACCTCGCCACAAGTCGGACATTCATAGTCGTAGATCATTAGTGAATACCTACTATCTGGCCCTTCTCATCGCGTACCACTTTGCGGGGCTTGCGAGCCTCTTTTAAGGCTTCGGTCAGCTTAGCGATCGCCTGAACAGTTGGTTCATGCTCTTTAGCCTTTGCCTCGCCTTCCGCATCCGCTTTGACCTTAGGTTTAAGCTTCGCCACCTTTTCAGCATTCTCGCCCCTCACCCCTTCGATCTCTTTGGCTTGCTTGCCCTTAACTCCCTCTATTTCCTTGGCCTTATCGGCTTTCAAGGACTCAACCCCGACCTGAGTCTGACGTTCATGCTCAGCCATGCGGCCTTCGTGTTCCTGGGTCATGGAGGTGATCTTTTGCTCATGAGCCTGCTTGGAGCCCTCGAGCTGCATCTCGTGCTGATGCTCCATCTGGGCGATTTGGATCTTGGTAGCATTGTCCTTATCGGCTATTTCCTTCTTAGCTGCGGTTTCGAATTGGGCCTTTTCGGCCTCGAACCGTTGCTTGACTTCGGCAACCTCTTTATCACGCTGTGTTTCGAGCTGTGTCTTATGCGCTGCGACCTGGATATCAGCCTGGGCACGGGCCTGATCGGACTTGGCATCGGCTGCCGCTTTGGCCTGCGCGATCTGAATATCAGCCTTGGCCTTGATCTGCGCAACCTGGGCATCGGACTGAGCTTGTGCCTGCTGCTTCATCACCTCAGGATTCGGCGGTGGCGGAGTATTCGCTAACTTATCGATCGCATCCTCAAAGACGCGTTCTAAGCTTCGGGCCACCTTAAAGCCGCGGATACCGAATAGGATCAGTTCACCGGCTGCCGGAATCATGCTCTGCGGTACGCTCGAGGCTTCCCCTATCAGTTGCGACACCGCAGTGATGAAGGCCATTCGTGCCTCCCGCTCGTTATCCTCATCAAGCCTGATGGTCGAGTCCGTCTCCACATCGATGCGAAACTCGCGCAGTACCGGGTTTTCAAGTAAGGCCGCGACCTCTTCCCAAGTCGGCTCTTTGAGCAGGCTTAACTTGTCGGCTCCGGGCATTTGAACGCCTGGCGCTGGGGCAGATGCGCCTCCAAGACCTGGCGGCGGTTGGGCGCCTCCACCGGGGGCAGCTTGGCCCGGTTGTCCTGGCACGGGTGGTCCGGGAGCAGCCTGAGGTGGTCCACCACCAGGTGCGCCTTGCATAGGGGGCATTGGATGCTGTGCGGCACTAATGATTGCATTTAATTGGGCTTTCTCGGCTTGAGTTAGGAGCTTGACGCCTGAAATCTTCTTGATCGTCTCGATATCATAGTCGGCGATGATCTCTGACATGATCCGAATGGTATCGCGGCAGAAGCGCTGTACCTCACGCTGGGCATCGGATAGCCGCAATACCGCAAACTGGCCCTTGATCTGCTGTGCGGTGGCCGTCTCATTAGGCTCACTAAGTCCACGGATGATGTCCGACATGCCGGTAATCTGATATACATCGTCAATCATCATCTGGCGCTGCTCGCGCAAGAAGCCCAAAGCCTCGGCAATCTCTTTTAAGGGCAGTAGTTCCATGACGCCGGCTAGGCCGCCCTTCTCTTTTAAGGCTATCCAGCCGTCCACTGGCACTAAAGCGTTCTCCGTGCCCTCAGACAAGAGGCGATCTAGACCCTCGGCAGAGCTGTCCCTGACACCGGCCACCTTAAGGGCTTTACCGATGGCTGTGATACGGCTCGATAGTTCATCTATCTCATTCGCTTGGTCCTGATAGAACGTGAAGTTGGGTGTCGGGACCAGTTCTTCAGATGTTAGGTTCGCAAACATCGGCGGCGGGCAGGGGAAGAAGCCCTCAAGCTTCAAGGGGTCATCTTGTTCATCCAGCAACTTAGGATGGTTCTTACAGACCCACAGCGCTTTACGGTCCTGTTTGTCCCAAATCTCGTAAATGATCGCTTTCTTCTGTTCGCGATTGTCCTGCTTAACCTGTGCGTCTTTCAAGGTCTTCGGCTGCCAGTCCAATGGAACGTCCGTAAACTCCTTCCCGAACCGCTCTAAACCCTCCTCACGGGTCAAATAGATGATGCGCCAGACTGCCCGGACTTCCTCCCAGGTTCTCGCCCAGGTGTGGCCGAAGTCCTCCCAGTACACGTAATCCACCATCGTCTCTTCGTACTTCAGGCGCTCTGAAGCTGCATCCTCGGCCTCGTTGGTGACCTCTTCACCCTCAACAGTCTCTTCAGGCTTGTTCTCATCGGCTGGGTTTAGCTGCTTATGGAAGTGCGGCACATAGCGCACCCAAACCGTACCGCGGCCTGGCAACTCGTAATCAAGCACCGCCTGACGGATGACTGAGCCAAAGGGGTTGGTGCACTGAATCGTATAGTCCAAACACCGCTCGAGCACTTCGGCTACCTGACGGCCTACCGGGTCTTTATCCTTGAACCGCCGCTCAACCTCAGGCTTTGGATCCCGTGCGTATAGCGCCGGCACACGGGTCTGCACATTGGACCAGAGGATATTAAGCCGTGTGACCGCATCCTCACGGGGCGTGCGTACATCCTTGTAGCGCTTCATGATCTTGCGTCCGCGCTTCAGCCACTTATCGGCCGTGCGCTCCCAGAGCTGGATTTCATTCTTCCAAAAAGCGACGACTGGCGTAGCGGGTTCAAGGCTCATCGGTTCTACTACGGCCGTGGGGGTGGATCACTAGTGATGCTGCCGTTTAATTTCCCGTTTCAATTGATCGATCTCCTGCTGTTGCTCCTGGATCGCCTTGACCAAGAGCGCCACCATTTGTTCATACCGCACACCGCTTGGGGTGCCCTCGTCGGGACCGCTCTGATACACGGATGCAAGCCGAGGGTCGACCTTTATCACATCCTGCGCGATGAGTCCGACTTGGCGGCCGATGTGCGTTGGATCTGATTTAAGCTCGTAGCTCACGGGCTTTAGTTTCATGACTTCGTTCAGCCCCACATCTAATGGGTCGACGTTCTTTTTCAAGCGACCATCGGAGGCGAGACAGGTGGTTGTAGTGTCGACAGTGAGATTATTGGCGCCTGTAGTCCAGCACACAGTACCAGTGGTTGACGCGCTTGATGAACCAAGACCTGTTAATCGGATGGCTGCGTTAGATAATGTGACTGGCGAAGTTGATGTTACAAGCGTACTGCCACCTAAAGTTAATGTTGTAGCATTTATTGTCACGGCATTTGAACCGCCACCTATATTTACCGGAGATGTCGTTGTACCAGTTCCTATAAAAGTTGTAAAATTGCTGCTGTTGTTTATTGCAACTGTGGCGCCAGAAAGTCCCGCTCCGGCATTTGCGTTTAAAGGCCCTGTCTGAATTAGTACTTGGCCGTCATCTCCTACTAATAAGAGATTGCTGGTTGAACTTTTTACTGCCAGTGGGAATGTGCTGCCAGATGTATCTGGACCCTGAACATATAATTTATTTGACTGTGGACTTATTGTTCCAATTGTTATATTACCGAGAAAAACAGAAGATGCATTAGCATCTCTTTCGGAAATAAATTCATAATTCGTAGGTAATGATCCCCCTCCGGCCATTGCCTCAAGATCAAGCGCTATGTATTGGGCAATTGATCCTGCTGTACTATTGGCATTTGTGAGTTGATATTTCGTACCCACTAACTGTGATGTTACAGTGCCAGCAGATTCGTTTATTGGAATATTTAGCTGACCATTCCAAGCTCCTATTGTGCCGAAATTAAGCATTTGAGTTTCATTATTTTCCACTTGAGCCGCTGTACTTCCGGCGAATGTGTAGAAAACGGAATGTGTTACGTTGATTTCTCCGGTGTGAGTACCGGAGCCATTCAAATAGACATATGAATTATCGTTTTGCCATATGTTCGTTGTTGCACTGGATGGAGTCAGTGTGGTTTGTTTTATCGTCCAATAATTAGGTGGAGTAACTAAAAAATCGTCGGTGGTTGTTACCGCCGACATGATCGGCGTTCCAGTTCCAGGAGCGGCCCCCCCAAGGGCAAAAAAGGCATTCGCTGACGGCGCCGCAGGTGAGCCTGAGGAATTGCCAAGGACGGTGCCCGAGGCAATTTGAGGTAAATTAGCGAGACTTGTGATGGTCGGATTGACGCCTTTAAGGTCCGCTAAAACCGATGAGGATAGGCAACAAAGTCCCAGCAGTAAAACTAATAGGCGCTTCATATTCCCTGCCCATTGATAAAATAGAGCACCGCAGTGCTTGAGGCGGTGATAGCTGCCACATAATCCAGATCAGGACTAATAGTGATGATCTTATCCGTCCCTGGAGGCAACGGATAATTGCTCGTGGTTGCCGTCACTCCGGAACCGCCAAAGTTGATAAAGGCAGTCACGGTTCCTGTATTGATCACCTCCACCTGATCAAACCCTATGGGAACCTCATTGCCGCCAGCTGCAATCAGTTCAGCAAGAGCCGTATTCGGGAGTGCCACATTGCTCGAGACAACACCGGCAGTGAGGGTAGCTGAGGTTAAATTAGGTCCAAATGCACCAATCCATGCCATTTAAATTCGCTCCTGTCTTACCTTGTTTCGGTCTTTCGGCCAAAAGAGTTGATCGGCTGTCATATCCTCAAGGAATATCGGTTTGGGCTTCGGCTTCTCGGTCGAAGGGTTCTGCCACACCTGCCCAATGATCTCAAAGGCATCAGAGCCATGGCTTGCCCAGTCATGCCGCGGCTTAGACTTAAACGCCTTCTTGTCCTCATCGAACTCAAACTGATACTGACGCAACGCCTCTATGCCATCGTGGCACTTTTCAAGATCGAACCAGCAGCGCTCAATGGTCTTGCGGCTGGCCTCGATGCTGTTCTGCTGGCTGGTTGCCGGGATCACCGACATTTTAACGCCCGCATTCCAGGCCTGATTGACGATGGATCGGCCCCCAGCCGCCATTAACTCATGCGCTGCATCATGCGGTACCCAGTGCCGCCCATAATTGTTATTATTGGCATATGGCTTGGCTTTCAGCACATCACAATAATGTTCGGTGCCTTGGCCGTTGTTCTCGTAATAATCAATCAGCCGTATCTCGCCATGCGTGATCTGCCAGAACCAAATAGCCGTCGAATCATCAAAACCCAAGTCCCAAGCTGTGTGTACAGGAAGAGCAGCATCATAAGGCACACTCCCGATGCGACCAGCATCAAGAGCAAGACGCATAGGAAGGCCATACACAGCCCCATGAATAGCCGCCTCAAAGCTGCATTCAAACTCCTGGGCATACTGATCCTCAGTCATCGATTGCCGGGCCGCTGCGAGCTCTTCATCAGGCAGTATCTTCGTGCGGCTGGCTTTTAGCATCACCGCAAACCAGTCCTGAGCCTTGGATGAGTGGTCCCAAATCTCCCAAAAGGCGTTCTTGCCCTTAGGGGTGCCAATGAAAACTGCCCAGCCTTTGCGATCAGTAAGGGCCGGTCTTATGACCTCAGACCATACCGAGGGCTTCATATCGGCGTACTCATCCATAATCACGCCATCGAAGTATAGGCCTCGGAGCGTATTGGGATTATCTGCGCCATAAAGCCGTATGGTCGCATCATTGAGCAATTTGACCGACAAGTCAGACTCTCTAGGTTCCTCTACCATGATCGGGGCTGCAAAGTACTTCAAATACTCCCATGCCACCTGCTTAGCCTGTCCATAGAATGGGGCGATATAGGCATATCTGCCCCGTTCTTTCTTATCCGTGATGGCACGCTTGATCAGTTCATTGATACAGGCCACCGTCTTACCTGCTCGCCGGTGAGCGACGATACAGCCCCATCGATGAGTACGGGCATGAAAGCCTTTGAAGTGCTCCCGAGGCGTATACGGGATGACTATCCGTCTAGGTGCCCCAGGTGATAAGGACGGGGCCTGTTGCAGTCTTGCCGTCGTCATCTTTAGGTACCGGCGGGCTAATTGCGCGGGTTAACAGGAACTTAGCCGATTCTCTCTGACCATCAGTCAGTTCAATTTTACCAAGTGCATCATCTTGCAAGCGTTTGGCAAGTACTGTCCCTTGGATACGCCGGCGTATCGCCTCTTGGCCTTTGGGATTAACACTGCGACGTATTGCCATACAGCATTAAGCAACTAGGCTCGAGGTGAAAGTACTTGCACCCGATGCCACACCAGTGACAAATACCTCAAGGCTTTGGCTCGCTGTCATCACAATGGATGAGTTAGCCCCCGCTCCGTTGATATTGCCCCCGGTGGGCGGGAATATGACGCAGGCTTGGGTACTCGCATTGACGATTTTGTAAGAATCGCCCACATTCCAGTTCTGAAGGTAGGGGTCAGGCAGCGTGACAGCGGTGTTTGAGCCATTGGCAGCCGTTATGACCACAAAGTCTGTGGGCATCTTGTAGCCGTTCTGAGCGGTTCCAGAGGCTGCCGTGATGAGGCTTACCGCAGTGACTGCGCCCAGAATGGCATTCATATTGCCGATTGGCAGTCCGACTAAGGCAGATCGTGATGGCATTTAACGCTCCCAACTTGTTTTGGCGCGGCCCCTTAAGGATTCCATACGCCCAGGATGGCCGCGACTGACTGATTGATGAAACCCTGACTTTGGCTTACCCCGCGCCGGCCCTTCTTTCTCAGAAGATCCGCGCTTTTCAGGTTCGCCCTTATTCGATGCTATGCGCCCGGCTGGACCGGTGGATGTGGCGCGATAGGACTTATCGCTTGAGCCGCGAAACTTACCCGCATCCATATCGGGATTGCCAGAGCCTCCGCGTTTGCCAATTGGGCCTTCCCGATGTGGGCCAATGCCCTTGCCATCGACCAAGCCGCCAGAGGATTTATCCTGACCTGTTTTGATGAATCCGGGTAGGCCTTTCATAGAATTACTCTGTACTGCGGGCGATTTGCCCTGTTGAGATAGCATACGCGTCGATTTGATCGAGGCGCCATCATAGAACTTTGCGGCCATCATTTGCTCCTTTCTGTAGACATTTTAGCGCGGCCTTTTAAGCGTTCCATTTTGCCGGGATGTTCCCACTTGCCTTTGGCTTTATCCGCACTATGAAATTCTTTGGCCACTTTAACCGGGATATGTTTACCTGGCGGCTGCCATCCATGACTAACTGCGGCCATCAAGTGGGCTTGAGCTTTTGAAGTACTGGGCATCATTTCACCAATTTGGTTAGTTCCTGGGCAATATCCGCCAAATGATCGATTTCGGCAGTTTCCGTGGTCAGATAAATAGTAATCGCCTCATCATCATCCGTGACCGCATTCTGAATGACCTTGTGCGGCATCTTGTTGGCGGTAAGCGGCATAACCGCCTCTGCCACCAAATCAGCTCGCTCAATCACCTGACCTTTTAGCTTCTTCGGCCTTAGGATCTTCTTGTAATGGCTTTCGCGGACTACTTGGGTGCCGCCATCATGGGTATCTTTCAGCGAAACAACGGGCGGTGTGGGTATTCCAAGAACGGTGACATTCTGGAAATAATCTACCTGCGTCTGATACTTCGTGATCGGAGCAGATTGCGTAATCGTCAATACTGTCTGCGGTGGTGGCGGGAAGGCCACGAACTGCAGCGTATTGCTTAAATTCTGGAAATAGTCGTTCTGTACTTGGTACGGCGGATACGGCGCACTTGCGCTGATCTGCACTGGAGCCGGATTAACCTGTATCCCTAAGGTTATAGGTCTGGGTGGTGGCTCAGTCTGATTCTGAAAGGCTACCTGCGGGGCCGAGGCGCTGAGCTGTACAACAGCCGGATTAGGCTGAATACCAAGAGTTATCGGCCTGACCGGCTGATCGACATTGGCCTGCCACTTAATAGCAGGGGCCGATACGGTGAGTTGCAGCGTCGTGACCGAGGGCGCAGGAGGAGCCCCAAGGAGCGGCAATCGATTGATCTGCTGCTCAGCGGATGGCTGGTACTTGGCTTGCGGTACCTGCTCGAAATCGATCCAGCCAGGCATCAACAGCGGGTACCCCAGTACCAGCGTATTGACGAACTGATCCGCTATCACCTGAAACTTAGGCTGCAGCGAGGTATAGATCGTATTGCGCGGCTCTATAACCGTCGCTTGAGCCGCTAGCGTGGTCCCAGACAGGTTCTGGAAGAAATCTGTTTGTACCTGCGCCTTGATGGCTGGCGCGGATCCTGTGACCTGTAGGACCGTCTGAGGCGGCGCAGGCGGACTCGGTATCCCAAGCGCTATCGATCGCTGTTGAGGCTCAACTTGGACGTTGTACTTGAACTCAGGGGCCGAAGCGAAAAGAGCTACCGGATTAGGCGCTGATTGTATGCCTAAAGTCAGCGGCCGGACTGGCAACTCAGCGTAAACATTGTACTTAAGCTGCGGCTGCGTCGTGTCGTGAGCCAAAAACCGCGGCTGCGGCTGCTGGCTTGCAGGCAGCGTATTGATTTTCTGCTCAGCACTTGGGCTATACTTAACCTGCGGGGCGGAGGCCTGGACTTGTTGTCCTGGCGGGAACATCGCCACCGCAGCCAATGTGCTAACCAAAAGATTAGCAACAATACTGGCGCCAATCGAATCAACACGGCCCGCTATGGGAGCGGGGGTGAGAATCGGTGCTCTGAGGGCTTGCGGCTGATCAGTTGTCGGGATGATTGGGGCGTAGAGTGCCCCGACTCCAACAGGACCCGCACCAGGCCCGACTATGCGCATTTTAGTTCAACGACTGCCAGAATACATTTTGCGGAGTGCAGGAGCCGGCAACCGATAGCGTCCAGCCAATCCAAAGACCTGCTGCCACCGTAGTATCGACAGTTCCAGAAGTACCCCCAAAGGCGATAACTCCGCTTGATGCAGCGGTCGCTGCCGCGCCACTTCCCCAAAAGGCGCCATTAAGCATCGCGGTCGATTGGGTAGCCGTGCCATTATTTACAGTGCGCATCACTAAAATGGCTTCCATAAACCATGCTTCATTGGTGAGCGATACCGGGACTGTCTGGGCCGTGGATGCGCCAAGGGTTACCCCACCAATGACATTGCCAAATCGTGGCGTAATGGTGAGGGTACCGGATGCCCCGGTTGAATAGATCCCACCAGCAGTAAGTTTATAGGCTTTACCAGCACGAGCATCACTAGCCGGAATTGGTGTGTACTGGAATGGCGTCCATAGCGCTGTTTCCGTCGTTGCAACGATCGCCGAGGGACTTGCAATCATTGGATCTGAATAAGGAGCATCAGCAAAATATTGACGTGACATGATGATCCTTTAAGAGAGGATTTGTCCCATTAGTGTAGCACCACCCCCAGTAGCTGCAGGCGCATAGGCCCAAGTAAACACACCCGCTCGATCACTCACCGTTTGTCCTGCCGTCGGTGCAATGGCCGCCGCTGCGCCCTGCACAAAATATTCGGCGAAGTTGCCGGCGAAGGTAAGCCCCACGCTCGTGAAGGCATTGGGGCTCGTGCCGGCCGTCATGGTGTTGGTCGCATCATTAGATGAGCCTGCGCACAGCACCAATGCCCCGGCAACAAGCGGAGTAATCGAATTGGCGACAATGATATTGGCGCCGGTTCCAGGAAATCCGGTATCAAGACCCGAAGGCGTGCCAGTGAGTGCTCCAGTTCCTGTGATGTACCAGGCAGCCACATAAAAGAAGGCCCCGCCACCGGTGATGGTCACGGTAATCACATGACTACCGGCGGTAACATTCTGCAATTGATAGAGATCTTCGTTAAAACTCGATCCCGTAACAACCTGGCTGGCCACTGCACTGTAGGCAGTCCCATCGGAAACACTCACCAATGGGCCATCGGCCGCGCCGTATCTCACCAGCACATTGATCGTGGCACCCGCAGGAACACCAGTCAGAGTCACTGCTCCGGTAGTAGCCCCAGCATTATTCTCAACCGGTGCGCTGACTGTAAAGCTCATGGCGCGTGATTAACAAACCAAGGGAACATCAACTGTCCGTAGCCTGGGCTAGGTGTGCGATAACCGCTTGTGGCCGTGGATAGGGCACAACTGAAGTCATATCCATGCACATCGTACCAGCCGGCATTCGGTGTATAGGCATAGGCCACTAAGGAGGCTCCGTTAGCATCACACCATGCGGTCAGGGCTGACATCATAGGTGCCCCAACGATGCCCGTTCCGGTATGCTCCCCTGTCTCTGTGATGATGATCGGTACCTGCGGGCTTGTGGTCTTGATGGGCAAAAAGACCGAATTCCAGTTCGCTTGCACCGACTCGTTATTACCTTCGATCGTAAAGGTGACATTGAATGTAGCCCCTGTGCCTGAGCCTGAACTTGAGTATTGTGGAATCGGATTTGAGGGCAGATGATCGTATGCCCATACCCCCCCAACACCCACATTGAACTGACTGGTATTGCCGCCGGAAACCCCTGGCGTGCCTCCGACATAGCTGTTAATGCTGACGCCGCTCACCGCAGTACCACTGACGCTCGTGACTTTAAGTTGTGCCTGCCAGTAGCAGTTTCCCGAAAGTGCCCCACCTGATTCATCCATCGCCAGCAAGATCGTATCGTTCACCGCGTAATTAGCACCTCCAGAGGCGACAGAGGTGACCGCAGTAATGCTCGAATACGCAGGATAGGGATGCCAGCAGCAGGCCATTTGCGAAGTCCACCCCGGGCCTGAATAACCCGTGGGGGCTACATTGTCGGTGGGCGCATTCGCCGCCCAGCTCGATAAGTCCTTGTTGTAGTCAAGCCCTGAAAGCAGACACGGATTCCAAGCCCCCGCAGTGCGAATGGCAGCCATCATCTGGGCGTGCCCTGCTACATACCAGCCATACTGGCCAGAATTCACATTTGCTATGGCAGCGGTGGCACCTGAGCTGCTTCCCGTAATCGTTGTCCCCACCGGGATAGGGATTGCGGTTGTAAATAAGTTCCCACTCGTATTCGTGCCCGTGACATTGAATACATGCAAGTATCGAGTGCCACTCGAGGCTAGCCCCGTAGTCGTATTCGTATAATCGCAGACTAATGTGCCGGCTGTACCATTAGTCGCCGTCCATGCCTCCCCAGGGGTAAAGGTGCCTGACCCCCCAGTAATGGGAAGACCTGTCAGGTGAGTAAACGGGAAATTGCGCTGATAATAGCCGTTCCAGAAGCCGCCATTCATCAGCAGCGACCATGCTGAGCCACCGAACACAAATGGCTCATTGAAGAGCTCAAAGAGTACCGAACGATCGTCGATGGGGCCGCCGTTGCGCTTCAATTTCGTGCCATTCGGATATCCGTACAGGTTTGCTATCGAGGTCCAGCACTGAATGCTGTGATCCTGATCGGCCATTGCATCCTGCCCATCGGTGATCAGAAGTCCAGGATGCGTGAATGCGAGGGTAAGAATCACGTAGCAATTAATGACATTCAGTTCCCGAATCTGCTCCGTAATCTGGTCCTGATACCCGCAGTGGGTGAAGGCCCCGAAGTTATTAGGATTCGTGGCCACCCCCGCCATGTCATATTCGGTATATCCTAGCCAGCTGCCCTCATTGATCCCAATGCGCACACAATTAAATTTCCACCCCATCATAAAGGCAGGATCAGGCCCCACTGCCGTGACCCTGGCGGCAGCCCCTGCAAGGCCATTATCGGTGGCTTGCCGGTCATTGGGGCCCTGCCCGCCTGCCGCATCGGGAACCCCCGAGGGGCTTAATGTGGCAGCCCCGCTTAGCATGCCGTAGGCGTGCTGCTGGATATTCATGCCACGAAGCTGGATAGGGGTATTGTGGCCGTTGACGAAGCCCTGGCCATTGATCGCTACTGTGCCGTCATAGCCATAGACAGTGGTGCTCGGAACTAAACGTAAACTCTGACTCGCTCCCACTCACACGAGCTCATAAATGATATGGCCTGAAACCGCACTTGCCACAGTTCCGGTATTGCCTGAATAGCTGCATTCGCCCAAGGAGGCGGTATTGCCGATAATCGTGATTTCCTCGTTCTGCCTCGCTTGCCAGCGCAACGCCCCGCCGAAGGCGTTGAAGCTGTGGTTGATCAAGTGCAAGGTCGCCGAACGCTGTGGGAAGGTCGTGGAACTATTCGAGAATAGCGCCAGTGTACCGGGAGCCGTAGCAGTGGCATCCATGAGAGCATTATTCAGGCCTACACTGGTTAATGCAGTAGCGGCCACCGTACTATCTCTGGCAAAATCATAGACCGTGACTGCCCCAGATGAAGCCTCGCCACCGATCTCGACTTCATTCACTTTAAGCTGCATGGTGCCAGAATTGCCGCCTAGGGCTGTATATTTGAGCGTGGTGAGCGCATTGGCATCGGCTGTAGCCACGGTCGCCTGCGATTGAAAAGACAGAGAATATCGAGCCATTTTAACTCCTTAAGGGACGATGATGGTCGCCGCCGTACAAAGCGGTGACGAAAAGTTTTCAATCACAGGATTGACAGGGGATTTTTGCAAGAATCGATCCACCCGAAGCTTGAAGTTTCGGCACTCCCCGCCCGACTTGACCCGTACCGTTTCGCAGTCATCACACAGGTAGTGATTGCACTTAGGGCAGTAGCCGCGGGCGCGTGAGCGATCCGGGTTCATGATGACCACCCGTTCGCAGTCCGCACAGGTGAAGGTAGCGGACTCAAAGATGGTATCCGGATGCGCGGCCCCTGCAGGGTAGCCGCCTTTGACCATCAGTTCATCGGGGACGCCGGGGGAGTACTTATGAGTCATCCATAAATACCCTTCGGTTGAGCGTAAAGACGACATTTTTTACCCCTAAAAATGCAAAAACCCGCATGAATTTGCGGGTTTCGGTGACAATTATTGAGCGGACCTGATTTCTAGCACAAACTTAAAATAGATTCAACTCAATAGGCGTTTTCCTGAGGCTATCGTATGAATAGTTCTCATATGGCCAGCCTTTAACGCGCTATAGCGATCATCATGAGCAGCCCAACCAGACACTATTTCATAAAGACGTTCCGCTGACTGATTTTTCATCAATTTTGCAAAAGCAATAGTCTTTGGACAACATTTAAACCATTCAAGTCGAACATGGAAGTCAGCCAATGCAATGTGCGTTAGTCGTTCTAATTCATATGCGGCAACCCGATCCAAAAGACCCGAAAAACTCAATGGAGTGATCAAAAATGGAGAACACATCTGTACGTGTTTAAGCCTATCTATAGGGTTAGAACTAACACCAAATTTTATAAACTTTGTATTAGCTTCAAGACAAAAAGCATACAAATACATATGTGTTTTAACAGACACTTAGCCATCCTTTTAACTCAAAAACTAACTCATACTGGCGATGAACCTCCGCTTCCGCGGCTTTGAGCATCCGATGGATGCGAAAACGGCTGACCCCCACCTGTTCGGCTAGCTGCCCAAAGGTGCGGCGGCGGCACCAATACTGCACGATAAGATACCGCTGATCGTAGGAAAGCATGCACACCGCATGCTCCATCTCGGCGATACCATCGGGACAGTGAGTTTTACCATAAAGCGGGGTTTTAAGCGCACGTTCGCCGAACATCGGCGAAAATGAGGGATAATCGATCGACAGGCTTTCCCCCCAGCGGGACCAGGCGCGAAGGGCCTTAATGGTGCCTATGGGTATCACTGATCACCATCAAAATCGATCTTATCCTTTTGCTCTATCGCCCAGATCAGGCCCCACACGGCGGCGTGCGCGACAACGGCAATTGCGAGGATGGCGCAGATCATTTAACCCACCCTTTGCGCTTTAAACGCATGCTAAAGGCCCACAGCACGTCTTCGATAGAAAAGGCTGTGATGATGCCGCTACCCTTCCAGTCCTCCCTCAATCGTTTCTGGCGCCTCCCAGTGGCACTATTGGACCTGACATTACCTTTGGTCTTACATTCGATCAGTAAATCCTCGCCGCACTTACCGGCCACAAGGTCAAAATCCCCTCGGACCTCGACCACGCTAAAGCCGGCTTCGCGTAAGCCATCACGAATTGGACCGTGAGATTTGTCAACTCTCCTGGCGTATTGCATCTTGTTTCGCCAATTCCATCGCTTTGGATATCAAATCCGCTTGCCCCACCCTACGGCTGTGATCCCCCCAGTGCCAGACCGTCCAACCGTGAATGGAACGGAACAGCTTGTAGTCACCCCACTGGTAGGTATTTTCGTTAATGGCTTTCCAGACGCCGATTGATCGATCCTTTTTCATTCGAAGCAGCCCATGCGTGGGTCACTGCCAATGGAACCACGACGATGAGGAAACCACCAGCCGCCGCACAAGCACTTCTGCCGTTTATTACGCTTTTTCCTATTCACAATCCACTTCTTTGGGGGGGGCTTCCAACCGCGGCATACAGGCATCACGAACGCCTCGCAAGCACTCTTTGCATGGCTTCATGACTTTCAACTCTTTCCGCTGCCGACTCTTGAGGTTTCTCCGAAGAACCGTTATTTAACGGTCTCTGATTCTGAGTTTTAGTGTTAGTATCTGTCTGAGTATGAGTAGGTGTTGAGCGGTGTCCACCGGTGTCTGCCGGTGTCTTTCTTGCTTTATACCGTCGTACCTTTTCTGTGTTCCTACCATCTTCGACCTGATCTTTACCGCTGGCTTTATCTCGATATTTTTGGATATTGACCACGCGCCAGCCCCAATTGCGGTCCGGATCGATTAGTACAAGCCTTGCGCCACCCTCAGCCTGCGAACGGCTTACAGGATCTGGTTGGCAAAATCGTTCAATACAGGCAGTTACATCTGCCAATGGCAAGCCGGTAACGGTGGCGATGTACTGTTGCGTTGCATCTATCTCACCGCGCCAATCAGCCATGCAAAGTAGCACAGGCCAGAGCCCTATATCCGGCCATTTCCCACAGAGAGTTCCGCGGACCAATGAACTGAAAAGAGGGGTATATCCGCTCAAGTAAGATCCGGCGGATGCTCGCGCCGATAGCGCAAAGTGCGTAAATCTTCGTCCAGCTGCTCCGATCCGAGCAGTACACGTTCGAGATAATTGGCAACCGAACGGCTGTCCATCTCGGCGATTTCTTTGATATCGGTGAGTAAATCTCTGTCGACGTAAATGGTAGCCCGCGCTCTGTTTATTCCAACGGTCATACCGCATTTTCGCACAGCTTACGACAGATTGGAATAAGGTGTTACGGCGGGCGGCAAGAGCAAGGTGGTGCCTTACTCAGCACGCTCCACACCGCCTTATTGCCTGATACGGTGCGGTAGGTGATGCTGGGATAGTTCCCGCTGCGGTTCATGCTCGTTTTCACGATCTTGCAGCGCTCACACTTCCAGCGGGCACTGAAGCCATCAGCCGCCGTGAGTTTCCACTTATGCTGCATCTTTGCGTCTTAAGTGCTCGAGCCAGTCAGCGCCACGCAGCCAGCAATACCAGAACTGCGCGAGCATGCACGGCAATACGGCAGGGTCGTGATCAACCACGGCCATTTCTGGTGCCTCTTTTTGCTGCTGATCCATTTAAGCTCTTGACCAATGCCTCTAACTTAATTCCTGTACGCCAACTAATATGTTCCAAAGTCTCTAGTCTTGGCTTCTTTTTGCCACTGAGCCATTTACTTACTGCAAATCGATCAACCCATAAATGCTTGGCTAAATCGCTCTGGTTGTAGCCCTGCTTTACCATGTAATCGCGCAATATTTGCATACTCTTGAGCGTACCATAGTGTGGTTTCAACGTGCAACAAACTTTATTTCTCTTGGACTATTGCAATGGACAACAGACTGTGGTCTTATGATGCCACACAAGTTAGGAGCCGCCAATGGAACGAAACTACGAAGCCGAAGCCGACGCATCCGACCGCGCAGCCGCCGAGATCGAGCGCTTGGAAGACCTAGCCGACACACAGCGCATGGAGCTGCCTAGCGAGGCTGACATTCAAGCCAAAGTGGACGCGCAGGTGGATAAGTATATTGCACTGTACTGGGTCGACAGAGCTTTGGGGGCGAAATGAGCGAAAGATATGCTTATCGAGTCATCGATTCACTGACCAAAGCCATGGCCACACTACCTGCAGGTGATCGCCCAAAAATTTGGTTTGCCGCTCTCGATATGGCAGAGGACTATTTAAGCAACTACGATCCCACGCCCTGGTGCAATGTCTGCGGGGGCAATAACCCGGCAGCAGCGTGCAAGTGCGGCCCAACAGCGGAGAACGAATGATGAAAATCACTCAAGCACACGTCGATAAGATCCACACACTGCTCGATGCCGGCCTTGTCATCGGCGTAGGCAATCCTAAGCCCGGTGAGGCTTGCGTCGAAGCTGTCATTTGCATGGCTTTAGGCTTGCCTCACGGCGATAATCCTAAGTGCGTGCTGCCGTGTTTGCGCACACTCAAGATCAACTTGAATGACCGGAATTGGAGCTCTAACAAAGCTCGTGCGGAAGCCCTGCGCCGTCTTGCGATCGCACAATTGGGTAGCGATACCCTCGATGCCAAGGATTTCGTGACGCGCTTAGCGCGTATGACAATCCAAACCGTGGTTCCCGCAGCGCTGCGTTCTGCCGCCAAAGTACTCACGGGCGAGCATCCGACAAAACTCTTAGTCCTTGCCACAAAGTGTGAAAAGGAGCCCACGGAAGCGAATGCGAGAGAGGCACAAAAAGCCGCCGCCAACGCCGCCGCCTACGCCGCCACCAAAGACGAAGTGCTAGCTACCTTCGCTGAAAATGTGGTGCAAATCCTGATCGAAATGAAAGCACCCGGTTGTCAGTGGCTGGAGGCTGCATGAACTTTGCCGA
>Ga0210406_10000759_pt1 | contig 42478 bp, 35 predicted proteins | sample IncBWC30MmetaG_FD_155454 | JGI IMG/M metagenome (GOLD analysis project Ga0210406, IMG submission 155454) | Forest soil microbial communities from Barre Woods Harvard Forest LTER site, Petersham, Massachusetts, United States - Inc-BW-C-30-M | ecosystem: Environmental > Terrestrial > Soil >...
TAAACCACCTCGACGAGCGACAGCTTGCCGATGTGATTTACGAATTCGGAGAGGAAAGGAGGTCGCGGAGAATCGCCAGAGCCATTTGCCGGTCGCGGCCGATACGATCTACCGCACATCTTGCGGACGTCATATCAGCCGCGGCCCGGCCAATGAATTCGGAAAAGCGGCGAATTCATCCGGCGACCCGAACCTTTCAAGCTCTGCGAATCTTCGTAAACCGGGAACTGGACGATTTGCGGGCGCTGCTCGAAGCGGCGCCGCGGATTCTGAAGCCAGGGGGGAGAGTGGTGGTGATCAGTTTTCACTCGCTGGAGGATCGTATCGTAAAGGATGCCTTCCGCGAGGGCGCGGTACAGAACAAGTACTTTCGTGTTCTAACCAAGAAGCCGGTAACGGCAACTGAATTAGAGAACGATCGCAATCCGCGGGCACGCAGCGCGAAATTGCGGGCGGCGGAAAGAATTTGAAACTGGCTTTGGCTCTCGGCTTTGGGGAAAAAACGAAGCGGGAAGAAATGCCTAAAGCCGGAACGCGGAAGCCAGAAGCTGGCTTTCGGAGTTTGGCTCCGGAAAACCTGCCGGAGTTCCCGGCACAGCTGTAATGGCGTGCCGGGCCTTCAAGATTCAGGCCAAGGCGGACAAAGATCCGCTGTAGCGGGAAGCAATGGTGTTGCCGGAGGCCGAGAGCGGACGCCGGAAACAGGGTTCCGTGGTAGGAATCCAAAATTGAGGTAGCGGGAAATGAACAAGGGCACAATGCACACGGGAACGTTGATCGGGGATTTAATGGCAACCGTAGAGCGGGTCGAGGGGGCGGGGCAACAGCAGGAAGCCGCCGACCAGCAGGAACTGCATGCCATTTTCGCCATGCAGATTCCGGCGACACAAAGTGACCAGGTTTTCATGGGGGCGGCATAATGGCGGCAGCGGCGGCAACAATTCGTAGCGCGGTTCCGGTGGCTGGGCGTCGATCGTTTTGGACAGGTACCCCCGAGATCTACTTCTCCAAGGCGATCGACAATTCTCGACTGGTCAAGGTCGAAGATCCGCGGCGTAACCGCGAGATGAAGCAATTTGGTACCGCACTGGCTTGCCTGTTTCTGCTGGTCTTTACCTATGCCTGGCAGCACTTCAAGGCAATCGAGTACGGTTACCAGATTGAATCGGCCAAGCGCGAACTCAGCGAGCGCATCGAGATGAATCATGCCCTGCGCCTGGAAGATGCCTCGCTGCGCGATCCGGAACGCATCGACGTGCTGGCGCGGCGCATCGGCCTGGTCCCGCCAGAGCCTGGACAAGTGATCCGCCTGGACGTGGCTTCGGGCGATGGGCAAGGCCCGGTGATGGCGAGCGCCACTCCGGTGATGGTGATTCCGGGGCGCTAAGGGCGCAGGCGGGAGGCAGCCGAGCTGCGCTCGGCACGGCCGGTTCAGAGACCTGGCGCTACCAGGACTTAGTTGGCGGTCCGCCTGACGGGTGGGACGCCATGGTTGTCTCTGGCGCAAAAGAGCAATAGTCATGGCAACCGCCCATTCTTATTCCGGCAACAACTCCCGTCTCTACCTACTCGGTGCCGTGCTCGTGCTGTGGTGTGTCGCGATTTGCGGGCGGCTGGTGTTTCTGCAGATTTTCAGCTATGGCAAGTTTGTAAAGCAGGCTGGACATCAGCAACAGCGCGCCATTCCGCTGGCTGCCAAGCGCGGAGTGATCTATGACCGCGCCGGCCACGAGTTGGCCATGTCGGTTCTGGTCGATTCCGCATTCGCCGTGCCCACAGAAGTCAAGGATCTTCCCACGGCGGTTTCTCTCATTACGCGCATCACTGGCGATGATTACAACGTGGTTCTGGCGGACTGCCGGGCGCACAAGACGTTTTGCTGGGTGGCGCGCAAGGCCAACGACGAGACCATCCAACGCATCAACTCCCTGAAACTGCAGGGCATTCATTTTCAGAAAGAGCCGAAGCGCTTTTATCCGGCGCGCGATCTGGCCGCGCAGGTGCTGGGTTCGGTGGGCATGGAGGATTCCGGGCAAAGCGGCATTGAGCACGAATTCGAGGACGAACTGCGAGGGCGCGCGGGGAAGATGTTCATCTCGGTCGACGCCCGCCGACAGTGGTTCGCCGATGTCGAGACCCAGCCCGACCCGGGCGAAAATCTGGTGTTGACCCTCGACAAAAATATCCAGTACATCGCCGAAAAAGAACTGGACCAGGCAATTCACGACACGCAGGCCATCGCGGGGACCGTGATTGTCGAGAACCCGCACACGGGAGAAATCCTGGCGCTGGCCAACCGGCCAACCTTCAATCCGAATTTGCGCAAGCAGATTACTCCCGGCGCGCTGACCAACCGGGCCGTGAGTTACGCGTATGAGCCGGGATCGACTTTCAAGCTGGTCACGATTTCGGCGGCGCTGGAAGAGAAAGTCACGAACCCGGACGAAGTGTTCGACTGCCAGATGGGATCGATCGTTTACAACGGGATGCGCATCCGTGATTCGAAGCCGCACGGCTTGCTGCCGGTGTGGGGCGTGCTGGCGGAATCGAGCGATGTGGGCTCGATCAAAATTGCGCTGCGCCTGGGCGAAGACCGTTTCTACAAATACATTCGCGCCTTCGGATTCGGCCAGCAGACCGGGATCGAGTTGCCCGGCGAAACCCGCGGAATGACCAAGCCCGTGAGCCGCTGGTCGAAAGTTTCGATCGCCGCTATCTCCATGGGACAGGAGATCGGTATTTCGCCTCTCCAGTTGACCAGCCTCGTCTCGACCTTTGCGAATGACGGTGTGTGGGTTGCACCGCGCATCGTGGCCGGCAGGGTACAGCCGCGCGGCACTCTGCAGACGGTCGCCTTTCACCCCGGGGCATCGCATCGCGTGATTTCTTCCTATACCGCCGCGGAGATGCGCTCGATGATGCAGAAAGTCGTGCTTGAGGGCACCGGCCGCAAGGCGATTCTCGAAGGCTACACTTCGGCGGGAAAGACCGGCACCGGGCAGAAAGTTGATCCGGCGACGGGAGTCTATTCGAAAACAAAATATATCGGATCGTTTGCCGGATTCGCCCCTTTGAACAATCCGCAGCTCGTGGTTGCGGTGATTTTGGATTCGGCGGTAGGGCTCCACCAGGGCGGCCAGATAGCGGCGCCAGTGTTTCGCCGCATTTCGCAGCAAGTTCTCGAGTATTGGCACGTGCCGCACGATCTGCCGCTCGCCCCTCAGCATCAACTGCTGCTGGCAAAAATGAAAGATAAAGATTTGGAGGAAGGCACTCCAGATCATCCCGGCGAGACATTGGAGACCGCGGAAGTGAACGGCGATTCTTCCGAGTCGACGAAGTCGCCCAGTTTGGCGCAATCGCCCATGCCCGCCCATGTCGGCAGCGACGGAGATGTCGTGCAAGCGGCAATGCGTGAGCCGGTTTCGCAAAATTTACTCCCAACGTCTGACCGTCCGGCGATTTCGTCGAAGACTCCAGAACCAGGAATCGCAGCCCCAGTAAGACTGCCCTCCAGCGGCACCGTAGTGCTGGACGTCGAGCAAGGTGGCATCGAAGTCCCGTCATTCGTAGGAAAAACAGTGCGTGGCGCCGTTGAGTCTGCTCAGGAAATTGGGTTGGAACTGGATGCCGTCGGCAGCGGCGTCGCCCGCCAGCAGACTCCCGCCGCCGGCACGCGCGTGGCTGCGGGAGCGCGGGTGACGGTCGAGTTCGGGCGTTAGAATGTCAGGCTTGGCGGTTCCTTCTGGAAGGCGTCATCCCCGGCTCTTTTCCGCCGGGGGAGCGATCTCTCTAGGAACCCGCCCTGGCGCGATGCTGCCCTCCGTCGAAGGTCCTTCCCTCCGCCTGAAGAATGGCTTCGGTCAGGATGACTCCCGCTGGAATTGTTTTCGAAACTCTCGCACTCTACGCACGAATGCCTCTTCGGTTTGACCCGCAGAAAAAGCGCGTGATACGGTAAACACTCACAGCTATCCCGGCGGGCCAGCCACGGTCCGCCGATTGGGGTCTATTTTGTCTTTGGTTGAGGCGACGCCCGCCATCCGCAAAACTGCGCTGCACGCCGTCCATCGCCAGATGGGCGCGAAGATGGTGGAGTTCAACGGCTGGGAGATGCCCGTGGAATATCCCGCGTCGCTCGGCGGTGGGATTATTGCCGAGCACACGGCCGTGCGCACCGCGGTTGGCATCTTCGATGTCAGCCACATGGGCGACATTCGCCTGGCCGGACCGCAGGCTCTGGCCGCGGTGCAGCATATCTCGATGAATGATGCTTCGCGGCTGGCTGTCGGCCAGGCGCAATATTCCGCACTGCTCTATCCGGAGGGAACGTTTGTCGATGACGTGATCGTCCATCGCCTTGACGAGGACGAATATCTTCTGGTCATTAATGCCGGCACGCGGGAAAAGGATTTCAGCTGGGTGCGCGCCAACACGCACGAGTTCGACTGCGTGGTGCAAAATCTTTCCGATGACTACACGCAGATTGCGATCCAGGGGCCGAAGGGCGTGAATCTTCTGCAGAAGCTCACCGACGCCGATCTGAGCGCGGTGAAGTTTTACTGGGTGACGCGCGGCAAGCTGTGCGGCCTGAACCATATTCTGATGGGCCGTACGGGATATACCGCCGAAGATGGATTTGAGATTTACGTCCCCGCCGACGAAGCCACCAGCGCGCGCGTGTGGAATGAGGTTCTCGTTGCGGGTAGGGAGTTCAGCGTCGTGCCTTGCGGACTTGGGGCGCGCAACACGCTACGCCTGGAAGGCAAGCTGCCACTCTACGGGCATGAAATTTCCGATACCATTAATGTCTGGGAAGCGGGGCTTGACCGGTTCTGCAAAATGGAGAAGCCGGAATTCATGGGGCGGGCGGCACTGGAGAAAGCGAAAGCCGCTGGCGTAAAGCGAACTCTGGTTGGCCTGGAGATGACGGAACGCGGCATCGCCCGCGACGGATACAAAGTGCTCGACGGCGGTGGTTGCGAAATTGGTTACGTTACAAGTGGATCTCCCGCGCCGTTCTTGAAGAAAAATATTGCGCTGTCCTATGTGCCGCGGGAGTTGGCCGCGGTGGGTACGGCGGTTAAGGTTGAGATTCGAGGTCAAGGCGTAGGGGCGGTGGTAGTGCCGACTCCTTTTTATAAGCGACCAAAGAAAACTGCATAACCACCGAGGGACACAAAGCAGCCCGCAGGAATTTGCTAGAAGCTAGGAGCTAGAAGCTGGTATGGCCTACCCGACAGATCGCAAATATACGAAAGAGCACGAGTGGATTGAGGTGAATGGGACCACTGGCACGGTCGGCATCACTGACTACGCGCAACAGTCGCTGGGAGACATTGTATTTGTCGAGACCCCTAAAGTGGGCGCCGAACTCACCGCCGGCAAAACGTTTGGCACGGTCGAGTCGGTGAAAGCCGTGTCGGACCTGTTTGCTCCCGCTTCTGGAACCGTGACCGAGATCAACGCGGAATTGGCCACGTCCCCCGAGAAGGTTAATGAAAATGCTCATGGCTCGTGGATGCTTAAGCTTACGCTGAAGAATCCAAGCGAATTGGATCGCCTGCTTTCCGCCGCCGAGTATGAGAAGTTTGTCGCGGAAGAGGCGGGTCACTGAAAAATTTCACTGCAGCCGTGGGACCGCAGACCGCACCTGAGTCTTGTCCACTTCTGACGTCCGCGGTTCGAGCTCTAACCCAGCCGCTGCTGACTTTGCGCGCTGCCACAATCCGCGCGACCCCGAGGCACATCTAAACAATTCTATGCGCTATTTGCCTAAGTCTCCTGCCGACCGCGAAGCGATGCTAAAAGCGATTGGCTTGCGTTCCATCGACGATCTGTTTGCACCGATCCCGGCGGAGTACCGGCTGACCCGCGATCTCAGCCTCCCGCGCCAGATGGCCGAGTCCGAGATTGTCGACTTCTTTCGCCAGCGCTCGCGTGAGAACGGCGAGGGCTACACCAGCTTTCTGGGGGCAGGCGCCTATTTCCATTATCGACCGGTCATCATTGATTCCCTGATTTCGCGCGGTGAGTTCCTGACCGCCTACACTCCCTATCAGGCGGAGATTTCCCAGGGCACGCTGCAATCCATATTCGAATTTCAGACTATGATTTGCGAGTTAACGGCCATGGAAGTGGCGAACGCCTCCATGTATGACGGTTCCACCGCGGCGGCGGAAGCCGTGATGATGGCGGTTCGTCTGACCGGCCGGCGCTCGGTCGTGGTGGCGCGCAGCCTGCACCCTGAGTATCGAGAGGTCTTGGCGACCTACGCCACGCATCAGGGCATGCCGTTGTCGGTCGCAGATTTCACACACGATGGCCGGTTGAACTTGCAAGAACTCGAGAAGTCGATTACGCCGGAGACAGCGTGTGTAATCGTCCAGTCGCCGAATTTCTTCGGCACGATTGAAGATGTCGGAGCGATTGCGGAGATTGCTCACAAAAACGGGGCGATGCTGGTGGTCTCGATCGCGGAAGCGGTCTCGCTGGGAATCGTGGAACCGCCGCGGCAAGCCGACGTGATTGCCATGGAGGCGCAGTCCTTCGGCGTGCCGGTTGGATTCGGTGGCCCGTATTGCGGTGTTATCGCCACGCGCGAAAAATATGTGAGGCAAATGCCAGGCCGTCTGGTGGGACAGACGGTCGACAAGCAGGGGAGGCGCGGATTCGTCCTTACGCTGGCCACGCGCGAGCAGCACATCCGCCGCGAGAAAGCTACCTCGAATATCTGCACAAACCAGGCTCTGGTCGCGCTGATGGTCAATATCTTTATGACCATCTACGGCAAAGTCGGCTTGAAGGAATTAGCCAAGCAGAATCTGGCGAAGGCGGCTTACGCTGCCAGCCAGTTCGCGAAACACGGCAAGGTTCTGTTCGGCGCTGCGCCTCGATTCAATGAGTTCGTGGTGCAGACGAGCGAAGATCCCTACGCCATAAACGAGCGGCTGTTGGGGCATAAGATGGTCGGTGGTTTGCCTCTGAAGAAGTTCTACCCCGAACTGGGGAACGCCGCCGTGTGGTGCTGTACGGAATTGACGACGCGCGGGGCGATCGACACAGCCGTGGGATTGGTGGCCGAGAGCGAGCCGGCCCTGGGATCTTCCAAGGCAGAGGACGTGGAAGAGGTGGCGCGATGAAGCACCCTACCCGCAAAGCCACCCTCCAGGTGAATCAAAACGAAGGCTTGATCTTCGAGAAGTCGTCGGCAGGCAAGGCCGCCTGGAAGTTGCCGCGCCTGGACGTGCCCGAAGTGGATGCCGCCCAGCTTCTGGGAGCCTATGAAAGAAAAGAACTCGGCTGCATGCCGGAAGTGAGTGAGATCGAGATCATCCGTCATTTCACGCGACTTTCCACGTGGAACTATGCCATTGATCTGGGTATGTATCCCCTGGGTTCCTGCACCATGAAATACAACCCGCGGGTGAACGAGGTGGTCGCGCGGGTGGAGGGAATCGCGAACGGGCATCCCTATCAGCCGGAGAAGATTTCCCAGGGCGCCCTCGCCATCATCAAAATGCTGAGCGAGCAGTTGATCGAAATCACCGGCATGGATGCGATCACGCTGCAGCCGGCCGCGGGCGCGCATGGCGAGATGACCGGCCTGCTGATGGTGCGCGCGTATCACAAGTCCAAGGGGAATGCGCGCAAGAAAATTCTGATTCCCGATTCCGCCCATGGCACCAATCCTGCGACCGCCGCCATGGTGAACTATGCCGTTGAGAATCTGAAGTCGGACGCGCGCGGTATGGTCGATATTGCGGCGCTGGCGGCGCAGATGAATGAAGAGGTCGCCGCCCTCATGCTCACGAATCCCAACACGCTAGGCGTGTTTGAGCAGGACATTCACAAGATTGCCGACATCCTGCACGCCAAAGGTGGCCTTCTCTATATGGACGGCGCCAACATGAACGCGTTGGTCGGTAAGGTGCGCCCCGGCGACTTCGGCGTCGACGTCATGCACCTCAACCTGCACAAGACTTTCTCAACTCCGCACGGCGGCGGAGGCCCGGGGTCGGGCCCGGTGGCGATCAAGAAGGGCCTGGAACCTTTCTTGCCGTCGCCTGTGGTGATCACCAAGTCGGACGGCACTCTGGCGTTCGAGGGCAACCGTCCGCAGTCGGTGGGACGGGTACGCGCTTTCTACGGCAACTTTGGAATGTTCGTACGCGCCCTGGCTTATATTCAGGCGAATGGCCCCGATGGCCTGCGGCAAACCACGGAAGACGCGGTACTCAATGCAAACTACATCCGAAAGGGTCTCGAAGGAATCTACGATCTCCCTTACTCCACGCCGACCATGCACGAGGTGGTTTTCAGCGACAGACTGCAGTTGAAAAAAGGCGTGCGCACAATGGACATCGCCAAGCGCCTGATCGATTACGGATTCCATCCTTACACCACAGCGTTTCCGCTGATCGTTCCCGGCGCGCTCATGATTGAGCCCACCGAGAGCGAATCCAAGGAAGAGATGGATCTGTTTATTGAAGCCATGAAGTCGATCGCGGAAGAAGTCGAAGAAGATCCGCAGACGGTGCTCGACGCCCCGCACACAACCCGCGTGTCGCGGTTGGATGAAACTGCCGCCGCCAGGAAACCGGTGCTGCGCTGGAAGCCGGACAACTAATTGTTGATGGCTGATTCTTGCTGGTTGATTGAAAATCAGCAGGCAGAATACTTGACGCCATTGCATCGACCATCAAGAATCCAGCCAGCAGCAATTGTTTCTCAGCCGTTACTTCGCGCTGATGCCAATCGTAGCCCGAGTTGTATCCCATTCCTCGCGCAGAGTGCAGCCCGAGTCAGTCTTGTCGTAAGCGATGGTGAAATTCTCAACCGGCGACGGAAGCTGGGAGAGCTTCATGTCGACACGGGCCAGTTCGTCGGCTTCGTACTTGTAGGGAATTCCCCACTCGCCAGTCTTCTTGTTGATAATGAGAGTCCACTTGTCTTGATTTGGGATCACGAATAACGTGTAGCTCCCTGCGGGCACGCTTTTTCCACCAACCACGAGATCGCTGGTGGTAACCAAGGTTGTCGCCTCATTGGCCCCGTTCCGCCAGACTTTGCCGTAGGGCTCGTGCTCGCCAATCATCTTGCGTCCTTTGAGCCGAGGGCTGGAATAGTCGGTCTTGATGGTCTTGCCTCCAGCGAGATTGCACGATGCGGAAGCGGCGGGACTGGGTTTGCCCTGACAGGCGGCGAAAAGGGTGAGTGTGAAAATCGCGCCGATGATACAGGCAATTCGTTTCTGCATGGTTTCTCCTTGAAATACCGGAAGTACTACAAGCTTTGACGTTTGAGCACGCATTCGGTCAGCGTCCCATTATGCCGCAGGCAGCGGCGCGGTTACAATCCTCGCATGCCGGTATTCGACGAAAAGCAGGAAGAACTGGAACACTACGAGACGATGATGGGTGTGCCCCGCGGCCGCCTGGCCGTCACCATGGACACGATCACAGACGCGATGGCCTTGGTCGGCCAGCACGGCGTCTATTGCCAGAGCCAGCGCTGGCCCGGCAAGCCCGTCATGGATATCCAAATCATCATGAAGAGCCTGACCGACGCCAAAGAACTGATTCAGAGCGTAATGGAAGAGCTGAAAGAAAAAAACAAGAGCGGATGAGACTTTTGTATCCTTCGCCCTCGGGTCGCACCTCTGGATCACATCTTCCGGAGGATGTCCCTCGAAGCAGGAACGACCAGGGCAATTCTGATGCGGGCGATGTTTTGTGGAGCACTGGCCTCGGCGCTAGCCCAGTCCGCACCACCAACCGCGACCACCACTGTGTACTCCCGAAGAGCGCGCATCGGCGCTGCAACCGTTTCAAACCACGTGCGACAGCTCCCCTCAAGTCGGTGGCAGGGCTCTCGCAGAGGCACTGGACATGCAAATCTGCGCCGGACCGCTGGTCCGTAGCGGAGGTAGCCGAACCTAGGATTGCCTCAGAATCGACGATCTTCGGCCTGGTGCTGGAGATGACAGTCACCTGCGACTCCGGAGAGGCGAGAGCCGGTGATGGGGAAAGATCCATTGATTTTGGAGAAGATGCCCGACCGCAGCCACAAGCCGCAGGCGCCCGAGATGCTGCGTCCCACGGGCCGCTGAGCCAGGCAGGCGGAGTTGACCAAGACATTTGAAGACCGCCGCAAGGCGACAGTGGACTACATTCGGACCGCGAATGACGATCTGCGGGATCATCCCTTCGACCATCCGGCATTCACAATCTTGGACGGCTATCATTCGACGGCTATCCGTGGCTGCTGCTGATCTCGGCGCACAGCCTCCGCCACACCGCCCAGATCGAAGAGCTGAAAGCCGACCCTAACTTCCCGAGAGAGTAGAGCAGATTGCCGGGTTGCAAAGGATAGGGAAGTGCACTCTGAGCTGTGCAAGAGTGGCACGTGGCCCCATCGTGGTCTGCCTCACTTACGGTTTCACCGTGATCATCACAACCCCATGCGACGGCACCGTCGCCGAGAATTTCCCTGCGAACTTTCCCAGGTCTTTGTGCTGCCACAAGTCGCGCACCGAAGCGCTGATGTCGCTCGGATAGCCGAGATCCTCCCAGCTTACAGAGACTTGTTGTTGGGCTCCGCCGCCATTCAGCAGCACCACCGCGCGGCTCCCGTCTTTCAGTTGCCGGGCCCAGACTTGCGCTTCGCCATTGTTGGCGATGCGCTCGCCTTCGTGCCCAAGGGCGTCCTGATCCACGGCAATCACTTCTTTGTTCGTCAGAATGTCGTGAATTTCCGGATGCATGTTGCGCAGATCATTGCCCGCAATCAGCGGCGCGGCCAGAATAGCCCACAGACTGAAATGAGAGCGGTATTCGACGTCCGTCATTCCACCGTTACCGACCTCGAGCATGTCAGGGTCGTTCCAGTGGCCCGGACCGGCATAAGATTGCAGACCAGCCTGAAGGTCGAGAATCGCCAGCATTCCGTTCGAGCAGCAACTCCCGTCCGGCCACTTGCTCGAACCAGCCCACTTGTCGGTGATATCACCCGTGGTACGCCACAAATTCCCGCCAACTTCCTTGCCCCACAGCCAGGGCTTCGCCGTGCCCCATTCGCAAATGCTCAACACGATGGGCCGCCCCGACGCGTCAAGAGCCGCGCGGATGTTGGCATAGGATGCCTTCGCGTCCTGCGTGGTGGTGTGGCACCAGTCGTATTTCAAATAGTCTACGCCCCACGCGGCATACTGGACGGCATCCTGATACTCGTGACCCAGGCCGCCGGGACGACCGGCGCAAGTCTTCGACCCTGCGTCGGAATAAACGCCGAACTTCAACCCCAGCGAATGAATGTAATCGCCCACCGCTTTCATGCCGTGCGGAAAGCGCTTCGGGTCGGCGACGATGTTGGCATTCGCGTCGCGGCTCACCTGCCAGCAGTCGTCAATGTTGACGTACACGTAGCCCACATCCTTCATTCCGGACTTTACGACAGCGTCGGCCATGCCCTTGATCAGATCCTCGCTGACATTGCAGGCGAACTTGTTCCACGAGTTCCAGCCCATGGGTGGCGTCAGCGCCAGATTCGCGGACGGGGAACCGCCCTCTTGCCCGACCCCAGCGGTGACGAGAAGCAGCGTGCAGAAGAAGAATACGGTCGAAACGACGCGGCTGGTTTTCATGCAGACGTTTTACCAGAAGTGAGTGCAGATTGGAATCGCTGGTTAAGTTTTGCGGGTTGCCGTTCTAAGGGGCGTCATTCTGACGGGAGCCGTTTTTCAGGCGGAGAGACCGATCTCGCGCCCAGACCGACCTGTCCAAAAGGGCCCCGAACATCAAACCACGGATACCTCGCGCTGATCCATTTACAATGCCGGGTGCATCAATCCCGGTTGTACACGCGGAGGATTTACATGCGTAGTCTTGGTTCTATCATGCTTCGTAACCTGACGTCGGTCGCGCTCATGTGTATTTCTGCCGTGATCGGCAGCTGGGCACAAGACGCCCCTGCGCCAGTCGGACTCTTCGAAGGGCACAGCGACGTAGGCACCGTGTTGCACCCAGGCTCGGTCGACTACAACACCTCCCGGCAAACCTACACGATCAGCGGCAGTGGCGAAAACATGTGGCTCGCGGCGGATGCTTTTCAGTTCGCGTGGAAAAAAGTTTCCGGCGATGTGACTCTGGCGGCCGATATTTCCTTTCTGACGACTACTGGGAATGAACACAAGAAAGCGGCGCTCATGCTGCGGCAGAGCCTGGATGCCGATTCCGTCTACGCCGACGTAGCGCTGCACGCCAGCGGGCTGACCTCGCTGCAATTTCGCGATGAAAAAGGTGCGATCACGCGCGAGATTCAATCCAACATCTCAGCCCCGAAGCGCCTGCGCATTGCCAGACGAGGCGATTACGTCTACATGTCCCTGGCAGCGGACGGCGAACCAAGAGTGTCTGGCGGTTGGCTGCGCATTCCGCTCGAAGGCACGTTCTACGTCGGGCTCGGCGTATGTTCCCACGACAAGGATGTGGTGGAAAAAGCAGTGTTCTCTAACGTCGAGTTGACTCAAGCGGCTTCCGCTGCGGGAGCGAAGCCGACTCTCTACAGCACGCTCGAAACCGTCGCCATTGATTCTGCCGATCGCCGCGTCGCCTATCTTGCGCCGGGACGATTCGAAGCGCCCAACTGGACGCATGACGGCAGCGCGTTTCTCTTCAATCGCGATGGCCATATCGAGCGCCTGGCGGTTGACGGCGACACGCCGGTCGTCGTCGATACTGGTTTCGCAAATCGCTGCAACAACGATCACGGCCTTTCGCCCGACACCTTGCAGATTGCGATCAGTGACAATTCGCAGGGCGACCACAATTCGCTGGTGTACTTGGTCCCGATTAGGGGAGGGACGCCGCGCCGCGTTACGCCGAACTCCCCGTCGTACTGGCATGGCTGGTCGCCCGACGGCAAGACGCTCGCATTTGTCGGCCAGCGCAACGGCGACTTTGATATTTATGCGATTCCGGCGGCGGGCGGCGAAGAGAAACGATTAACCACCGCGAAAGGGCTCGATGATGGTCCGGAATACTCTCCCGATGGAAACTACATTTATTTCAACTCCGAGCGCACCGGCCACATGCAGATCTGGCGCATGAAGCCCGACGGCAGCGAGCAGGAGCAAGTCTTCTCCGATGATCTCAACAACTGGTTCCCACACATTTCTCCCGACGGCCAGTGGATGGTCTTCCTCACCTACGCAGCGGAGGTGACAGGCCATCCCCAGAATAAAGACGTGACGCTGCGGCTGATGTCGCTCAGTGATTCGAAAAGCAGCGATAAGAAGATTACGGTGCTGGCGAAATTATTTGGCGGGCAGGGAACTATCAACGTGCCATCATGGTCGCCGGACAACAAGCGAGTCGCGTTTGTGAGCTACCTGCTGGTGCCGCAGGAAAATGGAAGCAAATGACTCACTTCATTCCGATCGATAGGATCGGAGGGGACGGTTTCTATCGCGCCAGCCGTTCGTCGAAGAACTTGGCCATCCCTTCCAGCGCCTCTTTGGTTTCCGGCAACTGGAACTGATACCAGAAGGCGTGCGGCAGCGCTTCGAACACCACCAGACGCGCATCCACGCCCGCCCGCAGCAGGGCACGATGAAGCGTGGTCGTGTCACTCAACAGAATATCGCGGGTGCTGGTGACCAGTAGGCTGGGCGGCATGCCGTGAAGGTCAGCGAACAGGGGCGACAGCACAGGATCTTTGCGATCGGTCTTGCCGACATATGGATCGTCGGGCAAATGATGGGGATCGATCGGCTGCATCTCGCCGGGAAGGCCATTCAGGGTAAATAACTGCCGGGAATCGCCGATGCGGCTGAAGTCGCCAAGGCCGGAGAAGATTCCCAAGGCCGCCGGCAGCGGCAGACCTAATTGTTTGAGACGAACTGCTACTTCCGCAGTCAGAATCGCTCCCGCCGAGGTTCCGAAAATTCCCATGCTGCCTGGCGTATGAGTCTTGAGCAGTTCCTTGTAAACTGCGACCACATCATCCACCGCGGCGGGGAAGGGATTCTCCGGCGCGAGGCGATAATACACGGACACAACTTTCGTCTTCGCCAGATTCGCGATGGGAATGCCCTCGATCAAAGAGCCCGAGTCGGAATTAAATCCGCCGCCGTGCAGGTTGATCAGGACGCGGCTACGATTCGCTTCCGGCATGGCGAGCGGCGTGATGATATCGGTACGGACGCCCGCAGTCGTCGTCTCCTCCACGTTCGCGGGATAATTCTTGCGCGCTTCCCCGGAGCCGAACCTCCGCCATTCATCTGTGCGCGCGCGTCGTTCTGCCAGGGTCTGCTGTCCGCCTTTGTTCCGGGTCAGTGACGCCAGCCATTGCTGTGCCTCGGGACTAATGCTCGAGGGCATGGGCACGATACGCGTGATGTGAGCGGTGCCATCAGGGTCGAAAGTAGCTGAATCCTGCGGCGCGACTGGACTCGATTGCGCCACCAGAGACGGGGAGAACATGAATACGGCAAAAAAGTACAACACTCCGGTTTTCATGGGGACATTTGTACCAGAGCGGAAGGAAGAAGCAAAAAACGAACCCCGGAGGGCGCCGGGAGCACAGAGGTCGCCCCCCGCGAAGCTCTGTGCCGTCTGTTGTTTACATTTCTGCGGGTGCGAATTTAAGCCAGCGTGTACTTTCCCCGCTCAATCATCTTTTGCGCGATCTGCTGCCGCAGTTCGATGGTGTTGAATGGCTCATACTTCGCCAGGCGGCGCAGGATCGCCAACTGGGTGCGCATCATATCGCCGTCGGCAACCGCCGCAATCACCTTCCGCGCCGCGGACTCAACTCTTTCCATGGCTTGCGACAGATACACTCGCGTCATCGCAATCGGCAAAGCCGCTCCATCTTCACCCTTCGCCTGCTCAATCTTCTGCGCCCGCAGCACCGCCGATTCCATGGCATAAGTCTCAATGGTCATGTCCGCGATCGCGCCCATGATCTCCTGCTGATCCTGAATCGCCTGCATATATTTTTGCGTGGCCGCGCCCGCCACAAACAGTCCCAACTTCTTGGCTTGCGCCACCAATTTACGTTCTTCCGGGAACGAGCCTTCCAGTTCTTCCGCCATCGATGGACCGGAGAGAACTTCGTCCATCAGTTTCTTGATCGCCGGCATCAGCGGCAACTGTCCGGTCATCGCGCGCTTCAGCAGGAAGCCGGTGATGATCAGCCGGTTAATCTCGTTGGTCCCTTCGAAGATGCGATTGATGCGGGCGTCGCGATAGGCGCGCTCGGCGGGGTACTCCTCCACGAATCCGTAGCCCGCGTAAATCTGCACCGTCTCATCGACAACGTAATCGATCATCTCCGAGCCCCACACTTTAATGATGGAGCACTCGACCGCATACTCCTCGATCGCCTTCAACGTCTGCTTGCCCGCGTCGGCGGCCGACTTGTCGACATCGGCGAGAGCAACGTCCATCATCCCGACCGTACGATAGACTAGCGATTCGCCGACGTAAATCAGAGTCGCCATGTTGGCGATCTTTTCCCGCACCAGTCCGAAGTCTGCGATTACTTTGTTGAACGCCTTGCGTTGCTTGGCATAGCCAATGGCATTCTCCAGCGACACCCGGCCTCCGCCCACGCACATCGCGCCCAACTTGAAGCGGCCTACGTTCAAAATATTGAAGGCAATCACGTGGCCCTTGCCGATTTCGCCAAGCAGGTTTTCCGCCGGTACTTTGCAGTCATTCAGAATGATGGGGCAGGTCGACGACCCGCGGATGCCCATCTTGTGCTCTTCGGCGCCGACGGAGAAACCGGGAAAATTCCTTTCGACCAGGAACGCGCTGAACCTTTCGCCGTTGACCTTGGCGAAGACCGTGAACAGATCGGCGAATCCGGCGTTGGTAATCCACATTTTTTCGCCGTTGAGAACGTAGTGCTGGCCGTCGGACGAAAGCTGAGCGCGAGCGCGGCAGTTGAGAGCGTCCGATCCCGAGGAAGCCTCCGACAAGGCATACGCGCCGACAATTTCGCCAGAGGCCAGGCGCGGCAGATATTTGTTCTTTTGTTCCTCGGTGCCGAAGTAGACGATGGGCAGCATTCCGATGCCACTGTGCGCCCCCCATGTAGTAGCGAAGCCCGCATATTTCGCGATGTGATCGGCGATGACCGCGGCGGTCACCTTATCCATTTCGAGACCACCGTAGGCTTCAGGGATCTCAACGCCACTCAGTCCGAGTTCGCCGGCCTTTTTCAGAAGGCCGCGAGAAACCGAGAAATCCTTGTGCTCAATCTTTTCGACGTTGGGCAGGATTTCATTCACGGCAAACTCTTCCGCCGTCTGCCCGATCAAGCGGTGCTGTTCGCTGAAATCCTCCGGCGTGAAAATTTCTTCAGGCTGTCTGGATTCCAGCAGAAAGCTGCCGCCGGAAATCTTGTTCTTCGGAACTGCCGTGGTCGTGGCCATGTCTTCTCCCCCAGGAAACCGCGAGCCCGCGAAAGACGCGGCGGAATGCACACTGCAATTCTAATGCGGGCAGGGAGGGAATGATAGGGCGGGAACTCCGGGTTTCGTGCCAGAAGTTTGGGTTTTCCCGGATTTCTTCTGGTCGAGAGAAGCTGGCGCGCTGGCTCGACGATGATTTTCTAGTGATAATTCACATCCCTTGCCAATCGGTCAAACCGCAGGCCCGGCGAATAGCTCGAGCCTCCGGGGCCGCTGAACGGATATGCGGTTCGCGAGCGCCGCTGGCACATCCGATACCGCTCTTGGAGGGTTTCATACAGACTGGTTTCGCTCTGCGCTCGGCCGGCGCGGTCGGAGCATTCCTCGCGGGATCCTGCGGAACACGCGCTTTGCCGCGCCCCCTCCGCCGCTTGCATACGTTGTGCCTGCTGCTCCAGGGCGAGGCGCATCCCACTGCAGTCATCCAGAAAAGAGGTTTGCAGCAGGCAAGCGCCGCCGCTCCAAATCTCCCTGGTCGAGCAGAGATTGCGTCTGTGGTCGACGACAAGTCCCGCACATACGCCATTGGCTTGTCCTGCGGGACAGATCAAACATGGGCCCTTGAAACAGATCGGGCGCCGCAGGGCGGCGATCTTGGGCTTCCGGTCGGTCTTCGGTTCAGGCTTTCGAAAGGGATGGCGCAGGAATGAGAAGAAACTTCTCCTGCCAGAAGGTTCCAACTTGGCTCTTACTCCGGCACCTGGAGCACTGTTCGTGCGCGCAGGACTCGAGCGGGATAAGTGCTCGCTAGAATGGGACGACGCCGAGCTCGAATTGTGTCCACTTGCGCCCTGCGAAGTCGACGAGCCGTGGGCAGCGGAGCCGCCGGAACTGTGGCTGCCCGTAGAACTACCGGCAGCGGAACCGCCCGAAGAACCGTGAGAGCCGCCGCCCGAACCGCCGGAACTCCCCCCCGAACTGCCGCCGCCTCCGGAAGAATGTTGCGCGAATGCTGCCGCTGAACAGATGAGAACGGCCGCTAGACTAAGGCTGGAGAGCCGCATAGAGCACCTCTGACCAACCGAATCCAAGGCTAGGGAAGCCCTGTTTTCTTTGGACCATTGAGTCCAGTAAAAAGCATACCTCTCCACCGTGTCAAAGAGCGTAGGAATCAGGTGTAATCAGGTAAAGAGAGGTAAAGAAGTGTTATGCCAGAGTGCTCAGCGTTCCAACGAACCCGATCGTTCCGCCGTGGTTTTGATCCCGTATCGGGATGCTGGCCGGCAGGTCGAATAACCTGTCACGTGGGTGGAATCAGAATCCTTGGAATCGCGCGCCACCACATAGCTGCGAATCGAGTAGCAGGTCACATCGCTATCGAGTGGCCCGTCCACACTCATGACCAGCGTGCGAGTCTTGGGTTGTGAGCTTGGACGACCGGTGAGCAGATCAGGGCTATCCGGATCGAGACGGTACTGATCAACCCGAATGCGATTCCTGGAATCGGAGTCTGATTCCGAAGACTGATTGGGAACGATCCTCCATGGTGTGGAGGGTTGTTTCATTGCGTTCATGAAATTCGTAACCGGGGGAATCATATCCCCCGAATAAGATTTCCCGGCAGCCGGAAGTTTTCCGGTTTGCAACTCCTGAGTGAAGGCAGGCAAGACAGGCAGGGAGCAAAACAGCAGCGCAGCGATGAGAAGGCGGGCGAGAGTCATAGGAACCCTCCTTGGGGGAATTATAACGCCGTTGTCAGTTAAGATTTTCGAAAATTCCGGCGGCCCCCATGCCTCCGCCCACGCACATGGTCACCATGCCGTAGCGGCCCTTGCGCCGCTTGAGTTCGCGAAGCACGCTTGCCGTCAGCTTGGCTCCGGTGCATCCCAGGGGGTGTCCCAACGCAATCGCGCCTCCGTTCGGATTCACTTTTGTCGGGTCCAATCCCGCTTCCTTGATCACGGCCAGCGACTGCGCCGCGAAGGCTTCGTTCAACTCGATCAGGTCAATGTCGGAGAGCTTCAGTCCAGCCATCTTGAGTGCCTTCGGAATGGCGAACACGGGTCCTAAGCCCATTTCTTCTGGCTTGTAACCTGCGGTTGCGAACGAGACATAGCGAGCCAGAGGCTGGATGCCCAGAGCCTTTGCCCGCTCGGCAGACATCATCACGGCGGCCGCCGCGCCATCCGACATCTGCGAAGAGTTTCCGGCAGTCACCGTACCCTGCAAGTGGAATGCAGGCTTCAGAGCCAGCAATGCTTCGAGAGAAGTGTCGCCCCGCGGCCCTTCGTCCACTTTAAATACAATTTCCTGCCGCTTCGGCCTGGAACCATTCGGCGTGCTGAAACTCACCGGCACGGGCACAACTTCGTCGTCGAACTTTCCTGCCTGAATGGCCGACAGCGCCTTCTGGTGGCTGCGCAGCGAGAACTCATCCGCCGCCTGCCGCGTGATGCCGAATCGCTTGCCCACGCGCTCGGCTGTTAGTCCCATGGAGAGATAGGCGTCGGGATAATGGTCGACCAGCCACGGATTGGGGGAGATCTTGTGTCCGCCCATCGGAATCATCGACATCGACTCGGTTCCGCCGGCGACGATCACCTCCGCGCCGCCGCTCATAATGCGCTCAGCCGCCATGGCAATTGCCTGCAGTCCTGAGGAACAGAAGCGGTTGATGGTGAGCGCAGAGACCTCGACCGGAAGCCCCGCGCGCAGCCAGGCAATGCGGGCCACGTTCATTCCCTGCTCGGCCTCAGGCATGGCGCAGCCCAGAATAACGTCTTCGATTTCTTTCGGGTCGAGTTGCGGCACGCGTTCTAGCGCTCCTTTGATGGCGATTGCGGCGAGTTCATCGGGACGCGTGGAACGGAGCGTGCCCTTGTAGGCGCGTCCTACAGGCGTGCGGACGGAAGAAGCAATGATGACTTCACGCATATCATTTATCCGTTCTGGGGAAGCTATCTCATTCGATGCATGTCATTCTGCGCCGGCTTCAGGCGCATGCGATCACTTTGCCGGCGCGTAAAAATAATAATCGGCGGTGTAATCGCGCTTGCTTTCCGCGTCTTTGTGCGACTCATCGCACGCGTCATTGCCGGGTTTGCCGCCGTGCGTATGTACACGCTGAATCGTCGTCACATTCGTCAGCAGACCAGTTTTTCCGGCATGGCTTTCGACATTCACGAGCAGCCACGGAATCGAGTCCTCATCGAGCGAGTCGACATGGGCGACGGCTTTGCCCGTGACTTCGCTGCCGTCTTTCAGCTTCCAGGTCGGCCCGGCGATGTGCTGTCCGATGACTTTGTCGTTGCGATCTTTTAACTCCGCCTCGGGACCCTTGAGCGTCCAGCTGAACTTGCCGTCCGCTCCGGCCTGGCAAGCATAGATTTGCGATCCCTTGGCGCGGACGAACAACACCGGCTCCAGTCCTGCGGGCACAGCGATGGCGTCGGGCACGTCGGGCGCGGATTCCTTGGCGGGAGCGTCTTTCTGCTGGTTGGATACGGCATTTGCCAGTGGGGTTGCGGGAATGAGGACGGTCAGACCAAGGAAGATGACCGCAGCAGTAGCTAGCACAGCTCGTCGCATGGGGCGATTGTAGCAGTCACGGCTCTTCGGAACGCGACCAGAACCCGCCAGCCCTACGGTAGGTCCGCCCCGTCTTGCCCAGAGAGCCCGGCGCTGTCGATCCTCAGTTCCGTAATGTTTTGCCGGTTTTCAGGGTGAACTGAATTCTCTCTTGCGTTTTCTTTTCGCCGCAGAGGGATTTGAAGCCTTCGCGCTCCAAGTCGAGGATGTACTGCTCGCTTACTGGAGTGCCGGGAGTGACGTTTCCGCCGCAGAGGACTTCGGCGATCTTGCCGCCCAGTTTGACTTCATAGTCGGTGATGAAGTCGCCTTGGCGCATGAGGTGGACGCCCATTTTAAGCGCCGCCAGAAGGCTTTCCCCGGGCGCGGGGATATCGGTGCGCGGCACGGGCGGTTCGTATCCTGCTCGTGCGAGTTCGAGGGCTCGCGCCTTGGCGTCGGAAAGGACGCGCTCGCGGTTCATGCTGATACGGTCGGAGTCGGAGAGGAAGCCGAGGCCGCGGGCTTCATGCGCCGAGGTGGCGACCTTGGCGGTGGCGATGGCCTCGAAAGCTTTCTTGATCGCTTCCATCATTTCGACGGAACCGGCGAGAGCTTGACCGGAAACGTTTCCGCGAGACGCTGCCGCCCGGTCGACGGCGCGCAACAGCATCTCCTTGCAGCCTCCGGCGCCGGGCAGCAAACCCACTCCGACCTCGACCAGGCCGGTGTAGAGTTCAGCGTGCGGCTGGCGGGCTGCGGCGTGCAAGGAAATTTCGGTGCCTCCGCCCAGACACAGGCCGAACGGCGCGGATACGACGGGCTTGGGCGAGAACTTGATCGCCTGCGTCATCCCCTGGAATTGGCGGATCGCCTGGTCAACCTCTTCCCACTCTTCTTCCTGCACGCTCATGAGCAGCAGCATCAGGTTGGCGCCCACGGAAAAATTCGTGGCATCGTTGGTGATGACGAACGCGTCGAAGTTATCGCCGGGACCGCCGGACTTCAACGATTGATGAATCAAACTAACAATGTCAGCGCCCAACGAGTTCATCTTGCTGTGGAACTCGATCGAGGCAACGCCGTCGCCGAGATCCACCAACGAGCCTCCGGAATTCTTCTTCACGACGCCGTTGGATTTCTTGGCGACGGTCACCGACCACACGCCTGCCGCGACTTCGACCGGTTTCCAGTTGCTGCCGGCTAGGTCCCAGTACTTACGGCCTGACCGAGCCTTCGGGTCATCGGCATACCAGGATTTTTGTCCCGCCGCCAGCAACTTTTCGACATTGGCCGCGACCGGCTTGCCTTCTTTCTTCATGCGAGCAACGGTTGTTTCGACCCCGGCTGCGTCCCACAGCTCGAACGGGCCAAGTTCCCAGTTGAAGCCGAGGCGCATGGCGCGATCGATGGCAACGACAGAGTCGGAGATTTCAGGCACACGGTTGGCGGAGTAGGTCCAGAGATCGGAGAGTGCAGCCCAAAGAAATGCTCCGGCTCTGTCGTTCTTTTGCGGAGCGCTGCCATCCATGCCGAGCAGGGTGCGCAGGCGAGTCCCCGTGTCCTCGATGTTTTTCGCCATGTCGAGCGCGGGAAATCTCGGCTTTTGGCGGGGATGGTATTCCAGGGTCTTCCAGTCCAGCGCCAATCGTTCGTCTGGTTTGCCAGGCTCGGCGAGCGAGCCAGATTCGGCGGACCCCGGTGTGGGCACTACATTTTTCTTGTAGAAGCCGCCTTTGCTCTTGTCGCCCAGCCATTTGCGCTCCAGCATCTGCTGATAGAAGTCGGGAAGTTTGAGATCACTGCGCTCGTCGAGAGCGGCCGGCGAGCCGCCCGCATCCACACCGGCATGGTTGGTCATATTGCGGACTACGTGACCGAGTACGTCGAGCCCGACCAGATCAATGGTGCGGAACGTGGCCGACTTGGGCCATCCCACCGCTTGTCCGGTGAGAGCGTCTACTTCCTCAATCGTCCATCCCATTTCCTGCATCAAGCGCATGACATTCAAAACCGAGAACGTGCCGATGCGATTGCCGATAAAGTTGGGCGTATCTTTGGCGATCACAACGCCCTTGCCCAGCATGACATCGCAGAAGTCAGCGACGGCGTCGATCGCGGCCCGGTCCGCCTGGGGAGTGGGAATGATTTCCAGCAAGCGCATGTAGCGCGGCGGATTAAAGAAGTGTGTGCCAAACCAGCAGCGGCGGAAATCGTCGGAAAATCCTTCCGCAATTTTCCCCACCGGCAGTCCGCTGGTGTTGGTGGTGATAACCGTCCCGGGCTTGCGGACGGCTTCCACTCTGCTTAACAAAGATCGCTTAATCTCGAGATCTTCCACTACCGCTTCGATGATCCAATCGACGTCGGCGAGTTTCTTCAGGTCATCTTCGAAATTGCCTACCGTGACCAAGCGGTCCAGTGAAGGTCCCATGAACGCCGCTGGCTTGGATTTTCTGGCAGCGTCGAGTCCGGCAGCGGCAATTTTGTTTCGCCGCCGCTCGTCGGCGCCAGGCGGGACGATATCGAACAGATAACTGGGTACGCCGGCATTGGCAAAATGCGCGGCGATACGGGAGCCCATCGTACCGGCGCCAAGAATCGCGACTTTATTGATGCGCTTCATAATCGGGCCTCGAGATGAAAACATGCAGGACAAATTGGAGAATGGTGGAGTTCGAATCTTAGGAGCTTTGCAATGATGAACGATGGCATCGGGCTGGTCCCCGGCGGCCGGGACTTGTGAACTAGCAATGGTAATCGCTGGAAGGTCAATTGATCCAGGCTCGGAGTAGCGGCGGCTGCGTTCTTCCTCACATCTCCGCGTGGGCTTCGATATACTCCAACGCCCGGCGCGCTATTTGTTTCTCGCCCCCATAGGCTAATAGCTGAGCCGCGTCGGACAGGAGCAGCCACTTTGCTCGTCCGACTTCGACACGCATCTCCTCGGCGATATCGTCGATGTCGCCCGACTCATAGCGCAACAGATAGAAGCTGACCAGCTTGAAGACGCGCTGCCCATCGCCCCAGGTGCGCACGTATACATATTTGATGTCCCCGAGTTTGGCGATGGGGGCCGCGATGATTCCCGTTTCCTCTCGAACTTCGCGCAGGGCCGCGTCGAGCGCCTTTTCGCCGGGATCAATCAGGCCTTTGGGAAGGCACAAAACTGCCTTGGTTTTGGAGCGAACGGTTCTTTTACTGGGGTCGGAGATCGGGCTCGCCGCCGAGGGCAACTCAATCGCCGCCATCCACCAGACGCTGTCTTGCTTGCGGACGACCACGCCACCGGCTGAAATCTCGCGCATCATACTGTCCGCAAGTTAGCAGATCTACAGGACTTTCGTCACGCGCCTGCTGGCCCGACGGTAACCGTTACCAGACGCGACGGCTTCCCAAGGTAATACACCGTTGGCACCGTTGTGCTCTTACAACCTCTGGACAATTGTGGCATCTTAGATAAAGTTGTGGCATCTTACATGCTATGTAGGGGTTTAGGATTCGGTTTGAGCGGGCCGGAAACGCGGAGGTTGTCGTGAATGGTCTGGGAAAGATTATTCGGACAGTACAAGCCTTCGGGCGGGAACTCTCCCGCCAGGCTAGCCCGATTCTACCCTCCCAGGTTCCCGCCCTCGGAGTCGCTTTGGGCGGAGGTTTTGCCCGCGGCATCGCACACGTTGGAGTTCTGAAGGTCCTCGAACAAGAAGGCATTCCGGTTCGCCTTGTCGCCGGCACGAGCGTAGGCGCGCTGATCGGCGCGGCGTATTGCAGCGGCGTTTCGCTGCAGGAATTGGAAGACATGGCGGCCAGCGTCCGCTTCAACAACTTTGCCCGCTGGACGCTCTCGCGCTGCGGATTCGCCTCCAACGATCGCATGATTTCATTTCTGACTCGCATCTTGAAGGTGAAGACTTTCGAGGAGCTGCGCATACCTCTTGGAGTGACCGCGACGGACTTCAATACCGGCGAAGGGGTGGTGTTTCATTCCGGTTCAATCATTGATCCGGTTCGTGCCAGTTGCGCCTATCCTGGAATGTTTCTTCCGGTCGAGATTCGCGGCCGCTACCTGGTGGATGGCATGCTCTCGCACCCAGTGCCCACGCGCCCTCTGCGCCAGATGGGCGCCGAGCGCGTGCTGGCGGTGCATTTGAAAGGTACCTGGTCCAACGGCGGGCCTCCGCGGAATCTGTTCGACGTCATCGGACAATCGTTCGCGATCGCGCAGGATGCGATGTCTTGCATCTGGCGCGAAGCTGCCGACTTGGTCATCGAACCCCACGTCGCCGGATTCGCCTACGATGATTTCAAGCGCGCCAAAGACCTGATCCGCGTCGGCGAGGCAGCCATGCGGCAGGCGCTGCCGGAAGTGCGTAAGTGGCTGGTAAGGCCAGAGGAAGCGTCGGATCTTACAAAGTCTCGTCCCGTGGCGGCGCGCCCGGCGCCCATGTCGGCAGATTGAGAAAAGCAGCTCGGGTCGCGATCCGAACCGTATCAGCTCGGAGATCTTCTAGGACGATCGCTCCATTCTCCCTGCTTCCTCCCGAATTCTCTTCCACGCATTCTCCACGTGCCGCGCTTGCGTATTGGTCTGTCCCACGCTCAATCGTAGCGTGAGCTGGCCGTTCAGTTTGGTGTGGGTTAGAAACAAATCGCCGCTGCGGTTCAGCCGTTCCATAATGCCTTGATTCGCGAAATCACCACCCTTATGCCGGAAGCAAACCAGGTTCAGCGGCACGGGCGCGGCCAACTCAAAGTGATCGTCGTTCCGTATCCATTCCGCGAACTGCTGCGCCAGTCTCACATGCTCGCGAATGTGGTGTTGCAGCCCCTCCACGCCGTAGTGCCGAATTACGAACCACAACTTCAATGATCGGAATCGGCGCCCGAGTTGGATATGCCAGTCGCGGTAGTCAATGACTGCGCCCGACTCCGTGGCCTGATTGCGCAGGTACTCCGGCAGAATGCTCAACGTCTGAATCAGCGACTTCCGATCTGCGACCCAGAAGCAGTTGCAGTCGAAGTTGGTGAACATCCATTTATGCGGGTTGAAGTTATAGCTGTCGGCGAGTTCGACTCCGCTTTGCAGGTGGCGGAATTCAGGGCAGAGCATCGCCGTGCCCGACATGGCGGCGTCCACGTGCAGCCAAACATTGTGCCGGCGGCAGATCTTGCCGATGTCGGCTATCGGATCCATTGCGTTCGAAGAGGTCGTACCGATCGTTGCGCCCACAAAAAACGGAGTGAGCCCGGCCTGTTGGTCGGCGTCCAGTTGGCGTGCCAGGGCATCGGGCTCGAGGGCGAGATTCTGGTCAACTTCGATCAGCCGCAGATTCTCGATTCCAATGCCGGCAATCATCACCGCCTTTTCCAGCGAGGAATGAGTCTGCGTCGAAGCGTAAGCGACCAGGCGTCCCTGGCACCCTCTCTTATTGCTTCGATAGTTGGTCGCACGCTCGCGCGCCGCCAGCAGGGCGCAGAGCGCGGCGCTCGAAGCTGTGTCCTGAATGACGCCGCCGCCGGTTTCCGAGGACCGGAATTTCTCCGGGAGACCGAGCATTCCGACCAGCCAGTCCATTACGTGCGTTTCCAGTTCGGTGCACGCCGGGCTGGTCGACCACAGCATTCCCTGCACACCTAACCCGGAAGAAAGTAGATCGCCCAGAATCCCAGGGCCCGATGCATTGCATGGAAAGTAGGCGAAGAAATTGGGCGACTGCCAATGGGTGATGCCCGGCAGAATCAACTGCTCCACATCCTTCAACCAGGCCGCAAACGGCTCGCCCTGCGCCGGAGGATTCGCCGGAAGCGCGGCGCGAATCTCTCCCGGCTTTACTTGCGACAGCACGGGGAACGACTCGATGCGCTTGTGGTAGTCGGCGATCCAGTCCACCACGGCATGCCCGTGGCGGCGAAATTCGTCGGGCGTCATATGAAAGGATTTTTCGTCGGACAAGTTGTTCTCCAGGTCCCGTCACTTCAATCTTCCAAAGCAGACTCGCGTTTTGTAGTCGAAGGTCGCGAGTCCCGCAACCGCATGCGCCTCGAAAATCCGCCGCAGTTCCCGCAGCATCGGCCGGTAGTTCGAATGTTCCGGCCCAGGCGAATACGACGAAGACATCAGCCGGCCCTCGACCCCTCGGTAGTCGAACTCCTGCTGCATTTTGAACACGCGCTCTTGAAACGGCGCGGGATCGAAAAACTCATTTACCGCGCCGGTGGTCCGCTCCTGCCGCACGTCTTTGTAATCCGTGCCCCAGGTCAGTAGCAGTTGCTCGTAATCGCGCAGAAACGCAGTTGTATCCGTGAGCCGCTCGTTCCACAGCAGCACCAGCCACCCGCCGGGCCTCAGAATGCGCACAAATTCGCGCCGAGCCCGCTCGCGATCAAACCAATGCGCGGCCTGTGCCGCAGTCACGAAATCCACGGTGTTATCCGGCAGCCCGCTTTCTTCAGCCGTTCCCGCCACGCTGGTGAACTTCGGAAGTGCTGACAGCAGCCGCTCGCCCGCCTGGCGCATTTCGGGGTTGGGCTCGACGCCGAAAACTGAATTACCATTTTCCAGCAGCATACGAGTCCAAATCCCGGTGCCGGAGGCGATGTCGGCGACCACATCATCAGGCGCAAGTCGGCACTCGCGCTCGAGAGCTCGCAACGCATCCGCAGGATAGCCGGGCCGGTAACGCACATAATTTTCTACCCGATCGGAAAAGCGACTGGTAGCGTTGGAAGCAGGCATAAAGGATGCAACCTGGCAGAGCGTTTTCGCCTTGCCAGAAAGCCATTCTAACGGCAGGATAGAGAAGTTGTCCCTCCCTGCAGAGGTTGCCGGGTCAGCCAGTCGAAGTTTCGCGGCAGCGAAGCAGATTGCATTCGCCCGGCCCGCAGCCCATTTCAGTTATGCGAGTAGTGATCAAAGTCGGCACCAGCCTCATCGCTCCCGGCGGGCACATCGATATCAATCTCCTGCGCGGAATCGTAGACCAATTCGACCTTTCGAAAAATGAATACCTCGTCGTCACCTCCGGTGCCATTGCCGCGGGAATGGCAGGACTGGATCTTGAGAAGCGGCCGAGCAATGTTCCGCGCATGCAGGCGTGTGCCGCCGTTGGCCAAAGCAAGCTGATGCACACCTACGAGCGTTTGTTCTTCGGCAAGAAGGTGGTGGCGCAATTGCTGCTGTCGAGCGACGACTTCACTTCGCAAGTGCGCTATCGTAATCTGCAGAACGCGCTCGCGGAGTTACTCGCGCTTGGTGTCGTACCCATCGTGAACGAGAACGACAGTGTCTCGGTCCGCGAGTTGGAAGGCGCCTTTGGCGACAACGATGAGTTGAGTTCGCTGCTGGCGACCGCCGTCAAGGCGGACTGGCTGCTGCTGCTGACCAATGTCGATGGATTCCTGGTTTCGAACAGCGGCAAGAAGCCGCGTCTGCAGCGTGTGATTCGCAAGCTCACTCCCGCTCTCGAAGCCAAATGCAAGGGCAAGAGTTCGCTGGGCCGCGGGGGCATGCTGTCGAAACTCCGCGCCGCCAAACTGGCGAGCCAGGGCGGAGTTCACGTGGCGATCGTGAATGGGAGGCATCCCAAGGCGATTACGCTCGGCATCGAAGGAAAAATCGGAACCTATTTTCCGTCGCAGAAGGATCACTAGACAAGCAAATGGCTGCTGCTCCGATCCCCGACTCCTCGACGCAACAAAGATTGCTGCGGGCACGAGCCGCGTCCGCCAAGCTGGCCTTGCTGTCCACGGAAGAAAAAGACGCGCTTTTGCTGGCTATTGCGGATGCGATCGAAGCGAACCAGAAAAGCATCCTGGATGCGAACCGGGAGGACCTGGAGGATTCCGGTCTCGAAGGCGCCCTGCGCGACCGCCTGACGCTGACTTCGTCGCGGATCCAAGATATGGCGCGCGGGGTGCGCGAAGTTGCCAGTTTGCCCGATCCAATCGGCGACACCATGGCGGAATGGACCAAGTCGAATGGGCTGCGCATCCGCAAAGTGCGTGTGCCGCTGGGCGTGATAGGGATCATTTACGAGTCGCGCCCGAACGTGACCGTCGATACCGCGGTGCTGGCGCTCAAGACCGGTAACGCCATCGTTCTCCGCGGCGGCCGAGAAGCCGCGCGGAGCAGCCAGCGCCTGGTTGAGATTATGACTGCGATTCCTGGCTTGCCCGAGGGGGCCCTCGAACTGCTCGATTCGAGCACGCGGCAGTCGGTGCTTGCGTTGATCAGAGCCCGCGGCTTGGTTGACGTCATTATTCCGCGCGGCGGCGCCGGGCTCATCGCATTCGTCACCGAGAATTCCGCGGTGCCGGTTATCGAGACCGGGGCAGGGAATTGCCACATCTTCGTGGACGACTCGGCCGATTTCGATATGGCCGACCGCATCGTCATCAACGCCAAGACGCATCGTCCGTCGGTTTGCAATGCCGCCGAAAAGTTGCTGGTGCATGAACGCATCGCTGCTGAATATGTGCCCCGCATCGTCAAGCAGCTAATTGAAGTCGGCGTCGAAGTGCGGGGCGATGGAAAAGCTCGCAGCCTGGCTGGTGGATTGCAAGTTGTGACCGCGTCCGAGCAAGACTGGTTCGAGGAGTATCTGCGGCTGTGTATGGCTGTGGCTGTGGTCGCCAATGTCGAGGACGCCATCGGACACATTAACCGCTATTCCACCAAGCACAGCGATGCCATCGTCACCCGTGACCCGGCGAACGCCCGCAAGTTCCTGCGCGGCGTGGATTCGGCTGCTGTGTACTGGAATGCATCCACGCGCTTCACCGACGGCGCTGAATTCGGTTTCGGCGCCGAGATGGGCATCAGCACGCAGAAATTGCACTGCCGCGGCCCCTTTGCTCTGGCGGAGTTGACTTCGTCGAAATATGAAATTATCGGGACGGGACAGATAAGGTAGTTGCTGGGCGGGGTCTTCGTTTCTTGGGCGAGAGACCCGTCGGGTCAAGGTCGTGCTTTTCGCCTGCGTCGCGGTAGCCGCTGCCGCGCCTCGCCAGCGTGATGTTTAGAGGGTAGGTTCGACGATTCCCCGGGGTCAGGCATGTGCAGCCCAAGTCCCTATGTTACCTTACTACCTTTCACCGCAGGAGCCTGATGAAACTGTTTTCCTCCGCCATTCTGTCTTTCGCACTATTTCTTTCTGGATCGTCTGCGACAGCGGGCGGCAAGGCGTCTTCCGCTGCCGCTCCTGCCATTTTCGGTTTTCGCGATGCGGCGGTGGAGCAGAGCACGGAATCGCGCTTCCTGGCCGTTCCCGATTCCAGGCTCGCGGAAGAACATCTGCGCATCCTGACCAAGGATCCGCACATGGCGGGAACCGTTGAGGACCGGGCGACCGCCGACTATGTCGCGCAGAAATTCCGCAGCGCCGGTCTCGATACTCAAATCGTCGAGTACAAAGTCTGGATGAATTATCCCGCGGAAATCAGAGTTGATATGACCGCGCCTGCCGGAATCGAAATGCATGGTCCGACCCGCGAGCGCGTTGACGGCGATCCGTATCAGGATGATCCTCGCGTGGTGATGCCGTTCAACGGTATGTCGCCCTCCGGCGATGCGGAGGCCGAAGTCGTCTACGCCAACTACGGCACTCCCGAGGACTTTGAAAAGCTCGAAAAGCTGAAGATCGACGTACGCGGCAAAATTGTGCTGGTGCGCTATGGGCAGAATTTTCGCGGCGTCAAAGTTTTCGTCGCGCAGGAACACGGCGCTGCGGGCGTGATCATCTACTCCGATCCTGCCGATGATGGGTGGCGGCGCGGAGATAAATATCCTGAGGGGCCGTGGCGGCCGGACACCGCTGTGCAGCGCGGGTCGGTGGGATACATGTTCGAGTTTCCCGGAGATCCGACCACTCCCGGAGTCGCATCGCTGCCGTCGCTGCCCGAGTCGCAGCGCATTTCTCCGCAGCAGTCGGCGCAGATGCCCAAGATTCCGGTGACTCCGCTGTCCTATCACGACGCTTGGCCGGTGCTGCAACACCTGGGTGGACCGGACTCGCCGCGCGAGTGGCAAGGCGCGCTGCCGTTCACCTACCACGTGGGTCCGGGACCGGCGAAGTTGAGAATGCATCTTCGCCAGGATTATCAGTTCCGCACCCTGTGGGACGTTATCGGCCGGGTTCGCGGCCGTGAGTTGCCGGAAGAGTGGGTGGTCGCGGGCAACCATCGCGACGCGTGGGTGTACGGCGCGGTCGATCCCAACAGCGGGACGGCGGCGATGCTGGAGGCGGTGCACGGCGTCGGCGACTTGCTGAAATCAGGGTGGAAGCCGAAACGCACTCTGATTTTCGCCAGTTGGGATGGAGAAGAAGAAGGCCTGATGGGCTCGACCGAGTGGGTGGAGCAGCACGAGTCCGAGTTGGCGAATGCGGCGGCATATTTCAATATGGACGTCGCGGTTTCGGGGCCGAAATTCGGTGGGTCGGCTGTGCCCAGTCTGAAACAATTTCTGCGCGACATAACCAAAGTTGTGCCTAGTCCGAAAGGTGGGACCGTTTATGAAGCCTGGCAGAAAGCGGCGTTGCCGGACGCGCCTTCGACGCAGTCTCCTACCGAGGCGATTGGAGACAGCCGTCGCCTTCCCGTGGCGCACGTGAAGAGCGACGTATCGGTCGGGGACCTGGGCAGCGGTTCCGACTACACCGCTTTCTTACAGCATCTGGGGATTCCGTCGAGTGACGTGAGTTCGAGCGGTGCCTACGGTGTGTATCACTCTGCCTTCGACGATTTCGCTTGGTTCAAGAAATTCGGCGATCCGGATTTTGTTTATGTCCAGGAAATGGCCCGCGTCTTTGGACTGGAAGCTGTTCGCATGGCGGATGCCGACGTTTTGCCCTATGACTACGAGGAATACGGGAAAGAGACTATCGCGTATGTCGACGCTGCCCACAAGCGGGCGGAGGATAAATTCGGCGAACACGTGCTCGACTTCGGCGCGGTGAACGCTGCTGCCCGCCATTTTGAGGCGGCTGGCGTCAAGATTCTGGCCAAGCAGCGAAATCCGCCGCAGGATGCTGCGAAGCTGAACCAGGCTTTGCGCGGGGCGGAGCGAGCGATGCTGACCGAGCAGGGACTGCCGCATCGTCCCTGGTTTCGCCATGTGATTTATGCGCCTGGGGAATATACCGGTTACGCGGCGGTTGTGATCCCGGGAGTGAATGAGGCGCTCGACAAGGGCGATAGCGAGCGGGCGCGGCAGCAATTGGCGGCACTCGCGGCCGCCCTCGATCGTGCGGCGAAGGCGCTGGACGGATACCGCTAATATCGAATATTACATTGGGCGTGGACACCGTCAATCCGTTTAAGGCGAGCTAAATTCGATATGACTTCCGCTCACGCTCTCGGACAATTCCTGCGTACGCTGCCGGCCTCCGCGGCGGCGACGTTCCTGGCGCTATTTCCGATCGTCGATCCCTTCGGCGGCATTCCTATCTTCTTCACCATGACCTCATCCTGGACCGCGCGGGAGCGGTACCGGTAACCTTTCTTTTCTTTGGACGCTTTGTGCTCCACTTCTTCGGTATCTCGCTGCCGGTGCTCAAAATTGCCGGCGGATTGATCGTCGCCAACACGGCTTGGGGAATGGTGACCTCGACGGCGCGAATCACGGCGGCAGAGAGTCATGAGGCCGAAAGCAAAGAGGACATCTCCCTAACTCCGCTGGCTATGCCGCTGATGTCGGGGCCGGGCGCGATCGGAGTCGTGATGGCGCTGGCGGCCCATGTGGACAACGCGGCGGGGTATCTGGGGATGGTCCTGGGGGTGGCGGCGATTGCGCTCAGCGTTGCGCTCTTCTTCTGCCTGGGCGGACCGCTGGTGCGGCGGCTTGGTCCGAGCGCAGTGGGCGCGATCAACAAGATCTTCGGCTTCCTGATTCTGGCCATTGCCGTCCAGTTGGTGTGGGACGGCGTTGCCGACTTTGGGAACTAAGCCGGGCTTGAGAATTCCGGAACTTCGATCCTTTCATCGCCGTACTACGAGCAGGCGCCTTTGCGCCCGGGGGGTGCTTCATGCCCGGAATGTCTGTTGTCCGATTGCATCCGCTTTACACAACAGTTCTGATGTCTCTGTTCCTGGTTCTGGTCGCGGTGGCTCCGTTGTGCGCGGCCAGCGATTGGAACTATGAAGAGACGCATAGCGATGGCCGCGAGTTTGTTGCCGGGGGCTTCGTGCACGTGCGGCTGAGTGTGGGCGATATGCACATCCGGCGCGGGGATTCCAACAAGATCAGCCTGCGCTACACCCTCAAGTCGCGCCACCAGCGCGACCTCAAAGACGCGCATGTGGAGTTCGACGTTCGCGGCAGCGATGCGACCATTGAGTTTCACGCGCCTGCCGGAGCGAACACGCAGTTTGACGTGGAACTCGAGCTGCCGGAAAAGACGAATCTCGACGTGCATGACAAAGTCGGCGACCTGACCGTGGAAGACATTGAGGGCGACAAGGATCTTACGCTGAGCGTCGGCGACATCCGGGTATCGAACCCAGGCTCAACCTATCGGCGGGTCAACGCGAGTGCCGGAATCGGCGACGTGAATAGCGATGGTTATGGTGAAACCCGCGGCTGGCTAGGTAAGACGTTAAAGTATCGCGGCGAAGGCAAATATGAGCTACGAGCCCACGTGGGAGTGGGAGATATTCGTGTGGAAGGTAAGTAGAGTCTCGGCGTAGGCATTCTGTAAGTGTTGCTGAGCCTTCAAGTCTGAATAGGGACCTCATTCGCTGCGGTGACGATCGGAGAATTACCCCTCGCCAGCGTCAGAGGCAATGTTCAGATCCCAAATAAAAATCCCCACCCTTGACGCCCTCCATTCGGGGCATGGATATGTCCATGAGCACCAGGTCGGGTCGCATGCTCTTGACCTTTTCAACCGCTTCGACGCCATCTCTGGCCTCGCCACGGACGAGCCCCAGTCCCTCCGGGAAGCTAACAGAGACCGGACTCCCAGCAGAATGGCCGCGTGGTCGTCAACGACTAGGATGCGCAGCGAACCCATACTCTCCCTCAAAAAGCGGTTCATCCGACGACGTGCGACAGCCAAAAAAACACCCTATCCTAAATCAGATTCCGGGCCATATTGTATACCGCAGGTTCGAGGGATTCGTACCGCAATTACCCGACGCCTTCAGGGCTGCGGCAATGGAAGGCCTCGGCCACCCGTCGGTTCTCAGCGGCGGGTGTCGTTCCTCCGGAACCATTGGCTGCGTCGGTCGAGACGGTGGCGGAAACGGAGACCGGCGTAAGCGGAGCACTGGACGTAGTCACCGACGTGAAAGGTTGGTCTAGGACGGGCTCGACGGGTTCCGAGGCGGTCTCGGCGAGCAAGTCATCTTCATCTTTGTCACCTTTATTTTTGCAAACTGGCGTGACACTCACTTCCTGGGGAGGGCAACTGCTGGCCGGAATCCTGACCTGAACCCGCATACCGGGGTTACAATTTTCCAGGCGTAATTCGCCACCAAATTCCTTGGCCCGTTGTCGCATACCTCCCAAGCCGACGCCGATGCTGTCGGGCCGGCCCTCCATCACACCCGCGCTAATCCCCTTGCCATCGTCGCGGACGCTGACCATCAAGTGGCCCTCCCGGTGCTTCAGCGTAATCCAGGTGTTGCGTGCCGCCGAATGGCGGAAGACATTATTCAAAGCCTCCTGGACGATGCGAAACATCGCCGTTTCGAGTTCCCGGGCAAACCGGGGGAATTGCGGTGGTTGCAAATCAAGCGAGGTAGAGATGCCGCTACGCTTGGTGAATCCTTCGAGAAACCAGGCGACGGCGGAACTCAGGCCGACTTCATCGAGCAGAGGAGGATGCAAGAGATGTGAAATGCTGCGGACCTGTAGGAGCGAGCGCTCGAGCATGGCACTGGCGTCCGCAGCGGCCAGTGTTTTGTCTGCGGCAGAAGGCTCCCCTTGAGAAAGAATTCCGTCCAAAACCATCTTTGCGGCGCTGAGTTCCTGACCCAAGCCGTCGTGCATGGCGCGTGCGATGCGACGTCGTTCGTTATCCTGCGCGGCAATGAGGCTGTTGGAAAGACGAACGAGTTCGCGATTGAGTCCGATTAGCTGCTGTGCCCTGCGGTGCAATTCCGCAAAAACCGAAACCTTGGCACGCAACAATTCAGGAATGATGGGCACCGAAATATAATCCACGGCCCCGGTTTGGTATCCCTTGAGCCGGTCGAGATCGGATAGGCACACGGCCGAAATAAAGATGATCGCCATTTGCTGGAAGCGGGGATGCTGGTGGATGGTGTCGGCGAGCTCAAAACCATCCATTCCCGGCATGCTTACGTCGGTGAGGACGACGGCAAAATCATTTTTCAAGAGCAGTTCGAGTGCTTCGCTGCCGGACTTGGCGGGGATAAGATTCTCGCCCAACTCGGCGAGTATGGCTTGGTAGGTGAGCAGCTTGGCGGGCTGATCGTCTACCATTAGCACGTTTACCTTTTCCTTGGCGCGCATCGGAGTTCTCCAATCTGCGGTGGTGGCGTCAATCGGATGCAATCAATAACGTGTCGGTCGGTGCGCTCGGCGTCTTCGGCTTTCAAAACCTTCCTCTTCGTCCCGGGTTGCGATCAGGCAAAGCCGAAAAGGGGGAGCAAGACTGACCGCGTTTTATCACGATCCGGAAGGGGAAAGCCTTACGGTGTTTGCTGTAGAAAGCGAGGATGGGCGGCGAGCCGGGGCGATAAGGGTAGAACCCTTAGACTACTAGGGGTCTTCCCGCACCTGCCTGATGGCGTGGACTCGGGGAACCCTCCTTCCTTTTGGCCTTCTGGTCTCCGGCTTGTCTCCGCATTGTTCTCCGCCTTGCCACCGGGCAGCCGCGCTCCGCCGGGCCGGACTGCCGATGGCGGCTGTTCCAACCGGCGGACAGGCTATTGGTATCCGGCGCACCGCCGCCCCGGCCTGTCGAGGAATCTTCCCACGAGGGATGAAGAGTTCTGCACACATCCTGCACTTATTGGGTGCAAGAAACGCCCTAGCATTGATGTAGCGCTTGCAGCTTTGGCCCGCTAAGTGCACAATCTTGAGTGCCACGCAAGTGGCTGGAGTGGACTCCTTCGATGTGCCACTCGGGAGAAGATCGAAAATGAAAGCTCGCACATTCCTACCGTTGCTCTTGGCTACCGCATTGGCGCTTCCAGGGCTGGCGCAGCAAACCGGCCAGCCGGCAGCCTCTGGAGATCAGGCGGCCTCTGGGTCGCAAAGCGTGAGCACCAGCGACCGGCAACCGATACCACCTCCGGCTTCGACCAATTTTTGGGACGGCGACGATCCCAATTTGGTCAATCTGGTCGCCCACCCTTTTGCCAACAAGAAATACGTGGAGCGGAGGGTTGGACCGATCCGGGACCGCCTCAATGAACTGGACCAGTTAACGTCAGAAAACGGCAGGACGATCAAGGACGTGGACGGCCGGGCGCAGCAGGGCATTCAGCTGGCGTCGGAAAAGGTCACCCTCGCGGATCAGCATGCCTCAGACGCCGGCAATAAGGCGCAGATGGCGCAGACAACCGCGACGCAAGCCTCGACTCGGGTCGCGTCGGTGGAACAGATGGTAAGCAGTCTCGATCAATATAAAGGGGACGCGCAGACCGAAATTCGCTTCCGTCCCGGTCAGAGCCTTCTGAGCAAGTCGGCCAAGGATGCGCTCGATCAGATGGCCGCTCCGTTGAAGGATCGGCGCAGCTACATCATTGAGGTCCGTGGTTTTGCGCCAGGTCGCGGCGCCGCAGCGATTGCGAACTCAAGGAAGATGGCGGATTCGGTGGTGCGTTACCTGGTACTCAACCACCAGATCCCGGTCTATCGGGTTTATGTGATGAGCATGGGAAATGCGGCTGCGCCTGACGCTGACGGAACCATGGCGAAGAACAGCAGCGGGGGACGGGTGGAAGTCAGTGTGATGAAAAATGATGTGATAGGTTCTGTGCAGCACTGAAACTTCAGCGGCCAGCGAAGGTAATAAGTCACGTCTCTACAAGAACGAGCGGGCGAGTCGATAAGGACTCGCCCGTTTTCAATTTCCGGTTTCCACACAAGCAGGGCTGGACAGGGTAACTGCTGCTGGAGTGCACATTCGTAATTTGTGATTATGGGAAGTCGCAGGCAAAATCGATCTACCCACCACTTCGCGGTCCAGCAATCGTGGCTTGCCGTAGGGAGCTTCGGAGCTGAACCAAATTAAAACCTGGCCGGACCGGAAGTTGAATAGTTATGTCTCGCGCAAAAGCAACCATTCTCTGCATTGACGATCACTGGAACGGGCTGATTGGGCGCAAGATGCTGCTCGAACAGAGCGGCTATGAGGTTTTAGAGGCTAGCGATGGCGTCGAAGGATTGAAGCTGTTCCGCTCGCATCTCGTGGATGCAGTGGTCATCGATTATCAAATGCCTGGGATGAACGGTGATGTGGTCGCTGCGAAGATGAAGCGCATTAATTCTCAGGTCCCGATCATGCTTTTGTCGGCCTACGGACCTCTGCCCAAGAGCAAGTTGAGTTCTGTGGATTCGTTTTTATCGAAATCTCAACCGCCGAACATTCTCCTGGGAACGCTCCGGGATCTGCTGGGCGACCGTTCCAAACCCTTTTTCTCCCGTTGGCTCGATCACTGGAAGAGCCGAAACCAGGTGGTGACCCATTGAACTTCTTCAAGCAACTTATTGGGCGAGGATGTGCGCACCGGTTCTCGTGGCCGCGCATCGACGACAACGGCCGTCATTATCAGATATGTCTGGCTTGTGGAACGGCCTATGAGTACGACTGGAAAGGAATGCGCCGGACGGATCGGTTGCTGACAGCGGTCATCGAACGCGGTTTGAAGGGGGATACCTGCTCCCATTTGCGTGCCGGGCGGTAGTGAAGTGAAGTGAAGTGAAGAGTATCGAAGCGCTCATGACTGAACCTGGGAGATTACGGCCAGCCCCGCGCGCGCCCCGCGTCAATTTGCGCGGAGCCGTTTCCGTCCTCGTTCAGCTGGAGAATCTTCGACGCATTCCAGCTAAACTTCATCAGCTTTCGATCACCGGAGGGTTGCTCGAGCTGGCGGTTTACCTCGACGAGCGAGCCAAGATTGACCTGACGCTTCCGGTGGGTAGCAGCACGGTGCGCCCCAAGGCCGAAATGCTTTTTCCGATGCGCGCCCTGCAGGGCTACATGCAGCCGTTTCGTTTTACTCGTCTTTGGGCGGAAGAGAGCCAGATACTAGAAGCGGAAATCACTCGCCTGCTAAAGCAAAGCATGGCGCCTGCAACTCCAGGCCACGGGGCAGCCTTCCGGCCACCTCGATTCTACTTGGAGTCGTTCTAGTCCGGTTGTATCCCATCAATCTAAATTAGTTCTGCAAGTCTCCGCCACCAACCGCGATCTGCGGCTGGACGTTGCCGACAAAGAGTTTCGCGAAGATCTCTTCTACCGTCTCAATGTATTCCCATAGACTTGCCGTCGCTTGCGGCAGCGGCGTACCGACGTACCCATCTGGTTCATCATGTTGTCGGCAAACATCCTGCATGCATGGGAAAGGACATTGACACCGTCTCCGACGAGACTATGGTTGTGCTTCAGAACTGGAACGACTATCGGCGCAGAATCGGGGTGTTCGGTCCTGGCTAGAGTGTCTGCGGAAAGGCCTCCATTGAGATCAGAAAGTCAAAATCCTCATTCTCTCGCATACCGCGCGAAGGCTGGGACACCGTCCGATTTTCTTCCTCGATTATCTTGAGCGGCGCAAAACTTCGCCCTTCAGGGCGGAGATATAAGCCGTGTTTTGCTAACAATATTCTTGGGTCAAGGTTTCCTCTTGACGTACTAAGAAGGTTAAGAAGGTTCGGTGCGAGCCTTCAGGCGTTAACGTAGTGCGCTTTCAAGCACAAGCGTAGCCTGAGAATCTTCGCCCCCTTCAGGGCGGCGAGGTTCAATTTGCCAATCGATTGTATTTTCTTAGTGCTTCACGGAGGCGGTCGTGGGGCAGCGCGATCACCCGTGTGATTGTTGATGCCGGTCATGGTTTCGGCCGCGACCATGGCATTCACGACGGCTTCTTCGGTCGCCTGGACGGTTGCCAGAAAAATTGGATCGAGTGAATCGTTGGGAAGCATGGTGAGTTGGTGCAGTCCTTGGGTGCCGACGGCGCCGGGGTTTGACGTGGAAAAGGCAATGAAGATGTCACCCGAGCCGTCGCCGGAATAGCTGCCATCGCGACCCAGGCCGAGCGATATTTTTCTGGCGACGCGCTTGAGTTGCGTAGGGATCAGGGGAGCATCGGTGGCGAGTACCACGATGATGGAGCCGAGATCGTCCTGAAAGATGGTGCGCTCGGGAATCTCGCGGCCCACGTTTACGCCTGCAATGCGAAGCTGCTCGCGCGAGCCATAGTTGCACTGCACCAGGACCCCGACGGTATAGCCTCCGACTTTTGCGTCAAGCACGCGAGAAGAAGTGCCGATGCCACCTTTGAATTGGTTGCAGATCATTCCCGTGCCGCCGCCGACATTGCCTTCTTCGACTGGACCGGAGTGCGCGCTATCGAGGGCGTGAAAGGCGTCTTCAGGCTTGACGTGGAATCCGTTGATGTCGTTGAGGTAGCCATCCCAAGTCTCGGCGACCACGGGAAGTGACCACCAGTAGCCTTCCATGTCGGGAGTGCCGCGCTTGACCTTCCAGGCGATGACCGCGTCGCGCACGACTCCTACGCTGTGAGTGTTGGTGATCATGACGGGGCCATTGAGGAAGCCGGAGTCGTCGACCCAGGTAGTGCCCGTCATTTCGCCGTTGCCGTTGAGGGTGAACCATGCGGCGAAAACGGCGTCGTTGCTGGCTTTTCCCCGAGGATGAATGGCCGTGACGCCGGTTCGAACGGGACCCTTGCCAATTTCAAGTTTGCCTTCGCCGGAAATAAGTGTGGTATGGCCGACCTCAACTCCTTTCACATCGGTGATGGCATTGTGGGTGCCCGGAGTTCCATCGAATGGAACGCCCAGATCGCGGGCACGCGGCTTGGGTTGGGCTGAGAGCGTTGTGGCCAGAGCGAGGAGCAAAATGAATGTGGTCAGGCGAACTTGGGTCGGGGACATGCGGGCCTCCAGCAAAGGAGGAAGTATACGGTACGGAAGGAAGATGAGGTTGCGGTGTTTGGGAAGTTCACAACCGCTTGCACTCCTTTTCCGGCGGCGGGGAAAATTGCCTTTGCGATAGCGGCGCCCGTTCCCGCAATCCCAATTTCGCCGATGCCTCGGACGCCGAGCGAATCCAGTTGCGGGTCGGAGATATCGATGGCCGAGACATTGGATCTCCCGGATATCAGCGTTCACCGGAAGGTGTAAGTCCGCAAAGTTGGCGTTCATGATCTGGCCATTTCGCGGGTCGACCTGTGTGTCTTCGAGTAGTGCCAGAACCAATCCCCCAGACGATTTCCCCGATGAACTGGCTCCGTGCAAGCTTCCGGTTGACGAGTTTGCCGGCATCGTCGACGGCTACGACGCGCCGCGTGCCTATGACGCCCAGGTCGGGATCGGCTGCGACTTCTGCGAACACAGCGCCAAAAGAATGGCATGAAGTTGTTTTGTCATCCAATTGAGGTTTCACGCGGCCGGTTGTGTCCACGGTTGATTCCCGCCGCGCCCGAGCACAGCGGTGTGCGCTCGGCTTTTGTAGGAGCCGATTTTAAAAATATTTTTCTGCCTTCGAATTCCACTTCTTCAAGGCCGGCCGTATGTACGGGTGAACGGGTCACCCAAGATAAATTTTTGCCGGGCTTGCAGGGGCGGTCTGCTCAACGGCGGGCCGATGCTGACGGTGCTCATCGAACCTGCGGAAATCGGCGCTTCGGGATACTTTGTGTCGCCAAGTCTGGCATCGACAAGGTCAGGAGAAATGCCCAAGACGTCGGCCGTGATCTGGGGTATGATCGTATCCATGCCGGTCCCGGTTTCCTGACCCCCGACGCAACCAGAACTCTGCCGTCCGGCTGCAGACGAACCAGCGCTTTCGACGGAAGATTCTTGCCCGGGGTAGGTTTGGGTCGCCATGCCCCATCCCATGAGTTGTGAGCCATCGCGCATGGCGCGCAGTCCAGTCATCATATTTTTCATTGAGTTACTCGACGTAATTCGCTTGTCCCGGATGAATTTCCGCGTAGCATGAATCGTTCCACTCAGATGCCGAATCGCTCGGCGAGGGTTTTGGCCTTTGGGGGAAGGTGGAAATCCATCGGGTTTCCTCTGTAGGGACAACAAAGGCCCCGGACGCATCATAGTGAGGCGTCCTACGTCTCGAAGGCCGAGGGAAACTTGGGTCCCGGAGCTCAATACAAAATCAATGGCGTGCCGAGCGGGGCGACTGCCCCGCTCTGAAAGATGAGATCACTAAATATGAAATCACTTACGAAAGGTTTGCGTTGCACAATCGCCCTGTTGGCAGCATCACTCCTGGGCACTGCGCTGGTGCAGCGAGTAGTGGCGCAGGACCAGTACGATCAAGATGATCCACCGAGCCGTGTGGCGCGTCTGGGATACTTGCAAGGTTCCGTTTCATTTCAGCCTGCCGGGGAGTCGGAATGGGTCGAAGCCGCGCAGAACCGGCCGATGACGACGGGCGATCAGCTCTGGGCCGACCAGGACTCTCGCGCCGAACTCTCGCTGGGATCGGCTGTGATCGATTTAAACAGCAATACGGGAATCTCCATTCTCAATCTGGACGATCGCACCACGCAAATCCAGCTCAGCTCGGGGTCCATCAACGTACGCGTTCGACATTTGAACCGGGATGATGCTTTTGAGATCGACACTCCCAATCAGGCGTTCTCTATTTTCCAGCCGGGACGATACCGTGTCGAAGCGAGTGAAGATGGAAGTTACACCGTGGTCAGTATTCGCCAGGGTGAAGGCGAATCGACCGGCAACGGGCAAACCTACACACTGCATGCGGGCCAGCGCGCCACTTTCGACGGAACAGATACGCTGAACGCCCAAGTCGAGGATCTCGGTGGACCTGACGACTTCGAAAATTGGAGCGACGGCCGCTATCAGCGCTATGAAAACTCGCGGTCGGCGAGATATGTCTCGCCTGATGTGGTCGGCTACGAGGATTTGGATGAAAACGGCGACTGGCGTCCGGAGTCCAGGTACGGGAACGTCTGGTTTCCTCATGTATCAGAAGGATGGGCTCCTTATCGTGAAGGGCACTGGGCCTGGGTTGATCCCTGGGGATGGACCTGGGTGGACGACGAACCTTGGGGCTACGCTCCCTTTCACTATGGCCGCTGGATGTCGGTGGAAGGACGCTGGGGTTGGGTGCCGGGACCGATGGGAGTAGCGCCGGTTTACGCGCCCGCTCTGGTCGTGTTTGTTGGCGGAGGCGGCGGATTCGGCGGCAATATGGGCTGGTTTCCGTTAGGCCCCCGAGAAGTATATGTGCCGTCCTATGCGGTGAGTCGCGGATACGTCAACCGCGTCAACGTCAGCAACACCACCGTCAACACCGTGACGGTGACCAACATCTATAACACTACCATTGTTAATAAAACTACCGTCATCAACAATGTCACGTATGCGAACAGAAGCGTTTCGGGGGCGGTGACCGCTGTTCCGCAACAGGCCTTCGCCAGCGGACAGCCCGTTGCCAGGGCGGCAGTGGCCGTCAACGCAAGGGAGATTTCATCGGCGCCGGTGAACGCTAGAGCGGCAGTCGCGCCGACCACCAACAGCGTATTGGGATCGCATGCCAGTACCGCGAACCACGTTAAAGCGCCGCCCGCCCCGGTGGCTAGCCGTGCGATCGTAGCAAAGGCAAAAGTGCCGCCTCCACCAGTCCCATTCGCAGCCCGGCAACAGGCGCTGGCAGCCCATCCCGGGCAGCCGATTGGCCGGCAGGAGATGCAGCATTTACAGCCGACGAACAATTCAGCGGCTGCGCGTCCTCAGGTGAAGCAGGCCCCTCCGGGAAAACCCGCTACTGCCACCGCGGCGAAACCAGGTACTCAGCCCGGCAGGCCGCAGGGCAATCAACCCGCAAATCGACCGGCTAATCCACCGGCCGCAAACGAGCGTCCGGGCGCAAATCCCGCGCAACCGAACCGCCCTGCCCCGAGCAATCCACCGGCGCCGAACAACCGTCCCGAACCGACGCCGAATAATCGTCCGGCAGTGCCTCCGGCGCGAACGGATCGTCCGCCCGAAGCGCAACCCAACAACCGTCCCGCGCCGAACCAGCCCGCACCAGGCCGACCCGAAGCAACTCGGCCGGAGACGAATCGTCCGCCCAAGCCCCCACCGCGAACGGATCGTCCGCCCGAAGCGCAACCGAACAACCGTCCCGCGCCGAACCAGCCCGCACCAGGCCGACCCGAAGCAACTCGGCCGGAGACGAATCGTCCGGCAGAGCCTCCGGCGCGAACGGATCGTCCGCCCGAAGCGCAACCGAACAACCGTCCCGCGCCGAACCAGCCCGCACCAGGCCGACCCGAAGCAACTCG
>Ga0210406_10000760_pt1 | contig 42467 bp, 42 predicted proteins | sample IncBWC30MmetaG_FD_155454 | JGI IMG/M metagenome (GOLD analysis project Ga0210406, IMG submission 155454) | Forest soil microbial communities from Barre Woods Harvard Forest LTER site, Petersham, Massachusetts, United States - Inc-BW-C-30-M | ecosystem: Environmental > Terrestrial > Soil >...
CAACCCACTCAATGCTGCGTCCGCTTCTTTTTTCTGACCAAGCGCGTAGTACGCAAGAGCATATAGATACAAACGGACGTCGCTATCGTTTTGTACTCGCTCGATTTCAGGCAAAGCATCCTGAGGCCGCCCCTGCATTATATATATTTGGCTCAAGAACAAATGGCCGTTCCAAACATCGGATCTCAGTTCAAGGGCCTTCTTGAAATCTGCTACAGGTTCGTCCAGCTGCCCCATGGAAAACCTGATTTCCCCAAGGTTCTCCCAACTGAGTTCATTGAGCGGGTCCAGGTCAACGACTCGGCGGGCCAATGGAAGAGCTTGGTCAAAGCGGCCGAGCATGGCTGCCGAGAGCGCCGCCGATCCCAAATTTTCAGGATTTCCAGGATCGAGAGCAATCGCCCGCTGGAGGGAAGCATCCGCTCCAACCCAATCGAAGTCGACCTGTCGCTTAATTCGTCCCATTTGGGCGTGAGCTGCCGCCAAGTTCGGGTTCAGCGCTAAGGCTCGCTCAACCGCTTCCCGCGCAAGCCGATGGCCCTCTTCACTGGGAATAAGACCCCTGACCGCTTGCCAGTTACGTGCCCGAGATAAGCCTACCCATGCGAGCGCATAGGAGGGATCGAGTTGGACCGCCCGTTCATAATATTGTGCCGCCCTATCCGTATCTTTATCTGTATTCCGCTGAAAGAAGTAGTACCCCTGCAAGTAGGCGTCGAAGGCATCCGGATTGACTGGGCGCGATCGTGCCAAGTCTGCTTGTTGTTGCGAACTCAAACGCAGCCTGATCTCGCGCGCAACAGCCTTGGCTACATCGTCTTGGACATTGAGCATGTCTTTCGCCAGATAGTCGTAGTCCTGGGACCACAGGTGCGTTTGATCCTTCACCTGAATAAGCTGAGCGGTAATGCGTATGTGATTTCCGTTTTCGCGGAGACTGTTTTCCAGCACATACTCCACAGAAAGATCGCGTCCTATCTGATCCAGCCGTTCGTCCTTGTGCTTGTATCCCATGACGGACGTTCGCGCGATCACACCTAACTGTTCCGGGTTAAGCCGGCCTAGCTGTGAAATCGTTTCCTCGGTCAGACCGTCCGCAAGATATTCCTTATTGGGATCGCCAGTGAGATTCTCAAACGGCAGTACGGCGAGCATGATTTTTTGCGACCTTGGCGGCGTCATTCCCCCAAAGTGCCGCCAGGACGTGTAAGCGGCGGCCGCCAAAATGAAAGTTGACACAGCCACAGCCGCAGCGCTCCGCCAACGCCTTGGCGCTTTTGGAACCGCCTCCTTTGTTGCATATTCGGGGATGGGTCGCGCATCAACTCGCGAGCTCTCGGTTATGCCGGGGACCTGAACAGCGGCCAGTTTTGCAATGGCTGCTGCCTCGGCGACAGTGACACGCGCCGTGAACTGGTATCCCTTTCGAGCAATGGTGACGATCAAGCGGATGTCTTCCGAGTTGTCACCCAGTGCCTTGCGCAAATGGGAGATGTATTGCGTCAGGTTCCCCTCTTCCACGAAGGTGTCGCCCCACACGGCTTGAAGCAATTCCTCCTTGGTGACCAAGCGGTTGGGGTTTTGCACCAGGAAGAGAAGAACATCGAAGGCCTTAGAGGTGAGAGAGACCGGTGAATCGGCTCGAGACAGCGTGCGCTTCCGGGAATCCAGCGCAAACTGGCCGAAACGGTACAAGTAACCGTCGGCTAGGCTCGACTCTCTATCCTTATCGAGATCGCCTAATGTGAGAGCCATTCCAAATACCTTTTCACAAGAAGCTCCCATCTTGAGGCTCTCAAGCGAAGAAGACATCACGAAATCGAAGGCTTTTTGAGTACCACGAGTTGGGGGTGGATCGGTACCACTTTTGCTCTGACTCGCTCAGATAGTCCTAGGAAGCCATAAGCTCGTTCACGTGAACGATTCCGAGTTTTTCATAGCTTTTCAGAGTCCTCTGAAGGACTTCCCAAAGCCTCTCACCGAGAATATGCCCCACGAGGTCCAGATTCACCTCAAAAGAGGCCGTTCAGCAAGGGGGCTCGGATTTATGGCGACACAAACGGTAGCTTTCCGAGATGGTCATCGGGGTGTGGGCGACCTCGATGTAGTTCGCCACCGTTTTAACACACATGACAGCTCGGGCGGGCTGACGCGGGGCAACAAGCTCCGCACAAGCCATTCACCGAGTGAATCTTTCCACAATTGTGTCCATGACTCCAAAAGGATCATGGGCATTCACGCCGCCATGAAGATAATTTTGGATTTCATCCGAGCGGCCAAGCTCAGGGATTTGACACCCCAGTTCTGGGATGGGGCCGAACATCTTGAAAAAAAGGCGGCTCTAGAATCCGCGGTTGAGGAATTAGAGCTCTTAAGGGAACAGCTCGACAAGGAGAACCTGGCTCTACGAGATGAAGTGGATCGGGTCTCCATGTTTGAAGAGATTGTGGGAACGTCGCCGGCGTTGCAGGCTGCGCTTTCGCGGGTGATCAAGGTAGCTGCTACAGATTCGACCGTTCTGATCACGGGCGAAACGGGAACGGGCAAAGAGCTTGTTGCACGCGCGATCCACCGACGATCAGATCGGGTCTCACGTCTGTTCGTCGGCGTGAACTGTGCGGCAATCCCCCGTGATCTGATCGCTTCTGAGTTGTTCGGCCATGAGAAGGGCGCCTTTACGGGCGCGACTCAGCAACGCCTGGGTCGGTTTGAACTAGCAAATGGAGGCACAATCTTCCTCGACGAAGTCGGAGAGCTTCCAGCCGAGACCCAAATTGCCCTCTTGCGTGTTTTGCAGGAGCAAGAGTTTGAGCGTGTCGGCGGCAGTCATCGAATCCGCACTGACGTGCGAGTCATCGCAGCCACTAACCGTGACTTGCAGGCGGCAATCAGCACTGGGTCCTTCCGCAGTGATTTGTTTTATCGGCTGCATGTCTTCCCGGTTGAGATGCCCTCTCTTCGAGAACGAAGCGAGGACATTCCTCTGCTGGTGGAATACTTTATCGATCGCTATGCGCGAAAAGCGGGCAAGCACTTCAAGAATGTCGAGAAGAGAACACTTCGAGTACTACAATCGTATCCTTGGCCTGGGAATATCCGCGAATTACAGAACGTTATCGAACGTTCGGTGATCCTTTGCGAGTCAGACATTTTTTCGATCGACGAAAGCTGGTTACCTTTGCCGTTTCCGGCAACAGAATCGAGGCGCCACATTGAGCTTCCTCGAAGACTCGAGGCGCAAGAGAAGAATATGATTGAGGAGGCTCTAAAAGCGAGTCGTGGCCGTGTGTTTGGACCCACCGGCGCCGCGGCCAAGTTGGGCATACCTCGGTCGACGCTGGAATCGAAGATTAAGTCCCTGAAAATCGATAAGAACCGCTTCAGGGCTTTGTCGGAAACTTGAGGGCTCCCGCTCGGGGCTCGTATTCCGGTCAGCAGGGCAGCAATGTCCAATGTTGGAGAGTGCCACGCTCCGAAATGCTGGAGGATTTCCTAAGCCTTCCTAAGATATCGCTCCAAATCCCAAGTAGCAGATTTCCCATCGCTGATGGAAAAACCACGTTTTGAAGCTTTTGGCAGTTTCGTCCCATTGACCTGATTGGGGTTAGGTTTTACCATCGTTGATGGAAATTTCTTAGGCTAGTAGGGTTCGAATCCCACCCTCTCCGCCATTTTTATTTGTTTGATTGGTTCTTTGGTTGTTTCGGGCGCCGAATTTTTCGAAACCGCTATCCTCATTACAGCATCTATAAGTAATCGGGCTGCAGCTTGAAGTTCCACAGGGCTGCCGCTCGACATCAGGGCTGGGACAAGTACGCAAACCTTCGCAACTCCCCGCGTTGAATAAAATAACGGAAATAGCCAGATCGGTCTGGAGCTATGTCTTTGTGTCGTCATAGAAAACTCGCGTGAATGTCCCCAATGCCATCTTTTTGTTTGTCGCGGGCGCGATTGGCGGCGCGATGAATGCGGTCGCCGGCGGCGGGAGTTTCATCGCGTTTCCGGCCATGATGTTCACGGGCATCGCGCCTATTCCGGCGAACGCGTCGAACACGTTTTCGCTGTGGGTTGGCACGGCGGCAAGCGGGGGAGCTTACCGGAATCACCTGAAATTGCCGCGCCGCATTCTGGTTCCCCTGCTGATCATGGGCCTGTTGGGAGGCGTGGCCGGGGCACTGCTGCTGATCAAAACGCCAGTACAAACATTTCTGCGCTTGATTCCCTGGCTGATGCTGGCGGCGACGCTGCTCTTCGCCTTTGGAAAGCACTTGACCGGTATCTTTTCCGCGCGAATTTCCCACGAAGCCAGCAACGGGGCGGTACTGGGCGCGTCGATTTTCGAATTGCTGGTTGCGATCTACGGGGGATATTTTGGTGGAGGAATCGGGATCATGAATCTAGCCATGTTTGCCGCGCTGGGCATGACCGATATTCACGAGATGAATGCGTTGAAGCTGGTGCTGGTGACGGTGATCAACGGGGTGGCAACGGCCACGTTCGTGATTACGGGAGCGATCGTGTGGCCGCAGGCTTTGGTGATGCTTGCGGGAGCGGTTTTGGGCGGGTATACCGTGGCGCACTACGCGCAAAAATTGCCGCACCAGTTGGTTCGGGGCATCATCATTTTTACCGGGTTCGGCATGAGCTTTTATTTTTTGCTGAAGGCGTACCGCTAGGAGTTTGTCCTGAGAAAACCGAAATGATAATTGTCTCCGCGAGGGATTTTTTGAGTGCGGAGGCAAAGTCTCCGCTTTTGAGGTTGATGGATAGAGGCGAGTGTTGGTTTTGATATGCCGGTTAGATTGTAAAAGCGGCAGCTTCGCTGCCGCACTCAAAAAGGTATCGCTAGTGCAGGGAGTCCAACGACAAGCCACGAATGGATGCATCCAGCAGTTGGATGGTGTGAACCACAGGGATGCGGTGGTTTGTTTTGGCCAGGGCAGACTGCAATTGCAGAAGGCAGCCGGGATTTCCCGTGGCTACCACGTCGGCCTGGAGCGGGGCGATGAGCCGGGCTTTGCGGTCGCCGAGTTCGGTGGCCGCTTCGGGCTGGACGAGATTGTAGATTCCCGCGGAACCACAGCAGATGGGCGATTCGGGAATTTCGAGCAATTGCATGCCAGGGATCTGCAGGAGCAGCGATCTTGGTTGCGCGCGAACGCCCTGCGCGTGCTGCAGGTGGCAGGAATCGTGAAACGCCACGCGGGCGTTTAGCGGTTTACGCTCGGCGCGCGGCGATAGTTCGGCGAGAAATTCGCTGATGTCCTTGCACTTGGAGGCGAAGCGCCTGGCGCGTTCTGCGTATTTCGGATTATCGCGGAGCAGGTGGCCGTATTCCTTGACGTTGGAGCCACAGCCTGCGGCGTTGATCACAACGGTTTCGACGTTAGCCTGTTCAAAGACATCGATGGTTTTTCGTGCGAGTTCCTGCGCCCGTTCTTCTTCACCTGCGTGGACGAACAATGCTCCACAGCAGGTCTGCTCGGGTGGTGCGACCACTTCGCAGCCTTCAGCGGAAAGAACGCGCGCGGTTGCCGCGTTCACGTGCGAGAAAAAAGTGCGTTGCACGCAGCCGAGGAGGAGCCCCACGCGTTTGCGTTTTTCGCCTTGTGGAGAGGTGATGGTCGCCACAGGTTCGATCGGCGATGCGGTGGGGAGCAGAGCGTCCATCGCGCCGACGGATTTCGGCAACAGTTTGAAGGTGCCGATTGCCCGAAGTGCGGCTTGTAATCCGCTTTTCTGATAAGCGAGCAACGGCCAGCGGAGAAATTTCATTCTTCCAGGCTTAGTGAAAGTTTCGAACAGGAATTGGCGGTGCATTTTTTCTGCGGCGGGGCGACGGTAATTGCGCTCAATCTGGGCGCGGGTGGCTTCGATCAATTTTCCGTAATCGACGCCGGAAGGGCAGGCCGGCATGCAGGCCACACAGCCGAGGCAGGAATCAAAATGGCTGACCCATTTTTCGTTCATCTCCGCTTTGCCTTCGAGAGCGAGCTTCATCAGGTAAATTCGGCCGCGCGGTGAATCCATTTCCTGGCCCCAGAGCGAATAGGTGGGGCACGCGGGCAAGCAGAAGCCGCAGTGGACGCACTTCTCCATGAGTTCGAGAGATGGCGTATGGTGGGCGTCGAAAGCGCCGGTCAAATTCGTTTTCTGAGTTTCGTTCGCCATGCGGCTAGATTTCCCCCACGAACCGGCCGGGGTTCAATGTGTTTTTTGGATCGAGCTGATGCTTTACGGCTCGCAAAAGCGAAACGCTGTCACCGGCGCTTCCCCACGCATCCATGAAATACAATTTTGAAGGACGACGCAAAACGGCGAGAGCGCCGCCGCGGGATTGCATCTCCGTTCGCAACTGCTCTACCGCCGCGGAAAGTTGAGCCGGCTCGGCTTCCAGGCGGAGCATCCCGATTCCTATGGCTTGGACAACGATCTTCCAATTAATTTTTCGCGAAGCGCCAAGTTTCTTCAGGGAATCGAGCGTCTTCGCGATGTCCGTTGGCAGCAAGCTGATTTTAGCGAGCAGTGTGTTGTTGGTTGGCGAGTTCCACAGGTCCTGCCGCGCATTCCAGATATTTCCCGAAGATTGCGCCACCCGAGTCGAGCCGAGAAGTGTGCGCAATTGTGATTCTTGCGCGGTCAGGCCGGCGTCGGTGGCTTCAAAAAGGATGTCGGTTGCCGGCAACTCGCCTGACGCACAGCGAACCTGCAGCGCCGTGTGGGCCAAATGGGAATCCTGAATGGCCAGGACGTGTTGTTGTATGGCCGGGAAATTTTCCGCGGTGAAGGAAAACATCTTAGCGGAGCGTGGAAGTGGGTGCAGGCGAAACACGGCACGGGTGATTACGCTGAGCGTTCCGAAGGCGCCCGTAACGAGCTTTGGCAGATCGTAGCCGGCGACATTTTTCACAACTTTGCCGCCGCTGCTGGCGAGCGTTCCGTCTGGAAGAGCGATGGTAACGCCAATGATGAGGTCGCGGAGCGAGCCAAAGCGAAGTCGCAATGCTCCACTGTCGTTGGTGGAAAGAACGCCGCCGATGGTTGCTCGTTCGGGCCACAAGCCGTCGAAGGCCAGCCGTTGGCCGTGCTGGGCCAGTGTTTTTTGCAACGATTGCAGCGTGCAACCCGCCTCGGCTGTGACCGTCAGATCGGCCCAGGCGTGTTCCACAATTTGATTGAGCCGAGCAGTGGACAAGATTAGCTCCGCTCGTTTCGGAGGGTTTCCCCAATCGAGTTTTGTGGCGCCTCCGCGAGGGACAACGGCGATTCCTGCGTCGTTAGCGAAGGAAAGCGCTTTGGCTAATTGCTCTTCGTCATCGGGTTCGGCCACGAAATGGGGATGGACTCCGGAGACCGCGTCATCAGCTCCGGCCACGCGCAGGTTTTCCGAACCCATTACCGCCCGCAGGTTCTCTTCGATGGAGCTAGTTTTCAGCATTGCCGTGCAAATGGTCCATTCTTTCTCGTCAGTAGCGCTCCGCGATTCCGGCGGTCTCCAGTGGATGCGCGACATACTCCCCCGGTTTTTCCCCGCACAGGCGTGGAGTCGGAAAAACCTTCGTGGGATTCGAAAGCTGCAACGGATCGAACGCGCAACGGACCCGCTGCATGGTATCGAGATCGGGCTCGCTGAACATTTTTGACATCATGCGTTTCTTTTCTTCGCCGACGCCGTGCTCGCCGGTGATGGAACCGCCCGCGGCTAAGCACAACTCGAGAATGCGGTAAGAAAGCGATTCGGCCGCCTGCTCCTGCCCGGCGATGCGGCGGTCGTAAAGAACCAGCGGATGCAGATTTCCGTCACCGGCGTGGAAGACGTTGGCGACGCGGAGCCCCGTCTCTTCGCTTAGGCGTGCAATCTCACTCATGACCTTCGGCAAGGCGGTCCGCGGGATCACACCGTCCTGCACAATGTAATTCGGCGAAATGCGGCCCATAGCCGCGAATGCGGCCTTGCGGCCTTTCCAAACCAGCATGCGCTCGGTGTCCGTCTGTGCGAGGCGAACTTCCCAGGCACCGTTCTTCCGGCAGATTTCGTCGACGTCGTGCATCAAGGCTTCGACTTCCGCGACTGGGCCGTCGAGTTCCACCAGCAGCAGGCCGCCGCAGTCCGGATAGTTTGGATGGACGGCGGCTTCCGCAGCTTGAATGGCGAGGTTGTCCATCATTTCGATGGCCGCGGGCAACATGCCGGCGGCGATGATGTCGCTGACCGCCGCGCCCGCTTCGTTGGTTCCAGGAAACGCGGCCAGCAGGGTGCGAATGCATTCCGGGCGCTTCACAATCCGCAGAGTCACTTTCGTGGCGATGCCGAGCGTGCCTTCGGAGCCAACGAACACACCCATCAGATCGTATCCCGGCATGTCCAAACTTTTTCCGCCGAGATGAACCAGCGAGCCGTCGGGGAGCACGACCTCGAGCCCAAGAACGTGGGTCGTCGTGAAACCGTACTTGAGACAATGCGCGCCACCGGAATTTTCCGCGACATTTCCGCCGATGCTGCAAACGGATTGCGACGAAGGATCCGGTGCGTAGAAATATTGGTGAGGTTGCACACGCCCGGTCACGTCCAGATTGATCACTCCGGGTTCGACGATTACGCGCGCGTTCGGCAGATCCACTTCCAGGATGCGATTCATGCGGGCGAGACTGATGACCACGCCGTTCTTAACCGGCAACGCGCCGCCGCTCAGGCCAGTGCCGGAACCGCGCGCAACGAAGGGAATGCGCTCCCGGTGGCACACTCGCACAATCGCCTGAACCTGCTGGGTATCCGCCGGGAGCAGCACCGCGAGCGGCATGACGCGAAAGTTGGTCAGGCCGTCGCATTCATAGGTATGAAGCTCTTCGGGCGAGGAAACCAGGCCATTTTTTCCAACGATGGAGCGGAGTTCCTGAAAAATGCGGGCGTCCACGGTTGCCTTTCCGGGATCAAACAGCTTACCCCCCGCGGCAGGGGCCCTACAGAGCAGATTGCCCCATCACCGAACGAACGTCAAACCGTGCGGGATGAATTGCGGAAAAACATAGGCGTAGAGCATCACGATCACGCCCACGATGGCTGCCAGGGCCACGGAATGCCAGAAAACGTAGCGGAAAATGATGCCTTCGTTGCCGACCTGATTGGTAGCTGCGGTGGCCACACAGATAGATTGTGCGTCCACCATTTTGCCCATCACGCCGCCGGCGCTGTTGGTGGCGCACATCAGGATGGGGCTCAGGTTGAGCTGCTCGGCGGTGATGCGTTGCAGGCCCCCGAAGAGAGCATTGGAAGAAGTGTCGCTGCCGGTCAGGGCGACGCCCAGCCAGCCGATGTAGGTGCCAAAAAATGGAAAGAGCCAGCCGGTTCGCGTGAACGCTAAGCCCAAGACCGCGTCCATGCCCGAGTATCGGGTGACATAGCCCAATCCCAGCATGAACGACATGGCGACGATGGCGTGCCGCATCCGGTATAGCGTGTGCCCGAAAATCTGAACGAGCTTTTGGGGCTTCACGCCCAAAATGATGCCGGAGAAAATGGCCGCCAGGAAGCAGCCGGTGCCGGTTGCGGTCAGCCAGTTGAAATCAAATTTCGCGTTTTCCGCGGTTGGCTTGGCGACCACGGGTTGCGCACGGAAAACCGCTTTGTGGAGATAGGGCACTTCCCAGCCGCCGGTCTTGAAGCTGGGAGTGGTTGCCTTCCCCATAGCTATCTTGATGGTCGGAAGCCCCCACACGAGTACAAAGACGGAAAGAATCGCAAACGGCAGCCAGGCCTTGGCAATTTGTCCGCCGGTATGGCGCGTCACGGGGGCTGTTTGCTGCAGCTTGCGAACGTCCCATTCGTCGTCCATCTGATCGGCGATGATCGGCTTTGCGGGCGATGCGGGCCCCACAGCCGTTTTCAACGCCAGATCGGCTTCGCGTTCGTCTTCGAATCGCCAAATGCGCTTCGGCTTCCAGAAGCGGAGAAAGATTACCGTCGCGAGCATGGAAGTGACGCCGGCAGCTATGTCCACCAGATTGCTGTCCATGTAGTTTGACCAAAAGAATTGCATGCCGGCGAAGGAAAGGCCGACGACGAGGATGGCCGGCAACACTTCAAAGGTTTCCGACCAGCTGACCATCGCGCGCACCAGCCAGAACGGGACAATAATCGCCGTAAACGGCAGGATGCGGCCGATCATGGCGTTCAGGTCGCTTTCGGGCAGAGCGGTCACAACCGCGAGCGTGTGCACGGGCGTGCCAATCGCACCCCAGGCGACCGGCGCGGTGTTGGCAATCAGGTTAAGCGCCGCGGCATGAAACGGTTTGAAGCCAAGGCCGATCATGAACGCGCCAGCAATCGCCACGGGAGCGCCGAAGCCCGCCGCGCCTTCGATGAAGGCGCCGAAGCAGAAGGCCACCAAGAGAAGCTGCAGCCGCCGGTCCGGCGTGATGGTGGCGACCGACTGCTTCATGATTTCAAACTGCCCGGTTTCGACGGAAATGTCGTAGAGAAAAACCGCTGCGATGACGATCCATACAATTTTCAGCAGGCCGAACGCGCCGCCATAAAGAAAACTGGCAAGCGCCAGTTTAGAAGGCATTCCAAATACAAAAATCGCGCAAAGAACGGCCGTCGTGGCCCCGGCGATGGCACACCAGTGTGGCCGGACCTTGAGGCCGGCGAGCAATCCGAGCAGCACAACGATTGGCAGCGCGGCGACCAGGGTGGAGAGCCACCAGTGGCCAAGAGGATCGTACACTTGTGTCCAAGTCATCATCCATCCTCCAAAAGGAGCGATCTAGCCATCTTGCCCGCTCGGATTCGTGGAATTGCCAACGCGCGGAGACTTCTGAATTCTGTATCACTTGCCCAACCCGAACCTTTCTGCAGGGCATCAATTACCTTCTTAGAGAAAGAATGTCAAGAAAGGAGTCGGCTGGGGGGAAGGGCGAGGGCTGGCAATGCAACTTACGGGGCGGTTGAACTTCATCCATTTGCCCGAAGGCACAAATTCGATTTGATTTGCGGTTGAGAGCTCATGCTTTTTTACCTGTGGGAGCGTGTTCGAAAGTGAACAGCCTCTCTTTCTCTCATGACGTAGTCTAAAGCCAGGAGAGTTGAAATGGGACACTGGATACAGGCACGCAGAGGGTTGTCGGTTGTGCAGTTACAGATTGCACTTCTGATAATTGGGGTCGTTGCCGTTGGAGCGTTGTTGACCTACTACGTTTCGAGTCTCCCACGGTAAGAGAAACGAACTCCTCTTCCGCAGCGATATTTTCACGCCGTGCGCTTATTCAAGAGCGCGAGGCCAAGCCTTGTTTCCCAGGCTGTTGTCAGCAGACAAACGGGTATAGCCAAATGAAACTTAGTTTATGGAGTGGAAGTCTGACCCTGATGGGATTACTTGCGGCCGGCTGCAACGGCGGCAACTACGGTGTTTTGCAGCCGAGCCCCGAGGATCTCTGCAAGTGTATCCCGCTGGAGCCGGATATTCTCGATTTCCGGCATCTGGCGAAACATGTCCCGATTCCCAATGTTGCCGCACAGGAGATTGGCGTGGATACCATTCTCAGTTGGACGCAGGACGCTTTTGTCGACCCCACCGCGCCACGCACAGGGCGGGAGTTGCAGGTTTTCCATATCGCAACGGGCTTCTTACAGGAAGCCAGCGTCAATGGCGCGGACTGCGACGTGCATTTCGAGATTTCCCAGACTGCCGATAAGGCCGCTCCCCGCGTAATCGTGGAAACCCCCGTGGACACTGAATATTGCTCTGCTCGCCAAAGTGCTCAGTCACAACTGGCGATGCATGGTTTTAAACTTGACTCCCAACACGGCGGTGAACTGCCCCAAGCTTTGCCAGTACAAGTTTTGGGTATGGCATTTGAAGACTTTGACCACAACCGTGGTTCCGCGCAGGTGGCAACCATTTGGGAACTACACCCTGCGACCGTGAATCTGCTTCCCTGAAGAGTATCCAGCATTCCACTTGCAAGGGCACTTCTTGGGACGCCGCGGCTTATCAGCGATCCTTGTCGGTTTTTCCTGTTTTTTTCGTGAGATGCCAGGCGTTGCACCAGTTGCAGCGGTAGGCGCGGAGTTCCATCGGGGCGTCGGCGGTGGCCACCTGGTGTTTGGCATTTGCCAGGGCGGCGCCTTCGGTGGCGTATTTGCGCTTGCCGCTGACCGGACATTTGGAAGCGTTGTCCATCGCAAGCCTTCTCGCAAATTCCTCGCTGCGGCGGTTCTGCCACGCGTCTTTGCGACCGTCGCGCGTGGCATAAGAAAATCCAATCATCTGCCATCCCGGCCAATCACGCAAATAGTTGCTACTTGCCACGGAGAGCAGGGAGAGCGTACTTTGCAGAAGTGTCGTGCAAGCCGCTATTTTGCTTGCGGTATTATTATGGGTGTTCCTCACATCAACGGGTGACCAACCATGACTACTCCTTCTGCTTCGATTCGGGGCGTGAAGATTGTGGCTCCGGCGCATACTGCGCAAGAGCGCGTGCTTACGCCCGCCGCACTTGAGTTTATTGTGGAGTTGCAGCGGCGTTTCAATCCCAGACGCGTCGAGCTGTTGGCTGCGCGTGTTGAACGCCAGAAACGCCTGGACGGCGGGGAGAAACCGGACTTTTTGAAGGAGACAAAATCCATTCGCGAGTCGGAGTGGACCGTGGCGCCGATTCCGGCGGATCTGCAAGACCGCCGCGTGGAGATTACCGGCCCTGTGGACCGGAAGATGATCATCAATGCGCTGAACTCCGGCGCGAAAGTGTTCATGGCGGATTTTGAGGATTCGAACACGCCGACGTGGTCCAACCAGATCGAAGGGCAAGCCAATCTGATGGACGCCGTGCGGCGGAAGATTACTTACTCCGACCCCACCTCGGGAAAAAACTATAAGTTGAACGAGCGCACTGCGGTCCTGCTGGTGCGACCGCGCGGCTGGCACCTGGAGGAGCGCCACGTCCTGGTGGATGGCCAGCCGATGTCCGGCGCACTCTTTGATTTTGGCTTGTACTTTTTTCACAACGCGAAGGAGCTGCTGGCATCCGGCAGCGGGCCGTATTTCTACCTGCCGAAAATCGAAAGCCACCTGGAAGCGCGCTTGTGGAACGACATTTTTCTGCATTCGCAGGACGCGCTGGGTGTCAAACGCGGCAGCATTCGCGCCACCGTGCTGATTGAAACCATCTTGGCCGCTTTCGAGATGGACGAGATTCTCTACGAGCTGCGCGAACATTCCGCGGGATTAAACTGCGGCCGCTGGGATTACATCTTCAGCTTCATCAAAAAATTTTCCCACGATCCCAAGGCCATCCTGCCCGATCGCGGCCAGGTCACCATGACCACGCATTTCCTGCGTTCTTACAGTAAATTGCTGATTCGCATCTGCCACCGGCGAAATATTCACGCGATGGGAGGTATGGCCGCGTTCATTCCCATCAAGAACGATCCCGTGGCCAACGAAAAAGCGGTCGCGCAGGTGCGTGCCGACAAGGAGCGCGAAGCGGGAGACGGAAACGACGGCACCTGGGTGGCGCATCCTGGGCTGGTTGGCGTTGCCACGGAAATATTTGACCGCCTGATGCCGGGGCCGAACCAGATCGACAAGAAGCTATCGGATTTTCAGGCCACCGCGGCGGATTTGCTGGAAGTGCCGAAGGGCCAGATTACGGAAGCGGGGCTCCGGCAAAACATTGCGGTCGGCCTGGGATACCTGGAAGCGTGGCTGCGAGGTATCGGCTGCGTTCCTCTATTTAATTTGATGGAGGACGCGGCGACCGCCGAGATTAGCCGCGCGCAAATCTGGCAGTGGATTCACCAGAGTGCGCATTTGCAGGACGGCCGCAAAATCGATGTCGCGCTTTGCGACCGCATCATTGACGAGGAACTGGTCAAGGCGAAACAGGCCGGGGACGCCGCGCGGTATGCGGCTTACGAAAAATCGGCGCAACTGATGCGAGATTTGATTCGTTCGCCGCAGTTCGTGGAATTCCTGACGGTGCCTGCGTACCAGAAGATTCTGAGCGAAGGCAACTAACGAGGCAGGCTGTAGCTCGGATACATTCCGCGCTAAACAGAACCTAGTTGCTGCTCAAGCCACAAAAAAAAACGAGCTGTCATCCTGAGCGCATCCGACAAGGATGCGCGAAGGACCTCAACTAAAACACTTGCACGGAGCCTAAGTTGAGATCCTTCGGCTATCCTCATCGGATAGCCTCAGGATGACAAGTCGTGTGGGATGCGCTTCGGATGACGCGTTGGTTTTGGGTTGCGAACACCCCATAACTCAGCGTTGGTGGTAGCTGCCGATCAAATGTGGCAGCTGGCGGCGCCGCGCTTTTCCAGGTAGCGCTGGTGGTATTCCTCGGCGCGCCAGAACGGGCCGGCTGGCGTGATTTCCGTGGCGACAGGGCGGCGCAGCTTGCCACTTGCCTCCAACACCTGCTTGGACTTTTTCGCCGCCGCTTCCTGCTCGGGCGAATGGAAGAAGATCGCGGTGCGATATTGCGCACCGTAATCGGGACCCTGGCGATTCACTTGTGTCGGATCGTGAATGGTCCAGAAAACGTCGAGCAGTTGATCGTAACTGACCTTTTCAGGATCAAAGGTGACCTGCACAACCTCGGCATGGCCGGTCGTGTCCGTGCAGACTTCCCGATAGTTGGGACTTCGCGTGTGCCCGCCGCTGTAGCCGACCACGGCGTCCAGAACGCCCGGGACGCGACGAAACGCGGCTTCGATGCCCCAGAAGCATCCCGCGCCAAATGTAGCGATTTCCTGCATGTGATCCCCCTTGCGTGCCCCAGCCTGGATTAGATGGATTCGGCCAGCTTGCGGCCTTGCGGAATAAGGACTGGCTGCGTTGCTATGATTATTTAACCACCAGTTAGAGTATAGATGCCGCAAAAGGTTTCAACGGTTCATTTGTCATTCGCCGCTGGCGCTTCCGGCCTAAGAGGCCTTCTTTGCCGGAGCCCTAGCTGCTCCGAGTCCCTTGAGTTTATCCTGCGCCGGCCCTTTATAAGGACTGTCCACGGAGGCGGCATCGGTGAAGGCCTGCTTGGCCCCCGCGGTGTTCTTCAGATTGAGGTAGGCGAACCCCAGCCGGTACTGATTCCGCGCGTAAACTCCGGCGTTCGGCTTAAGGAGCGGAGCGGCCTTGATCAAGCTGTCAACTGCCGCGGGATTCAGTTTTTTCTGCAGATCAATCTGGCCGAGCGCGCTGAAGGCGAGTCCCTTTTGCAGATTAATCTGCTTTTGCCAGTCGGCGTCGCTCACGCCCTCGGGTTTTTTCGCGGTGTCGCAAAGCGATGCGGCTTTCTTGGCGTAGGCCTCGGCTTTGTCCAGTTGCTCGCCCTTCTCGCTGTAGTCATCCGCGAGCAGCAGCAACATTCCGATATTATCTGGGTCTTTCGCCAGCCCGCTATTCGCCGTTTCGATCATCTTCGGGCGATTCTGCGCCTGTTGATAGGTGACTGCGGCCGCACTAAGCGCTTGCCCGGCATTCGGCGAGTCGGGGAACAGGTTTGCAAAACGGACCAGGAGCGCGGCCTTTTTCGTCGCGTCCTTCTGTTGAAACGCCGCATTCATCAGCGATTGTTCGATGTAATCCTGATTGTCCTTGATAGGCTCGAGCTTCTGCTGCTGCTGGGCTTTCCACGCTTCGGGGCTGGTGCCGCCGGGAGGGGGCTGGGCCTTGAATTTTTGCAGGATTCCCGAAGCTTTTTCTCCGGCGGCGAACAGGTGGTCGCTGTCGCCCTTTTCATTAGCGGCGCGCACCATGTTGACGGCATTCGAAAAGTTGTCGGGGTCCAGCGCGAAAAGTTTGTCGCCGTATTCGAAAACTTTGTCGTACTGCTTGGCGTTGAGGTAGTAGTTCACATACTGCTCGTCGGCGAGGATCTGCAGGTCGTTCTCATGATGCGCGGCGGAGAAGGCGTCGATCAACTTCAGCTTTGCCGCGGGATCCGTTGCGGCGCTGATGTCGCTGAGCTGGTGGTCCACTTCGGAACCGGCGGCAACGATCACGGTTTTGCCGAGTTGCGCGCAAAGCGGAACAGCGGCAAAGCAAGCCACAAAGAGCAAAATGGTCAGGACTCGAATGCGAAGCATACGTACCTCCCGTGGGACGGATTGAGGAGCGAATCTGCTTTACCCCGCATCTTAGTGCGCGGCACCCTTGCAGCGCAAATCTTCCGAAGATACACGTCCGGGTCGCAAGGATTGCGGCTCAACCTCTTTTGTTTCGTCCTTTCGCTAACTTAAGGGCCTTCTTCGGCGTGGCTTTCTTTTTGCCCGATTTGGCGTTCTTCTCGACGCGCAGCTTCCATGCGGTGTGCAGAGCGCCGTAGAGCACGTCCTCGCTCGCTTCGGCCAAACGGATGTGGGTCATGCCCATGCGTCCCCAACCACCCGGGATGGGTAGAAAGACTTCGGGCATCTCCTCGACGAAAGCGGTTTGCTGCTCCAGCGTAAGCATCAGGTTGCCGTAACCGTGCTTTGCCGAGGCGAGCGTGGCGAATATTCTGCCGTCCACGCGAAAGTCCGGCTCCCCCATGTGCGAGCTTTCCTCGGCGCCCGGAAGGCTGAGCGCAATCCTTCGAAAGTCGGCCACATTCATGAGAACCTCATTTTTGTTTGGGCGTTTGTCTGCAAATAGTAAAAGGTTGTTGTGCCGCAGTGAGGAATTATTTCACAACCTTCGTCATTCTGTGGCGCGTCTAAACGAATAAGGGCCATTTGACGGTCTCCACCATTCAAGAGAACATTGGGGTTTGGGCTTGGAGGCCGGGATGGACCTGGGGTTGCGCGGACGTGTAGCGATCGTGGCCGCGGCGAGCAAGGGGCTGGGGCGGGCCGTGGCGGAGGAATTGGCCCGCGAAGGCGCGGAAATTGCCATTTGCGCACGCACCTCAGCGGACCTAAAAGCGGCCGCGGCTGAGATCCAGGCAGCGACAGGCCGCGAAGTTTTTTGGCAGACAGTGGACGTCGGCAACGCAGCGGAGGTTTTGCGGTTTGTGGCGGAGGTCGAAAAGCACTTTGGCCGCGTGGACATTTGTGTTACCAACACCGGTGGGCCGCCGTCTAAATTGTTCAGCGCCACGACGATCGAAGACTGGCGCGTGTGGACAGACCAACTGCTGATGAGCACCGTGTATTTTGCCCAGGAGACGCTGCCGCGGATGCAGAAAAATAAATGGGGCCGATTCCTGACCATCACGTCCTATTCCGTGAAACAGCCGGTGGAAGGACTATTGCTTTCGAACTCTTTGCGCGCAGGAGTAACTGGCTTGGTGCGCACTCTCGCCAACGAATACGGCGCGCATGGGATTACCGTGAACAACGTCTGCCCCGGCTATACAAGCACGGACCGCCTGAACGATCTGGCTGGAATGATGGCCGGGCGCACCGGAGCCACGACGGAAGAGGTTTTCGCCGGCTGGAAGAAGCTGATCCCCGCGGGACGCCTGGGCACGCCCGAAGAGTTTGCGGCGGTGGTGACGTTTCTTGCTTCCGAAAAAGCGGGCTACGTCAACGGAGTATCGCTGGCCATTGATGGCGGCACGACCAGGAGCCTGCTCTAGCGCTGCATGCCGCCCGCAAATCGCACACTAACACTTTCTGTGATGGAAGGACGCTACGCGATTGCGAAATTTCCCTGCGACGCGGAAATTCCTGCGTGGGCTACAGGATCGGCGTTTTTCTCGGTGACACGCACGCTTGAGGAGCTTTCCGTGGTGACCGCGGAAGCGAGCGTTCCCGCTAAACTCGACGCCTCTCGCGGGTGGCGGATGTTGAAGGTGCACGGGCCGTTCGCGTTCTCCGAAAATGGAGTGGTCGCCTCGTTGGCGAATCCGCTGGCGCGCGTGGGCGTGGGAATTTTTGTCATCTCAACTTTTGACACAGACTATCTGCTGGTGCAACACGAAGAAATCCCTGTTGCCGTGGAAACTTTGGAGCATGCGGGTCATCGAATTCTTCATCTGGAACTGCTGAATTCATAAAAGTCTCAAGGAGCGAGCGGAATGATCAGGCGGAACATTGGGAACTGGCAACGAGTCTCTATTGCGAGCGCAATTCTCTGCGCCCTGTGGCTGCTGAGCGGGGCGGGACTGCTGCGCGCCGATGAACCCTTTGCGCGCAGCAAGGACTACGACCTGCAGCACTCGAAAATTGCGCTGCGCTTTCAGCCCGAGCAGAAGAAGGTGATTGGCGACGTGACGCACTCGCTGAGTCTGTTGCGCGATGGCCTTGAAAATATTTCCTTCGATTCGGTTGGCCTGCAGATTGAAAGCGTGCGCATAAACAAGAGCACCGCAAAGTTTGCGACCACCGAAAACAAGTTGGTGGTGACGCTGCCGAAAGGCGCGAAGGCAGGCGCGAAATATGACGTGGAAATCAAGTATCAGGGCGCGCCGAGCAAAGGCCTCTATTTCATTCTGCCCGACAAGGATTATCCCAACCGGCCGGTGCAAGTCTGGACGCAGGGAGAATCCGAGGACACCCGCTACTACCTGCCAACCTATGACTACCCGAACGATCGCCTGACGACCGAAACAATCCTGACCGTGCCTGCAGGCTGGCTAACGGTTTCAAACGGCAAACTGATCAGCGTGACGGACGCAAGCGATAGCATGAAAACCTGGACCTGGCGCGAGTCGCAGCCGAGTTCGACGTATCTCTTCACCGTGGTGGCGGGCGAATTCGTGGAGGTAAAGGACGCCTGGCGGAATATTCCGGTGACCTACTATGCCCCCAAGGATCGCGGCGACCGGCTGAGCTTGAGCTATAGCCGAACGCCGGCGATGATCGAGCTGTTCAGCAAAAAGCTGGGGGTGGACTATCCGTGGGAGAAATATTCGCAGGCAATGGTGGACGAATTCGTGGCCGGTGGCATGGAAAACTCCAGCGCAACCACCAACACCGCGGACTCGCTACGCAACCCGAAGCTGGTTCCGGAATACGAGCAGAACGAGGATCCACTGATTTCGCACGAGCTGGGCCATCAATGGTTCGGCGACCTGGTGACCGTCAAGGATTGGGGGAACATCTGGCTGAATGAAGGATTCGCCACGTTCATGGAAACGGTGTGGGCGGAATTTCATTTTGGAAAGGACACCGCGGACTACGACCGCTGGGAAGGTGCGCGACAGTGGTTTGCGATGCGTTCGCTCTATGACAAGCCGATCGTGCGTTACGACTTTGAAGAATCGGAGGAGTTTGACGGCAACGCGTATGGCAAGGGCGGCTGGGTGCTGTACATGCTGCGACGGCAGCTTGGCGAAGATGCGTTTTACGCCGGGCTGAAGCACTACCTGGAAGCGAATCGCGGCAAGAATGTGATGACGTCGGACCTCACGAAAGCGATTGAAGAAGCGGCTCACACAAACGTGGACGCGTTTTTTCAGCAGTGGATTTATGGAGCGGGCGCGCCGAAATTTGAGCTGGGCTATAGCTACGATGAAGCGAAGAAGCAGGTCGCGCTGACGGTAAAGGAGACGCAGAAGCGCGAGGGGCATGTTGGGTTGTTTCAGGTACCCGTGGATGTGGAGATTACTACCGCGAGCGGGCCGAAGCTTTATCCCATTCATGTGGCGCAGGAGTCGGAAGTGTTCACTTTCCCGGCGGATTCCGCGCCGCTGATGGTGCTGTTCGACAAGGGAACACAAATCTTAAAATCCGCGCAGTTCAAGAAAGAGAAGAAAGAACTGCTCTTCCAGTTGAAGAATGCCGGCGAAGTGGCGGACAGAGCCGATGCCGCCGAGGCGCTTGGAAAACTTAAGGGCGACGATGAAGCGGTCGCGGCGTTGGGCGAGGCATTGCGCAACGATAAGAGCAGCGGTGTGCGCCGGACCGCGGCGAGTTCACTCGGCGAACTAGGCGGCGCAGCAGCGTCCAAACAATTGCTTGACGCGCTGAATACCGCGAAGGAACCGTGGGTGCGCGGCAGCATCGTGGTGGCACTGGAAAATTTCAAGGATGATACGGCCGTCGTTGCGCGGTTGCAGACGATTGCACGCGAGGATTCCTCTTATCGTGCGCGGGGAGCGGCTTTGCGAGCCATTGGCCGGATTAAGGGCGCGGGGGCGTATGAAACTTTGGTGGCCGCGGTGAACGCCGATTCGCCGGACGGCTTTTTGCGCGACGCGGCGCTGAACGGACTGGGCGCGCTGGGCGACGATAAGGCGGTGCCGCTGCTTCGCGAATGGTCGGCCCCCGGCAAGGACATGGATTCGCGCGAAGCAGCGATCGGAAGTCTCGCCCGGCTCCAGAAAGACAACAAGGAACTCACGCAGGTGATTGCCGGCTATCTTCAAGACGCGCATTTTCCAGTTCGCCGCACGGCGATCTATGCGCTGGGTGGCCGCGGGGATGCCTCGGCAATTCCCGCCTTGGAAGCCATGCTGCAGAGCAAAGGCCTGAGCATCGAGATGCAGCCGACAATCAAGGAACAGATCGAGCGGCTGAAGAATCCTCTTGCGAAGGGCGGTCCGCACGGCACGATGAAGCCGGATGGAAACGCGGGCGAGAAGGCCGGCGAGGATGAACGGCTGATTCACGTCGAGCAACTGGTGCAGGAGATGAACGACCGCTTGAAGGAAATTGAAAAGAGGTTGTCACCTCCGCCGAAGCAGTAATTGATCACGGCTCGACGAGAAAGATGCGCAGGTCGCGCAGGTTGTTGCCGGTCGGTCCGGTGACAACAGCGTCGTTGAGCTTTTCAAAAAAGGTGTGCGCGTCGCTTCGTCGGAATGCAACGGATGGATCGAGGCCCAACGTTTTTGCACGAGTGAGACTTTCGCCGTCGGCCACGGCTCCAGCGGCGGGACTGTTGCCATCCATTCCGTCCGTGCCCGCGCTGAGCACGGTGATTTTGCGCCCGGCGATTTTTTCAACGCAGGAAAGCACGAACGCGGAATTCCTGCCGCCGATGCCGTTGCCGATCACCGGCGAACTCAATTCTCCGTCTGCAATCAGAGCCACGCGCTCGCCCGGATTTTCGCTCTTCCACTCCTCCAATTTCTTCAACAGAGCATCGGCGGCTTCCTCGACCGGCCAGTCATCGGTGGAATTGTCGCAGCACGTGACGTAACCCAGCGCTTCGGAAGCATGGTGCGCGGCGTGAAAAAGATCGTGCATGCCGAGCAGAAGCTGAAAATGGGCCTTGCGAAATGCGGGATCGCCGGGCTTCGGCGTTTCCGGCATTTTCCCCGCGTCCAGCCAGCGGACCAGCATGTCCGGAAATTTCTTGCGCAAACCATTTTGATCAATTATGCGATTCGTATCCGCGATTGTGGATGGATCGGGAACCGTTGGCCCGGAAGCGAGGGCATGTTCCTTGCCAACCGGCACGTCAGTGACCGCCAGCGTCACTTTTGTTGCACGCGCGGCGGCAAGCGCCAGGCGCCCGCCCTTCACCGCGGAAAGATGGCGGCGCACGGTATTCATCGCTCCGATCGGCGCGCCACAGGTGACCAGGGCGTGATTCGCCGCTTGCAGGTCCTCCAAGCGCATTCCCGGAACAATTGGCAATTCGGTAAGTGCGGAACCGCCGCCCGAGAGAAGAAAGAAAACGACGCTGTGCTCGTCCACGGATCGCAGGAGCGAAAGAATCGCTTCCGCTGCTCGCCAACTGTCTTCATTCGGGTTGGGGTGGCCGGCAACAAAATACCGGAGGCCGGGGATGGGCGCTTCCGGTTTTGTGGGCGCCGCGACGCCGCCCTTGAACTCGAAGGAGTCAGGCAGAAAAGAACGCAAGCCGGCGGCCATCGCGTGCGCCGCTTTTCCTATCGCTACGACGTACACTGAGGAGCAAGCAGAGAGATCGATCGCCGCGTCATCCAGGATCAGCGTGGAACCCGACAGTGTAAGTTTCAGCTCCATCACGCGTGGGATATCTAGCGCAGCCAGCGTGTCCCGAAAAATTTCCCGCGCGAGTTGCTTTCCGTGCTTCATGGCAGGGGCAGCATTTGAAAACTCAGGATTTCCTCAGCACCACGGGATTGACCATGTTCGGCGGCGTCTGACCTGTGAATAGCGCGACGACGTTCTCTGCCGCCATCACCGCCATTTTCGTGCGCGTTTCGAGGGACGCCGACGCCAGGTGCGGCGCCAGCACGACGTTGGGGCGCTTCAGCCCCGGGTGGATGAACGGCTCATTTTCGTAGACGTCCAGCGCCGCCCCCGCGATTTTCTTGGCGCCGAGCGCCGCAACCAGCGCGGCTTCTTCCACCACCGAGCCGCGCGAGGTATTGATCAAAAACGCAGTCGGCTTCATCCGGTAGAATTTTGGCGAGTCAAACAGGCCGCGCGTTTCTGGGATCAGCGGCACATGCAGGCTAATGAAATCCGATTCGGCGAGCAACGCGTTCATATCGCGGAATTCCGCGTTGAGCGATTTAGCGACTTCTTCGGGCGCTTTCACCGCGTCGGTATAAATCACTTTCATGTGGAAGCCGAGGGCGCGGCGCGCCACGGCTCGCCCGATGCGGCCGAATCCCACCAGGCCCAGCGTTTTGCCCCAGATGTCGGCGCCGCACAACTGATCGAGGTTCCAGCCTTTCCAGTTGCCGGAGCGCGCCAGTTGCTCTCCTTCGGCGATCCGCCGCGCCACGGCCATCATCAGCGCCCAAGCGAAGTCGGCGGTGGTTTCGTCAAGAACGCCCGGCGTATTGGTGGCCACAACGCCGCGTTTCGTGCAGTTGTCCACGTCAATGTTGTCGTAGCCGACGGCGACGTTGGCGGCGATGCGCAGCTTTGGCGCGACCCGAAGAAGTTCCTCGTTCACTTTTTCGGTGAGCAGGCACACTAGACCTTCCTTGTCCTTCACCCGGTGCAGCACTTCTTCCCGCGGCGGGCGTTCTTCGTTGGTCCAATATTCCACGTCGCAGGCTGCGTCCAGGATTTGTCGGGCCTCGTCAAATAACTGGTGGGTTGCGAACACTTTCGGTCTCGTCATGCGCGTCCTCTTGCGATTTTAGCCCTCTTACACTAGCACAGGGCGGGTCGAACGAGAGTGCCATTGCCAGCCTGCCGCGTGGATTACTATAGTGGGTACGCCGCGCGCGATTATCGTCGGCCCCTCATGGACCCTGCTCTGATTCGTGAATTGAAGTCGCTTCTCGGACCCGAGAACGTTTTGTCGCAAAAAGAAGATTTGCTGCTGTACGAATTCGATGGGTCGGTGGAAAAGGCGCGGCCGGAAGTGGTCGTCTTTCCCCACACCACCGAGGATGTCTCACGCATCGTGAAGCTCGCCGCGAATTATCAGGTGCCCGTGGTCGGACGCGGCGCGGGCACGGGGCTTTCCGGCGGAGCGTTGGCGCGCGGCGGCGGTGTGATGATCGTTTTCGCGCGGATGAACCGTATCCTGGAACTTGATCTGGAAAACCGGCGGGCGGTGGTGCAACCCGGCGTGGTGAATCTGGACATCACCCGCGCGGTAGAGCATGCCGGTTTGTATTTCGCGCCCGATCCCTCCAGCCAGAAATCTTGCACAATTGGCGGAAACGTGGCGGAGAATTCGGGTGGGCCGCACACGCTGGCCTACGGATTGACGACGAATCACGTTGCCGCGCTGGAACTCGTGCTGCCAGATGGCGAAATTGTGCGCGTCGGCAGCCGCCACGGCGATGCCTCGGGCTACGACCTCTGCGGTTTGTTTGTGGGAAGCGAAGGCACGCTGGCACTCGTCACAGAAATCACTGTGAAGCTTTCACGTAGAGCCGAGTCCGTAAAAACGCTGCTGGCGATATTCGACGCTGTGGGCGACGCGTCACGGACGGTGGTGGAGATGACCGCGGGGGGTATCACGCCGGCGGCGTGCGAGATGCTTGACGGCTGGACCTTGCGCGCCGTCGAGGACTACATCCATGCAGGGTTTCCCCGCGATAGCGCGGCGGTTTTATTGATTGAAGTGGAGGGTCTGCGCGAAGCGGCGGAGTCTCAAGCCGCCGCGGTCGCTGATATTTGCAACGCCAATCACGCGCGCGAGGTGCGCACTGCGCGCGATGAGCGTGAGCGCGAACTTTTGTGGAAAGGCAGGAGGAATGCTTTCGGCGCGCTGGGCCGACTGGCGCCTTCGAATTACGTGCTTGACGGCGTGATTCCCCGGTCGAAGCTGCCGGAAGCACTCGAAAGAATCCACGAGACGGGGAAAAAGTTCGGCTTCCAGATCGGCAATATTTTTCACGCAGGCGACGGCAACCTGCATCCGATCGTTCTCTACGATCCACGGGATACGGAACAGTTTAAGCGCGCCATCGCAGCCGCCGAGGAAATCATCCGCATGTGCGTCGCATTGGGCGGGGCGCTGACGGGCGAGCACGGCGTGGGCATGGAAAAGAATGAATTGATGCCGCTACTGTTCAGCGACGCGGATTTTGACCTCATGCGGCGAATTCACGATGCGTTCAATCCCGACTCATCGCTGAATCCCGGAAAGATTTTCCCGTTGAGCAAAGGTTGCGGGGAAATTCGCATCCGCAAATCAGGCCATGCAGCCGGGTTCCGGCCATGAGCAGCGTCGCAAACTTCCCCACCCGTTTGGAAAAGCTCGTTGGCAGCGACCGCGTGCGCGCCTCCGAATCCGCGCTGCAGGAGTTTGCCGTTGCCGGGCGCGCGCCGATGGCCGTCTTAAAGCCGCGCTCGGCGCAAGAAGTTGCGGAAATTGTGAGCTTCGTAGCGGCCGAGAAATTGGCGATGGTGGCGTGCGGCTCGCGCACAAAACTGGAATTGGGAATGCCGCCGCGGCGTTACGACCTGGCGCTGGACATGACCGATCTGCGCCAGATTGCGCACTACGATCCCGGCGACCTCACGGTAAGCGTGGACGCGGGAATGCCGCTGAACGAACTGGCAAAAGCGCTCGCCGAGAAAAATCAATTTCTGCCCCTGGCTGTGCCGTGCAGCGCGAAATCCACCGTCGGCGGCGCGATCGCTTCGGGGATCGATTCCACGCTTCGCCAGCAGTACGGCACGGCGCGTGACTATCTGATCGGGGCCGAATTTGTGGATGGCACGGGCAAGCAGTGCAAAAGCGGCGGCCGGGTAGTGAAGAATGTGACCGGCTACGACCTGCACAAATTGCTGATCGGTTCGCTCGGGACACTGGGAGTCATTACGCGCCTCAACTTTCGCACCTTTCCCCTGCCCGAATCGCGGAACGCCCACCTTGCGACTTTTCCGACCGCGGAAGCGGCGCTGAGTTTCCACGTTTCTCTGCGCAAGTCTGGCCTGCCGTTTTCAAATCTTGAGCTGTTCGACACGGGTTTTTCGACGCTGCTGGCGGGGTATTTGAACAAGCTCGGCGGCAACAGTCCGGAATCGCTTGCGTGGCGCGGATGGCGCGTGTTTGCGGCCTTCGAAAGCAGTGCGGCCGTGATGGACCGGATCCTGTGCGAACTTCAACAGCGTTCCGCTGAGGCTAGGGCTGAGCGCGGTGCGACGCTCGACAGGCAGGGCTCTCAGCAAATAAGCGAAGCGCTTCGTGAAGCGTTTGATTGGTTGCGGCGAGCCGTTCCCAGCGTCGCCTTGCTTCGTATCGTTCTGCCGCAATTTGCAGCACGCGACGCGATGGAATTCCAGCTTGGGGAGAAGCAATCGCCGGTGCGTTCGGCATTTGTCCTTCGCGCTTGCAACGTCGCCTACCTGGCTCTGCTTGCCGAGACTGGGGATGCCTCGACAAACGCAGTTCTAGAGCGAAGCGTCTCTGAGTTATTTACGCGCGTGGAAGCGAAGAAAGGCGGTGCAACGCTGCTGCATGCTCCTCCCTGGCTGAAGGATCGCATCAATGTGTGGGGCGCGAAGCGCAGGGATTTTCCTCTAATGCAGCGCGTCAAGCAGGCGTTTGACCCGCACAATATTTTCGCGCCAGGACGCTTTGTGGGAGGCATCTGAACCATGGCGGCCCGGCAACCCATCCCCGGCACGATTCCCGTCTACGAAGATTTTTCCCGCTGCGTGCACTGCGGTTTGTGCCTGAACCATTGTCCGACCTACCGCCTGTGGCAACTAGAGGCGGATTCACCGCGCGGCCGGATTCGTCAGATGATGCTGGTCCACCAGGGCGAACTGCAAGTCTCCGAGGCCTTCGTCGACCACATTGATAAATGCCTCGATTGCCGCTCGTGCGAGACCGCGTGCCCTTCGGCCGTGAATTACGGAATGCTGGTGGAGCACGCGCGGGCGCGAATCGAGCAGGATTTCAAACGACCATTCCTCTCGCGCATGGCGCGGAATCTTGTGTATCACCGGCTGCTGCCTTATCCCGAGCGCATCGCAATGGCGGCGAAACTTCTGCGGTTCTACCAACGCTCTGGCTTGCAGGCCGTCGCGAGGGCCACAGGACTTCTGAAGCTGCTTGGACTGGCAGAGCGAGACTTGCTGTTGCCTCTGGTCGATCGCCATTTCTTTTTCGATCAACTTGGCAAAACGTTTCCCGCCCAGGGAACCAGCCGCGCGCGCGTGGCCTTTTTCGCCGGCTGCGTGGCCAATGTGACGTTCACCGCTTTAAACGAAGCGACCATCCGCGTGCTCACCGCCAATGGCTGCGAAGTGGTGGTTCCCGGCGGGCAATTCTGCTGCGGCGCGTTGCCGGCGCATGCGGGCGTGCGCGACGTGGCCCGCGACCTGGCACGCAGAAACATCGCAGCTTTCTCTTCCGATAGTTTTGACGCGCTGGTGACCAACGCCGCCGGGTGCGGCTCCACCCTGAAGGAGTACGACCATCTGTTCACGCCGGACGAGCCGGAATATGCCGCAGCCGCCGCGCTGGCGAAAAAGACGCGTGATGTGACCGAGTTTCTAGCGGCTGTGGGGCTCTCCGCTCCTCTCAAACCCCTTCCCGCGCGTGTCACTTATCAGGATTCCTGCCACCTTTTGCACGGGCAGAAAATTCGTGAAGCGCCGCGCCAGTTGTTGCGCGCGATCCCCGGCGTGGAATTGGTTGAATTGCCTTTCGCGGACATTTGCTGCGGATCGGCAGGAGTCTACAATGTGACGCAGACGAAGGCGTCCCTCGACCTGCTCGCCGAAAAAATGGCATGCGCCAAGACCACGCACGCGCAAATCATCGCCACGGCCAATCCGGGCTGCCTGCTGCAACTGCGTGCGGGAGCCGTCATTCACCAGACCGGGCAGGAAGTTCTGCACGTGATCGAACTGCTCGACCGGGCCTGCCTGAACCCAAACCTTGTAACTTTCAATTATTTCAACGCTCGGCAATCAGATAGCGGCAGCCCTGCGGCCCGGTCCTTGCCGAATGCATAATCCCCGCGGGCAGATCGCAGCGGTCTCCGGCGTGGTAGGTCTTCGTCTCGCCGTTCATCGTCATGCTCATCTCGCCGTTCAGAATGATGTGCGCGGATTCCGCGCGATGCGTGTGCTCGGGGTACTCCACGCCTGGGCCGTCTTCCCAGACATACAGGTGAGCGTAGCCCTCCAGGATCAACTGTTCGGCGAGGTCCTTCTCTTCCATACTGCCAATATTAACGCTTTTCTCAACCACCAGACCAATCACCAAATCATCTTCCAAAAACGACTTCGCCCTTACTGCAGCAATGGGGGTAGCTGCAGCAAGGGCGCGCCGTCTTCAGGAGAGAAGATCGTTGATCCGCGGACTATTCTCCGGGCGGAGGCGGCGGAACTGCCGCGGGAGCCTGCCCGGCGGGGGCATAAATGACGTTGCCCTTGCCATGAGGATGCCCCTGCCGGACGGTATAATCCGACGGCACGGCAAAGAGCGTAGCGGCGGGCTCCTGCCGCTGAATGTTGGTCACGGTGTAGGTGGTCGAGCCAAAGCGCGGGTCGGTCCGTGTGCTCTTTACCACCACCTGGAGATCCGCTGAATACCATCGCTCGGTGACAGCGGTGATGGGCTTGTCGTTGCCGATTTGTCCGATCGGAATCGTGTGCGTGTAACGCGTTCCCTGAGCGGCAACTCCGTTGATCGTTTGCGTGCCGAGGTCTTCCTTCTTAACCGTGCCAGTGGCGATTTCCTGCTGGACGTGGGCTTCAAACTTGTCTTGCAGCGTGCCGGGGCTCTTCTGGCCGCGGCCATGGGCGGGCAATTGGTCCGCGATTTTGGTGTCGGGATGAAGAATAAACGCTGTGCCGGCCACCGGGTCGTGAATCATCACAAAGGAGTTGGATTTCCCGCTGGCAACCAGCGGACCGATGACCGGAAGCGTGGTTTCGCGGCGCACGCGTCCCTGCCCATCGCGAAAAATGTTGGCTTGAATTTTGCGGTCGATGGTGGTGCCGTCGGCGAGAGTCTGGATAGTTTCGGTGACGCCGACGGCGGAATATGGCGCCCCAGTGACCACTTTCCCCGGATGCATCTCCTCGAATCCAAGGATTTTCATGCGCGCGCCGATCGGCCCGTCGCCCATAAACTCATCCTGCGGTGGCGGACCCGGCGGAGGTTCCTGCGCGTTCAGAGCAACGGTGCTGCAGAGCACTGTCGCTATGAAAACCGATAAAATCCATTTCCTGTTCATTCCAGCTTCTCCTCTACTTCTCTCCTGTTGCTTCTCTCCCGAACGCGGCGAGCGCGCCGCGCGAAACTCAATTGCTTGACTGCGGCAGGCGATACGCCTGCGGCTGGCCATCGGCGCCGAGTAGCAAATCCACTTGCACGATGTCGTTCGCGCGCTCTTCGTTGACCGACAGGCCGAGGGCGCCAAGCGAGCCACGCTGCATCTGCACCCGCACCACGGTTGTGTCGTCCAGCGCTCCAGGGATCGCCCCGGGCATCAGCGCGAACTCCTCGCCGTCGTTTTCGGCAATCAGCGTGCCGCCGAGTTCAGGCCCGGTCGCCACGGCGTCAGCGGTGGCTGGTACGGATGGTTGCGTCTTGGCCGAATTCACTTGCCCATGCCTTTGCCAGAGCACAAGCGAAGATACAACAAGGACCAGCGTCGCGGCGGCGAGCAGCCAACTGGCCAGCACCGCCCTGCCGCGGCTCTTTTCCGTGGTGTGCAGGGTTCGAAATTCCTGGCGCAGCCGCATCTCCACGCGGGAAGGAGTCGTTGCATCCGAAGTCAGTTGTCCGAGCCCGCGTAGGTCCGCGCGCAGAGCCAGCGAGCTTTCGTAGAGTGCCGCGCAGTGAGGGCAACTCCGCAAATGTTCAAAAGCCACCGCGAAATCGAGTCCGCTAGCGTCGAGATCCCGATCCAGCCCCGCGATTGCAAATTCTTCGCAATTCATCTTCACTTCTCCTGCAAACCCATAGCTTCGTCAGCGCCCAGCTTTCGCCCGCTTCGGCGCTTCGCGCAGCATTTCCAGTTTCGCCAGCAGCAACGCGCGTCCCCGGTGCAGCCTGGAACGCACCGTGCCAATCGGACATTCCAGTGCCTGTGCCGCCTCTTCGTAGCTCATCTCTTCCAACTCGCAAAGGACCACGGTTTCCCGGAACTCCGGCGGCAACGCCAACACCGCCGAGCGCACCCGTTCTCGCCGTTCGCGAATTTCCGCCCAGTGCGCGGGTGTGCGTTCGTCGGCGACGTCGAATACCACTGCATCCCCCTCGCTGTTCTTCACTTCTAGGGAGAACTCGCGCGGCAGCCGCTCCAGATGCTTCATCACCCGGTTGCGGGCGATCCCGTAAAGAAACGCTCCCAGCGGGCCGCGCTCGGGATCGTATTTTTTCGGCTCGCGCACTAGGGTCATGAAAACGTCCTGCACTATTTCTTCCGCGGCCCAGGTATGGCCCGTCATGCGCAGCGCAAAACGATAGATCTGCGCCTGATTACGCCGGTAAAGTTGCGTGAAGGCTTCTTCATCGCCCCTGGCCGAGCGCTTCAGCAGGACGTCGTCTCTCTCCTGTGCCTCGATGTGCGTTTCTCCTGATGTGACGCCTGCCTTATCTAACTATTCCCCGGCGGGTCGCAGAAAGTTCCCGGGCAGGCATCTGTTCTGTTCCGTCGCCATAATGCGCGGCCGGTCCTACTCTAAATTAAACCCAGTCAAAGGGTTAGAGTTGTGGGTTTTTATAAGGAAAGGCTCCAAAAGTGTGAGCGGGTTCCATTTACGCTAAGGGGATTAGCGCGCTTTCTTCCCGGGGCGAAACATGTTCGCGGCAACGCGCGTCACCAGGCGGCGCGGCACCAGGCGCTGGGAGTGCGCGCCCAAATAGTTGCCCAATCCAGAGATGACATAGCTCTTCCCGGCGGCGAGTGCCTGCAAACCGGTCCGCGCCACCTTGTCCGCGGGTTCCATATTTCGCGCAGTGAACTGCTCCTGATCCGCGACCGCGTGAAATTCCGATTCCGTCGAGCCGGGGCACAATGCGCAAACGCGAATGCCGTGCGGCTTCATCTCTTCCGCCAGACCTTCCGCGAAGAAAAGATCAAACGCCTTCGTTGCAGCATAAGTGGATATATATGGTACGGCTTGAAAGGCCGCCGTCGAAGCAAGAATCAAAATGTCGCCGCTGCGCCGCGCCACCATCTCGGGCAGGAAGAGCCGCGTCAGATGCACCACCGCGGTGCAATTCACTTCCACCATGTCCAGCAGGCGCTGCGTTTCCACCTGAGGCAATTCGCCGTATTGTCCGAATCCCGCGTTGTTGATCAGCAGGTCGATGCGCAATCCCTTTTCTTTCGTGAACTCGAATATTTCCCGCGGCGCCTCACGCTTGGCCAGGTCGGCCGCCACCACGTGCGTCTGGATGCCATGTTTTTTCCGCATGCCGTCGGCGACTTCCTGCAACCGGTCCAACCGCCGGGCGGTCAGCACCAGGTGCGTGCCACCCGCCGCAAGTTCTTCCGCTAGCGCCACACCAATCCCCGCGCTGGCACCAGTAACCAGCGCCCACTTGCCCTTCCATTCGCTTATCATTGAAATTGTCCTCAGGAAATCCGCAATTCAAGCAGAATCAGCCGAATTCGTTTTGCGCGAGCGCAGAACCGAATCTTTCAATCGCGTGCCCTGCTCTTTCATCCGATCCATCAACCGCTGCGCCCACACAAACTCCGCCGCCAGCAGCGTCAGTCCCAGAAAGATGACCACCCAGCCGGGTCCCGGCGTGAATAGCATAACCGCCCCCAACCCCAGAAGCGTAAACCCTCCAAGAACTTTAAAGAAGCGCCGAACTTGATCAATGGTGTGAAAGAACATGTGCCCTCAAGGGCAGAGGCGGGGGGAATTCTTATTGTGACTGGAATTCCTGTTGCAAACAACAGCCGCGCAATCTTGGATGCCCGGCCTCGCCAAATGGACAATGAAATCTGGAGCAGGGGAAAAAGATGGCGGAGAGGGTGGGATTCGAACCCACGGTACGGTTTCCCGCACGCTCGCTTTCGAGGCGAGTACTTTCAACCGCTCAGTCACCTCTCCGCGGTCGTTGGCTTCATTTTATCAGAGAGGGCGCCGCCGGGGCTATGCTGCGTTCCACTGGATTTGCGAGGGCATTTCTAAAGTCGCACGCGTGACGCTACCGGCGCGCCGCAAAGAAGGACTGGAGTAGGGAACTGGCTTCTTCGGCGAGCACGCCTGGTGTGACTTCTACTTGGTGATTCAGTTTGGGGCTGGACAAGAGTTCGAAACAGGTTCGGAATGCGCCGCCCTTTGGATCGTCCGCCCCGTAGACCACGCGTGCGACGCGGGCCTGGACGATCGCTCCGGCGCACATGGCGCAGGGCTCCAGCGTTACATAGAGAGTCGTTTCCGCTAGGCGATAATTTGCCAGCTTTTGGGCGGCTTCGCGGAGCACCACAATCTCTGCGTGCGCCGTTGGGTCGCAGTCTCGGATCGTGCGGTTGCCGCAGCGCGCCAAGACTTCATCTCGATAAACCAGCACAGCGCCAATCGGCACTTCGCCGGCTTCGGCGCACGCCCGGGCTTCTTCGAGCGCTATCTGCATGAATTCCTGATCGCTCATTGTTTCGTGACTGAGAATATCACGCTCTCTGCGTCTCTTAGCGGTTCGCATAGCTCGCGTGGGCTAACTTGCGGCAAGAATCCTTGACATCCGGGCACTGGCGAAAGAGACTGTGGACATGAAGGAACTGATTGGACGGCTTTTCCAGGTGGATGTGCTGAAGGGAATGGGCGTTACGTTCCGGACGCAGCATCCCGGGAACGTTTACACCGAGCAGTATCCGCTGGAGCGGCCAAGGGTTGCCGAGCGCTATCGTGGCGCTCCGCGGCTCAACAATCATCCCCAGAGCGGCGAAACTCTCTGCATCTCGTGCAATCTTTGCGCGCTTGCGTGCCCTGAAAATTTGATTGTAGTTGGATGGGAACGCGACGAGGCCACCCGCCGCAAGGTGCTTACCACCTTCACTTACGACACCTCCCGCTGCATGTTCTGCGGACTGTGCGAAGATGCTTGCCCCACTGATGCGCTTGAACTCACACAGGATTTCGAAATGGCCTACTACAGCCGCGAAGGCGCGATCTGGGATCGCCACCGGCTGGAGGAAGGGCCAACTCCCACGCGCTATACGCGCTAGAAGACTCCATGGAAATTCGCAGAGATCCGGTCACACAGAGTTGGGTTGTATCCGGGCAGCGGGAACGCCCGGAAGAGGGCGATGGCGGTTGTCCGTTCGATCCTCCGGCCATCGACAACGCGAACGCCATCTTGTCCTGGCCGTCGGAAGGGCCCTGGCAGATCCGCGTTCTGCCTCACCCGGAGCCGCTGTATCGCGTTGAGACCGATCCTGGCCGGGCGGCGGAGGGTATCTACGACAAAATGGGGCCGCTGGGCGCTCACGAAGTTGTGGTGGAAACGCCGCAGCATGACAAGCGATTCTCGAGTTTCACCGACGAGGAAATCGACCATGTCCTCGGCGTCTGGGGCTCGCGCATCGCGGACCTGAAGAAGGATGCGCGGTTCAAGTACGTCACGGTGTTCAAGAACCAGGGACCGCAAGCCGGGCAGGAATGGAGTCACGCTCATTCGCAGGTGACCGCCACGATTTTTGTTCCGCGGCGCATCAAATACGAACTTGCTTCCGCACACGACTGGTTCAAGGACAAAGAGCGGTGCGTCTTCTGCGATATCGTGCGCCAAGAAGAAAAACAGGGGAAGCGCATCGTGGATGTGCAGGGCGATTATTACGCGCTATGTCCCTACGCTTCGCGCGTCCCTTTTGAAATTTGGATCCTGCACCGGCGCCACAATCATCTCTTCGAGCAGCCGCGGCCCGGAGCCAATCGCCGCCAGCTTGCCGCGCTTCTTGGCCGGGTGCTACGCCGCCTGGAGAAAATCGCCACTTCTTTTCATCTTGTGGTACACACCGCGCCGAACACGCGGAATAAGAAAGGGGAGCTCTCCGGCTACTGGAAAACGCTTTCCGAGGATTACCATTGGCACATCGAAATCATGCCGATTCTCGAAAAGCGCAGCAAGTCTTACAGCATCAAGGAAGTTTATTTCAACTCTTTGCTGCCGGAGCAGGCCGCCGAGCAGCTCCGCGCCGTCGATCCCAACACATGAGTGCTTCCGCGCGGCGCAACCTGGAACGTGGCGGCGCGCTTGTCAGCCTGATCGTCCTGCTTGTGCTCGTTGTGCTCTGTGCCGTCCTCTATTGGGCGCGGCATCCGATCCTGCGGTTTGCCGGGGAATCCTGGGTGATTGACGCGCCTGCCGCGCACGCCGATGCACTGCTTCTTCTCGGGGATGACAATTTCTATGCGGATCGCGCGACACGCGCGGCGGAGCTCATCCGCCACGGCGTGGCTCCTGTGGTGGTCGCTAGTGGCCGCCGGTTGCGCCCGAGCGCGGGGATCGCAGAGCTCCAGGAACATGACCTGATCGAGCGGGGCGTTCCCAAAGACAAAATAATCCGGTTCTCACACGATGCGGACAGCACGCTTGAGGAGGCGGTGGCTCTAGCCAGGTTATGCGCGGAACGCCACTTTCATAGCGTGATCGTCGTGACCTCGAATTATCATGCGCGGCGTGCACGCTATATTTTTGACAAGGTATTTCCGGCCACCATCGTGGTATCGGTCGCCGGAGCACATGATGGGGATTTCGACCCGGAGCACTGGTGGGAGAAACGCAAGTCCGAGGAGCTGTTTGTGCACGAGGTTGTAGGCATGATGGTGGCTCTGCGGGAGGGTGGGGGACCGCGCCTAGGCGAAAAATAAGAGAAGGGAATTGGGCGCATTTTGCCACGCCCGAAGGCCGCGCTGTGACCCTAAGGTCACAATATTTTGGAAAAAGCTTGCATTGCTATTTACACGGCATAAGTGCTGTAATATCTTGTTCTTTCTGAGTCGCAACAAGCTTCCAGCCCTCGATAGGCGACTTTAGAGACAAAAACCCAACGTCGAGGTGTCTTTATGTGGCGAAAAGAAGATGGTCGGCCGCAGAATCCGAATGAGATTTCCACAGGTCCTATGAATTCCAATACTTCCCCTGCTCTCGGGCCTGCCAATTCAAAACAATTGTCGAGCGTTCCGACGTCTCCAAATGGCGTCGCATCTCTGAGCCCGGGCATCCGGATCAAAGGCGAGATAACGGGAAGCGAAGACCTGTTCATTGATGGAAACGTGGAAGGAAAGGTGACATTCCGCAATGCAGTGCTTACGATTGGGCCGAACGCCAGCGTGAGGGCCGACATTGACGCGCGCGAAATTGTGGTACGGGGACGTGTCGAGGGAAGACTCGACGGCTCGGAGCGCGTGCATATCGGGAATACGGCAAAGGTGAATGGGGACATTCGCTCGCAGCGTATCGCCATAGAAGATGGCGCGGAATACCGCGGAAAGGTGGAAGCCGGGAAAGCGCCCTCGCGGCCTGCGGACAATCCTCCTGCGAAGAAAATTGAAAACGCGAAACCAAAAGATGCGGACACCAACCTGGAGAAACCTGCGCCCGGTGCGGCAGTAGCGGGGGCGGACTGAAGACATGGGATTCCTGAACAAGTTGGGGATTGGTATTGGCGCGCAGACCGCCCGTGAAGGCGCGCGGCCGATTGCCGGTGAGCGCAACGCTCACAAGGGCAACGGTTCGGTGGTGGCGGTCGGAACGAATCGGCCGCCGGAACCTCAGGAAACTACGCGGGGTTCGAATGGGCTGAAGGAATTCCTGTGGAATCTGGATGGACTTGGGCGCGGCACGCTGCTGGACCTGGGCCCGGCGTGGCAGACCACATTAACGTTTTTCATTGAGCGCGGTTTCCGCGTTACTTCCGACGATATCCTTCGCGATTGGTCGCAGTTCCTGGCGGAAGAAGAAGCCAAAGCCAAAGCGAAGGAGAATGTCACGGCTGAAGACTACGCGGAGCGGACCCCGGAGGCGCGAGGCAAGCGTTTCCTGGAAGAAAATCTGCAATACCCGGCGGCTTCGTTTGATGCTTTGCTTCTTTGGGATGTGCTTGACTACCTGGAGCCGTCACTTGCCAAGATGATGATCGGCCAGCTTACGGATCTGTTGCGTCCGGGCGGGGTGGTTTTTGCGATGTTTCACAGCAAGAAGCCGGCGGGATTTCAGCGCTATCGCGTGGCTGATACCAATACGCTGCAGGTTTTGTCCGCCAAGACGATTTTCCCCGCGCAGAAGGTTTATCAAAACCGCGAGATTCAGGATCTCTTCGGCCGCTTCCGGACCATGAAGTCGTTCGTAGGGCGCGATCAGCTTCGGGAAACTCTTTTTATCAAGTGATTTTCCGTTCATTTTTTCTCAGGACCGCCTGCCAGGCTGGGTGGTCCCTTTTTTTTGGACTGCGGCGGCAACGACTGACTGAGCGACTTGGCACCTGAAATCAGGACAAATCCGCATACCTTGGCTTCGTATAAGAAATCCACAAGTCAATCCGCTGAGAATGCGCGAGATGCCTGGGTCTTCGTTTTTTTTCTTCTTTTCGCTTGCGCCACGCATCCCCCGGGCGTACAAGGAAATCGTGAGCTCCTTGAGCTCCGGAGGGTTGCATGAATCCACCGGGCTTAGAAGCACAAGAAGGCTGAGCACACCGCTCTTGCGGTGCGAGTCGCGAGCAAGCTGGTTGAAGTTTAATCTGCTCGCCAAGCGACGCAGCAAAAGAAAAAAGAGGGCCCTCATGGAGGGCCCTCTTTGTTTTGCAGATTCCAGTTTTAAATTGGGCGCTGGTTTGCCGTAATTCGCGGTTGCTCTTTCCTCTTCAAAGTATCAACTGAATGGCGCTCTATTGCGGCGTGGAGTGATGAGAGGTATGCGGGCGTTTCCCGCCGCGCTTCTTGGAATTGTGGTGTTTGTGGTGGTGTTTTGAGGCGTGCTGTGTGGACGGATTGCCCGACGTTTCCGGCGGCGAAGGTTGCTGCCCGGCGGAAACAACTGACAAGCAAAGTGCTGCGGCAACCACCGAAAAGATGCTCTTCACTGGAATCTCCCGTGGAAATATCCCTGTAGGCAGAATTCAACCACAACGCGAGCCGAAAGTCAGGAGAAAGAAAGAAGAAGCCCGGATCGGGTTTCTAAAGAGGAAACGAGGGTGGGTTCAGCCGCCGAATTTCGTCTGGAGCATGTGGATAACGGCGTTTTGCTTGGCGATGACTTGGGCTTGCCAGATCAGCGCGACGGCCATCAGGCTCATTGAAAAGATGCACAGCGCGAGGGTCAGCCCCGTCTGGGTTTCTGAAGCAGGTATACGGAATACACGACGCATCCAGGCCATAAGGGCTCCCAAGCACTATAAGTCTAGCGGACGCTCTTTGGGAGCAATCAACTGGCCAACCCGGAAGACAGGGTTTAGTACCCTCATTACCGTTCTTTTTCAAGCATTTATCGTGTCTTTTCACTTCTGAAATCAGAGGGGACTCACCCAATGTGAAAATTCCGGCACACTTTGTCCTTTCCGTTTCCAACTCGTCGAGCGACTTGAACGACCGCGATTTCGGAAGGGTATGAGCGCCGACAATTCCCCCGGACTAACATCCTTTAGAGCTGGCGGTTGAGAATGGCTTCCAAAGCCAACGCCCAGGTGTCGGGGGAGAACAGCGGCAAACTCTTGCACTTGCCGCTTACTTCTTCCGCTGCGCTTTCGCGGCCGGCCAAGAGCAAGCAGCGGTCACAGGCCGGGAAAAGCTCCGCGGCTTCATCAATGGTGGCGATGCCGATGTTGAGTGGATTGGCGCGGAATGAGCGCCGGTAGAGCTGCGAAAGGTCGCGGACGCAGGAAGAGAGATTAGCACCAACCGCCAGCGACCAGAGGGAGCCCCGGGGACGAACCTGGACTTTTCGCCTTGCGGCTTCCTGCTGGAATCGCTGGACATCCGTGTCGGACGCGCCGGCAAAGAAAAAGAGCTCGTCGAAATCACGTTGTCGCAGGAGTTCGGCCTCACGCTGGGGCAATCCGACGTTCTGGGAGAGCTCTCGCGGGGAAAGCGTGTGCAAGGCCACCACCTCAATGCCGGTCTCTTCCGCGATCAGGTCCAGCATCTCTGTCGAGGCGGGCTGCGGAGTTGCCACTGGAACGCACGTAAAGCGTCCCAGGCGCACGCTACGAGGGGGTTTCAGGTGGAAGTAATCCTCGGGAAGGAAGACGCCGCATCCGCCCTCCGCGAGGAACGGATGCCCGAGCCCAAACTTTCGAATGGTGGCGTCAAACTGCAGGCGGCTGCGCGTTGTTACCGGGACAAGCGGAATATTTGCCTCGCCCAGACCCTCGAGAAACTCTGCAAAGCCGGTTAGAGCCTTGTTCGCCGTAGTCACCAGGTTGTCGAGAGCGCAATAGACGACTGTCGTGGTCGAACGCAAGAGCGAGCTCCAGGAATTTTCCGCCGCACTGCCAGCAATGGAAAAGGGCTGCGACCAGTGTGAGGATTGCTCCTGGCAAACGCAAGCGCGGGAGCCAAAACAAAAAGGGCGGGAAGCCATCGCTTCCCGCCCTCGGTCTCAATTGTTCGCTTCTATTAGTTGCCGGACTTGGATGAGGCAGACGTCGCAGGCTGCGCTCCCGCCTTCGGCACGCTCAGATAGCCGCTGATCGAATTCTTTCCGATCTTGTTGATGACAACTTCCTCGGCCTGGTGAGCGCCGCTCGGATAGATGATGATCGGGGAATTGATGTTGCGGTTCTTTTCTTCCAGTCTCTTGTCTTCGAGCACCACAACGACGTTCGCGCGGTTGTGCTTCTCGTTCACGCCCTTGAGCTCGACGGTGACGTTGCCGACCTTCTGGGGCTTGTTCCTGCCGGCGATGGTGAACTCGACGTAGTCGCGCTCGCCCATGCGGCGGAGGACGTCGATTTCGTCATGGTTTTTGGCAATCAAGGTTCCCAGCTCGCTGCGGGCCATGCTGAGATCATTGTTCGTTTTGGCCAGATTGTCGCTGACGGTGGTTACCTTGGTGTCTACAGTCTTCACGTCATCGCTGGTGGCCTTGGTCGCCAGTTCCGAGTGGACGGAAGTATCCAACGCAGTCAGCTTCTCTGTGGTCTCCGTGTTGAGCTTTGCCGCTTCTGTGCGAGCCTTCTTCAACTGGCTTTGGGTGATTTTCAGCTTGTCGGTGACCACCTTCAGGTCGCCCTGGAGATCGGTGTTGGTCTTTTCATCAATGGCGAGCCGGTCTTTCACCGCGGTTAGGTCTTGCTGCGTGGACTGCTGCACAGTCTTGACCTGATCGGTGACGGCCTGCTTGGCGGCATCCAGCTTGGCCGAATTCGACCAGCCGAAGAAAAGTCCGCCCAGCGCAATCAGGGCTAGGATGGCAATCGCCGGCATTTGCCAGGATGAACCACCCCTATCAGTGTTCGTGTATTCAGGGATCTCAGACATAGTAGATATATTCTCCTCACCCATTCGGGTAAACCGTTCGTCTTGCAGAGTGGCAGCCCTTTGCGGCTGCCAGATGCTGTATATGTTTTGTTAATGTGCAAACGAAATGCCGGAGCGGTTAGCGCTTGATGGAGTTCTAAGTAGTTGCCAAATGGCCAGTTACTAGCCCTGCCCAAAGGAGCAGGTAGTACTAGGTCCTGCAATCTTTACGCATCTTTGAACTTTGGCGATGAATTCCTACGTAGTGCAAGAATCTTCCACTTTTATGCCGGCTTGCCCCAGGTCGGCGTAAAGCTGGGCGGGAGTCTGGAAATGAATCCCGGTGAGACCCAGGCGGCGGGCGGCTTCTACATAGTCCCGGATGTCATCAATGTAGACTGCTTCCTCGGCCTGGACCTTGCACGCCCGGAGCGCTTCCCGGTAAATGAGCGGGTCGGGCTTGCTGGCACCCACAAAACAGGAGTAGGTGCGGACCGTCTTAGGAAAGTACGCGAAGAAATCGTAGGTAGATTCAAGCTTTTCCACGTGAATCGGATCCGTATTCGAGAGCAGGCCCAGGCGGTAGTTTTTAGAGAGGCCCGCGAAGAGGGAAACTTTGTGGATGGGGTCCGGATCCAGGGCCGAATTCCAGACGTTTTTGAACTGCTCAAAATCGAGGGGAAGGTTGAACCGCTTGCAAAGGTGCAAGTGCCAATCGCGCGGGGAGATGCGTCCCTCCTGCCAGTCTGGCCAGCGGGGATCTTTTTCGATGGCGGACCAGAGTTCTTCGGGACTGAGAGGGAGTCCTTGAGCCAGGGCGGACTTCACGCGCTGGATGTCTACTCGAATCAGCACTCGACCAATATCAAAGATTACGGCACGCAATTTGGGCATGAGCTATGGCTTCTCGGACGTGGTGATGGGCGGTGCGGCGACAAGTTGCTCGGCGCGGCGCGCCCGGAGGATGCTGATAATCGCTGGGAGCAGCGAGAGGAAAATCACCACGAGGATTACGTAATGAATACGCTGGCTGATGTTGGGGATTGTACGGCCGAGGAAGAATCCGCCGAGGATCATCGTTCCTACCCAGATTGCGCCTCCGAAAATGTCGTAAGTCAGATAGCGGAGATACGGCATCTGCGCCGCGCCGGCCACCGGCGGGCAAAACGTGCGGATGATGGGAACAAAACGCGCCAGGATGATGGTCTTGCCGCCGTATTTTTCATAAAAGTCGTGTGCTCTTTGAAGATGACGCCGCCTGAAGAAGAAGGAATCTTCGCGTTTGTAGATCGCTACTCCAGCCCCCCGTCCAATCCAATAGCCGATTTGGTCGCCCACGATGGCGCATAGCATCACAGGCAGCAGCAACCACTTCAGGGGAATGACGCCGGCGGCGGAAAAGACACCCGCGGTAACGAGCAGGGAATCGCCGGGAAGAAAAAACCCAACGAAGAAGCCAGTTTCGATGAACACGATGATGCAAACGAGCAGCGGCCCGCCGGTGCGAATTATTCCTTCGACGTCGTAAATCGAGTGGAGCAAGTGGCGGATGGATTCCAACAAAGTGATTCATTCCTCACAGGAACGGGGATTGGGATCAGTTGGTGGGAAAGCAGGCTAGAGACTGTCCCACTACCCATAAGGTAGCAGAAAAGGGCTGGATTCTCGCCACTTTCCTGCCATAGGGCGACCGCGGTGCTAACAATATTGAACCACCAGCCACGATATCTCATCGCAGTGCCTCCGCTAGCATCAGTTCGCCTTGCTTGCCGAATGCGGATTGCAATTGGTTCTGGCGATTCAGTAGTTGTTTGAGTCTTGGAACCGCGGAACGCGCCGCAACGCTTCCCGCCTCGATGGCTTCGTCAATGCGATCAAAATCGTCCCAGGCCAGACCCTGCACTGCGGGCCGAAGGACCAAGTCGGCATAGCGTTCCCACCCCTCCAGTTGATGCTTTTGGGCCGCGCTGACGGCCCGGCTGACCACCTGGAAGATGTTTGTCGGCGCGCCGCGCTGCCCGTCGTGAAGTCCGACGGAAACGCCGACCACGATTTCCGCGCCCATTTCGCGGGCCGCGCGCGTGGGAACCGGCGCCACAAGGCCGCCATCGGCGAGGCAGCGCGTGCCGATTTGAATGGGTTCGAAGAGGCCCGGAAAAGCGCAACTCGCCCGAATCGCTTCCGCGAGGTTGCCCTGGCGGAAGACGACCGGGTCGCCGGTACCCAGATCCGTGGCAACAATGGCCAGCGGGAGCACGAGGTCTTCAAACTGTTTTGTGCCGAAGAGCTTCTGCACTAGGGCGCCCAAGCGTTCGTTGCTGGCCAGCCCGAAGCGCGAGACCCGCCACTTGGCAAAATCGCGGAAGCGAATTTCGCGGCACTTGCTAATGATGCGGGGAAGAGGCACTCCGCTGGCGTAGGCGGCGCCCAGGATGCTGCCGATGCTGCTGCCGGCAATGGAGGTGACCGGAATTGCATTTTCGCGGAAGGTGCGGAGGACGCCCAGATGCGCATAGCCGCGAGCAAATCCACCGCCGAGGGCGAGGCTTACTCCCAGGCGAGGCACGCCTGGTTGCGATAATGAAGGTGGGACGTAAAAACGTTTGATCACGAGGGTAAGTGTCGCAAGAGAGTGAGGCTGAGGCGATGGCTCGCCCGTCCTGAAATTGGGGTACCAAAGTACTCGCGTAAGAAATGCTCGCAAAAGGGCATTTGCGGACGGGCAGTACTTAAATACTAGTCGGGTGGCCTCGCTGTACCATTGCGAGGCACTGCCTCAGAAGCGATTCTACCCCTGCACAATGCGTCGAATTCATCGCCAAGGGAGACCCGATGGAAGCCGGCTACAACGCGTGGTTGGGACAGGCGGTGATTCTGCAGGTTGCTCTCGGAGATATCAAGGTTCCGCTGCGTGGAAGGCTCCTGAAGGAAGGCGGGGAGACGGTACGCATGCGGGTTGGCGATGGATGGGACATCGACATTTATAAGGCGATGATCCTGACGGTGGAAAAAGACGGAATGGCACTGATTCCAGCATGAGGGGAGAAGAAGAAATGGATAATCAGATACCGAAGTACGTCACCCAGTCGCGCGCAGCATACCTATTGGGACTTTCCGTGGCGGAAATCAGCAGAATTTCACAGGAAACGGGAATTGGCCATGTGGAGCGCGCCGGACATGTTGAGGAGCGCTTTTTCACTTACGAAGAATTGCAGCGGATTTGCGTGCTGGCCACCCAAGAAGGAGTGGTGACGCACTAAAGCGAGATTGAATTTCCTCAGGCCCCCCCTCAGGATGTACCCCCACCCCGGCTCGTTGCCCCCAGCGAGCCGGGGTTTTTCATTTTCGGGGATGATGATTTGCCAGCATTGAATCGATTCATAAAACCTTTGACAGAACATGGTATCGCGGGGAAACTAGGCGGCGATTCTTCTGGAGTGCTTCGTTTTCGACGTGACAAGCTCGAACTTCTTCCTTTGTAGCGGTGGACTGGGGAAAACAAACCATTGTCTCTGACCTTGCTTGATTGGGCCGCGATTGCGGGCTACCTGCTGATCACATTGGTGCTTGGTTTATATTTCCGGCGAAAGTCGGCGCAGAGCACGGCGGACTATTTTGTTTCAGGCCGCCAAGTGAGCTGGTGGTTGGCGGGGACGTCCATGGTGGCCACGACGTTCGCCGCGGACACGCCGCTGGCCGTGAGCGGGTTGGTGTACACGCAGGGCGTGGCGGGGAACTGGCTGTGGTGGAGTTTTCTGCCCTCGGGGATGATGACCGTTTTTCTGTTTGCGCGATTGTG
>Ga0210406_10000761_pt1 | contig 42456 bp, 34 predicted proteins | sample IncBWC30MmetaG_FD_155454 | JGI IMG/M metagenome (GOLD analysis project Ga0210406, IMG submission 155454) | Forest soil microbial communities from Barre Woods Harvard Forest LTER site, Petersham, Massachusetts, United States - Inc-BW-C-30-M | ecosystem: Environmental > Terrestrial > Soil >...
CATCCAGCGATACGGCACCGCCGTAACCACCTCGGAGAAGACCTGGGACGGAGTCATGGCGACAAACGTCAAAGCCATGTTTCTCAGCGTCCGGGCTTTTTTCCCACTCATGAAGGGTGATGGCGCTTCGGTGGTGAATGTCTCTTCGGTGCAAGCGGTAGGGGCTTTGCCCGCAGAATCTATGGTTGTACTCACGTTCCATGAAGACATACGATCATGAAGCGCTCTCTGGACTTGCTTGATTCAACGAGAGAGCGAATTAAACAACTATCTGCGGGGCCATTCCGGATGGCAACTTTGAAAAAATTGCAAGAAGGACTTTGCGCTGCACGAAAAAGCGAAAGCGGATTCGATCATCAATTATGCAAGTAGCCACATTGCATGTAGATGCTCATCTGCATTTTTGGCAGTGGAGCAAAGGCTGGTTTTCCCGTCCTGAAGCGATGCTGTCACAAGATTATCTACCTACGAACTTCGAGCCCATTTTGAAGGTACAAGGCATAGACAAAACCATCGTGGTGCAGACATCACCGACTGTAGCGGAAACGGACTTCCTGCTGGGGCTTGCTGAAAGTTCTGGTTTTATCGGCGGTGTCGTGGGCTGGCTCGATCTCGAATCACCCAACTTCCCCAATATGCTGGAACAGTATTGCCGGAAGCGCTACTTTGTCGCAGTCCGCCCAATGCTGGAAAGCTTGCCGCAAGACGATTGGATTTTGCGTCCGCGCGTAATTGAGTCGCTCTCGCTCGTCGCAGACGCTGGGCTGTCGTTTGAGTTCTTAACGTTTACGCGCCACCTTCGGCACGTTGTGCAGGTGCTTGAAAGAGTCCCGCACCTGCGTGCGGTGATAGATCATCTGCCGAAGCCCGAAATCAAGGCGGGTAGACTGCAACCATGGAAGGATTTTATGCGCGAGGTTGCACTCTGTCCGAATGTTTACTGCAAACTCTCTGGCATGATGACTGAAGCGGATCCGAACCACTGGACTCGCGAGCAGCTGCGTCCGTATGCGGATCACGTGCTCGAGGAGTTCGGGGCCGAACGGATTATGTTCGGCAGCGACTGGCCGGTCTGCCTGCTGGCCGCGAACTATGAAGAAGTACTGGACACGACCCGAGAGTTTGTTACGAGCAGTCTGGGGGGCGCCGCTGTCGATGCCGTTTTCGGCGCCAATGCGGTGCGGTTTTACGGCCTGGACGAGGGCGCCTGAGTCAGGGGACAGCTTCCCGATGACCGCTATCGGTGGACTCATTTAACCAGGGAACCGGAGCCTCTGACGGGAGTAGGTTTAAGTGCCGCAGTTCCTTCTAGAAGTCATCAGGAGTCGCGAGGCTGAAAAGCTTGACATTCTCCTCGACCTCGCGGGATCGAGCCCTCTCCGACAAGCCGTGAAGTGGGAGGTTGTCAGCGATCTGCACCACGGAAACGTTCGTTTGGACTGCCTTCTCCAGCAGACCCATACAGCCGAGGGTACGCTCTGGCCGCGGGTATCCTTGCACGCAGATTGCTCAGGGTACAGTCCAAGATGCGATTCTGAGTTCCATAGTTCCTTGAGTCGGCGGATAATCTCGACGGACAGAGTCTCAAGCCGTGCATGTCGAGCCGTTTAAGACGTGGTCCACACATTCGAAGGCGCCAGTTCCTCTAGTCCCTGTCACTGATTTAACCGGACGTTTCCTGTTCCCTCCAGCCGCACCGTCACAATCTCGAACGGCTTGATAGAAAAACTGAAGCCGTGCTCAGTGGTGGCGAGAGGCGATCGTTTTATTTCCAGTGCATTGCTGCTCGAAGCGGATTTCACATCAAAGTAGGGCGCTTGCACGTCCACCGTGCCCGCCTGTCCACCCGTTTCCAGGAATCGCATAACTGTTCCATCACCCTCCTCCGCCATTTTCCAGGTGAGAAGAACCACGTTCGGTTGGTTTATTTGAAGAAAACTTTCCTGCTTAGCCGCGAGGGGACGCGGTGAATCAATGGATTTATCCTCGTCTGTGATCCAATCAACTTCTGCGGGTGTCATCTCCTCCCATCCAACGCGGCTCAGTGCGGCGGGCGTCATGTGACGACCGCTAGTTAGCACGTAACGGAAGGTGAAATCGCCTCCCTGTCCGGCGGCGTAGTTGGTGTTCCAGTAATTGTTCATCACATAGGAGAAGATCGTTCCCGGACGCTCGCCGAATTGTTTTGGCCAAGTGGCGCGGAAGATATCCCCCAGGCAAACCAACGAAGCATCCAGCGGTATCAGCGCCACAGAGATTTCGCCTTCGTCTGCCGCAACCCAGTGCTGCACGGAGAACCATTCCTTGCCCGCTCCGGGGAGTTGGTCGCGGCTAGGATCTACAAACCCGTTCTGAATTTCGTAACGAAATTGCGGGTGATCCATTGCAAACGGGAAGGCGAAGTAAACCCCTTCCTTCGTGTACACCTCTGTTTTGTGTACACGATTAATAAATTCAATTTTTTTCCCATGGTTGAACAGAATCACTTCCGTATCAATTTTGGGAGTGTTGATTCCCTGGCTCTCCAGATGAGCCACGATGCCGAAAGGCTGATGAGTTACGGACACCAAACGACCGGCATTCGCACCATGAATCGAGAACTCTGGCAGAGGCGCAGCGGGGGTAGCTTTCGTTATCCGATTCGGAGACTTGTCTCCGCCCGTAGCATAAAGATAATGATTAAAGCGATAGGGACTGGAACTATTGACCAGCTCCTGGTTGAGTTCTTTATCGAAGACACTTTTCACCGCTCCGGTCGCGGCATCGAGAGCCACCCGGTAGTACTGATTCTCAATGACTCCTTCCGTATTTTCAGGAGAAGCTTCTGGCGCTTCGGGGGCAGACTTGATTGCGTAAGCCTTGTAGCCCACCGAAGGCAGATCCTGCGCCACGAAACGCACGTGATGATAGTCCGGCCCAGAGGACACAATTTCATAAGGAACCGGCTGGCCTGTCGTCAAATCAACCAGCTCACGCCCCTTGTCCAAATCTAGTTCCATCAACCTGGAGCGCTGCCAGTTCAAGGGATTGAATATCAGCAGAGTTTCGTGTGGATCAGAGATGCTATCGGCCAATGCTGCCAGGCTGCGGCGAAGCAAATCGTCAACCCGATTTCTGGCTTGATACGCAAAATTCTCTTTGATCTCCAACTGCTCCCTGGCTTCGTGGCTCTCAGGGTCACTTTCGGCACGGTGGTCGCCCCAGGTGTGCTCGTCGTAAAGGACCATGTCACTCCAAAGCTGTTTTAATGCCGCAGAGTCAGGACGAAGGCGAGGATTCACCAGGCTGCTGATGGTTGAAAACTTCTCCGCAGCCAGGGCGCGTTGTTCGGTTTCACGCTCGACGGCGGCAGAACGCGCTGTTGAAGCAATACCGTCCTCCCAATAGGGGCCTCCGTCGCCGCGCACGACTGGAATGGAATCCCCAAATTGTCCCGCAATGTAAGCCAACGCCTCAGCAAAACCCGAATATTTCATCCGCGGATATGCATAGGTTTTGTTCCACTCGTCCACGAAAGTCGCTTGTTGCGGGAACAAATCACTGTTCTCCGCCTGCGTGCCGTACATGATGATTGAGTCCGACTTGTAGCTCGGCCGCGAATAAATCTGAGTGAAGAGTGGCAATGAGTCGTGGCCACCTGCAATCGATGGAGGCAACCTGAACAGACTCCACATTTGGTGATAATGCCGCGAGTACCACATCAGGATTCGGGATCCGTCGGGTCCTTCCCACCAGAATGGCGACTTCTCGTGCAGGTGACCTTGCAGCAGAATGGGCGCGCGGTCGTTGTTGCTGGCCGCGACAAAATACTTCAATCCTGCGGCCGCGAGCACGGAGGCATAGGACCACGAATACGAGGGGACATCGGTGATATTTACGTAATCCGCATCGCCGCCGTGCTTCTGATGAAATTCGAAAGCAGGATAAAGCGAGCGGAGGAGTGTTTCGACGGTCGGGTAGCCCGTGAGCAAATTCGCCTCCACCGTCGGCACAAAAAGTTTCTTATCCTTCACCGCCTGGAAAAGAAGCTGCTTTTGTTCGTCAGAGCGACCCGCCATAAACTGCTGGACACTCCAAAATGCATCTACGCTATAGCGAAAGTCCGGGTTCTCGTGAGTCAGCTGAATCGCTTCATCCAGTATTCGGCTCTGAATCTCCGCAGTTTTGCTCTGATAATCGGTGTATCCCACATCCAAGTGAACGTTCGGAACTACAAAGAAATTCCATTTCCTGGCAGGATCGAGTTTCACGGGAAAGCGTCGTGCACGGCTCCCAAGCTGAACAGTGATCTCACCGTTTATGCTGGCGTGGAATTCGGGAACAGCAACCTCCACCATCTGCTCACCGAAATCCCATCCGGACGCGAGTTTCGCGGTGTATTTCGCCTTGCCCAACGAGAGTACGACATCTCCTCCTGGGGAAGCAGAGCAATGGCGAACATAGATATCCACCAACTCCTGCAAGCCGTCGCCTTTTTGCAGAAAAAAAATCGTCGGTTGCACATCGACCGCGAGTTCATTCGGCGAATATCGCGCTTGCGAGTCGTGTTCGAGTTCCAAAGCGTCGTAGTAGATTCCAGAGAGCGGCCAATCTGTAGTGTCATCGGGTAAGGCAAGATCATCTATAGCCGTTAACACCAACTCGTTGGTTCCCGAGTGGAGGAATTTGGTGGGCAACTCGGCAGTGATTGTATCCACAGAGTAATTTGGTAGGTAAAAGCCTTCGTCGTCGCCTCGATCGTAGTCGAGCACAGGATGTTGGAAGTAAAGCGCGCGATGGCCGTTGATTGCCACTTGCAACTGCGGTGTGCGAGGGGTCTTTACGAGCAGTCCTACCTTCAGCGTGTACAAGCCATTCGGGTTCGACGGCAGGTCGAATCGAATGGCATAGGGATGAGATCGGGAACCGGCTCCGCCGCTCGGCGAAGCCAGCTGATATCGAGGCCAGTCTTTGGTCTGACTTTTGCCGATGACGTAAACCAGATCATTCGAACTCTCTTCTGCATTCTGTTCGACCGGAGGAGTTCTCAGCGGGTATTCCAAAGTCGACTTGTCAAATTTGCCGATCTGCCAGACCAATTGATTAGCGGCAGTAGCAGGGAGAGAAAATGATGTCAGGGTTGCTAAGACTAAGAGTCCTCGCAACATTTTTTCGCTTTGGGACTTTCTCACCGATCCTCCCAGTTTAAAGGCTGAGTTGCTCAGAGCTCTTCTGAGACCTTCGCCTGGAATCTGTTTAGCCAGTCTTAAGGTTTCGAGTGTCCGGGGAATTCCCCACGACTCCGGTAGAGCACGGAATACGTAACGGTAAATATTGCAACTCGCGGCCAAAGACCGTTTTCATCTTTAAAATAACGTTTCCCTCGCGGACACTATGCTTCCCATTCCCATTAGTCAATCGTTTTGTATTGTCTTTTAAGTCAAAACGAAATTATAATAGTATCTTAACGCTCAAAAAGTGCAACTAGTGGTGGATACGCAGAAAAAATGGGCCTTGAACGAAGACGGGTCTGCTGACGAGCTACAAACCTATGATTGCAAGGCGCAAGTTCATGAGTCTCTTGAGTACCGGTTTGGGAATAGGTTGGGTTGGACTTTCGAAAAACGAAAGCCCTTTAGCTAAAGCTGTCAGTGCTAACGACCAAACGCTCGCAACTCTGAACCCGTGTACGGACAAGTTTGCTGACCCACCGTGGAAGCGCCTGTCGAGCGCTTCGGGCGATCTGCCCGTCCCCCAAACTTCCGATCAACAGACTGGAAGCGTCGTGGGTGATATGGATGGAGATGGGCACATTGATTTTGCGATCACTAACCGTCGTCACGGCAACGCTGCCGTCTGGATGCAAAACACCGCGCAGGGCTGGACGCAGCACGTCATCGATCCTGGTCCCCTCAACATCGAAGCTGGAGGTGCCCTTTTTGACATTGATGGTGACGGCCACCTCGATTTGATCGCGGGAGGTGACAGTTCGAGTAATGAAGTCTGGTGGTGGGAGAATCCCAACCCCAACTATGACCGTTCCTGGGTACGTCACACGATCAAGCAGTCGGGCAAAACCCAACATCATGACCTCATGATTGGGGACGTGCTCGGCGAAGGTCGTCCCCAACTAGTGTTTTGGAACCAAGGAGCGGCAGCCTTATATATCGCACGCATTCCGGGGAATCCTCGCACCCATGAAGGCCCTTGGGACTTTCAACTTGTTTACCAGGGCGACGCGCCGATGGAAGGACTAGCAATGGCCGACCTCGATGATGATGGTGTGCTTGAAGTCATTGGCGGCGGACGCTGGTACAAGCACGAGGGGGGAATGAAATTCACGGCGCACGTTATTGACGAAACGCAGAAATTCTCTCGTTGCGCGGCGGGCAAGCTCATCCGAGGCAGTAAAGGCGCGCAGGTTGTCTTCTGTAACGGCGACGGATGCGGGCCGCTCAAGTGGTACGAGCAGCGCAGAGACGGCTTATGGGAGTCCCATGACCTGCTTGGGGAGGATATTGTCCATGGCCACAGTCTGCGCATCGGCGACATAGATGGCGACGGCAATCTTGATATCCTTTGTGCCGAAATGGCCAAGTGGGCTGATTGGACAAAGACGGTTGATTATCCGCGGCCTCACATTTGGGTATTCTACGGCGACGGCAAAGGCAATTTTGAGAAGACCACAATCGCACGGGGCGGATATGGCACGCACGAAGCGCGTCTGGCGGACTTTTTCGGAACCGGTCGACTCGACATCTTGAGCAAGCCGTATGAGTCCGGTGCACCGGGAGTGGATATTTGGATTAACCCTGGCCGCAGATGAATGAGCTCTACGGTCAAAGTGTGAGGATCCCAAAATGAACCTATCCCGACGCTCCCTCCTGCTGGCATTTGGGGCCTCTTTGTTCGCGAGTGCCGCACGAAAATCGTTGGGCACCCCAGGGCTTGAAATCTACAGCCTGCGAAGAGAGCTCGCGAAGGATATTCCGGGCACGTTGGCACTGGTGCGGCAGTTCGGGTTTGAAGATGTGGAAGTGCCCAGCTTTTATGGCCTTACGGCGGGTGAGTTCCGACGACAATTGGACAAAGCGCGCTTGCGGTGCTCGGCGATGGTTGCCAAGCACGAGCAGCTCAGTCAGGAACTGAAGGGTGTGATTTCGGATGCGCGAGTGCTGGACGCAACATATGTCATTTACCCCTGGATTCCGCACCAGAATGATTTCACCGAAGACGATTGTCGGCGGGCGGCCGCTGATATGAACCGTTGGGGCGTGGCCCTGAAGCAAGCGGGTCTGGAATTCTGTTATCACCCTCATGGCTACGAATTCCGTCCAAGTCGTGAAGGGACTCTTTTTGATCTTTTGGCGGCGCAGACAGACCCTGCCCACGTATATTTCCAGGCGGACGTCTTTTGGATTGCGTGGCCCGGACAGGATCCGGTCAAACTTCTGCGTCGGTACCCAAGGCGTTTCCGATTGATGCACCTGAAAGACATACGAAAGGGAACAAAGCTGGGAGACTTGAGCGGCCATGCACCGGAAGAGACTAGCGTGGCAGTTGGGTCCGGTATTCTGGATTTTCCTGCCATTCTCCGGGAGGCCCAGAACATTGGCGTCAAGCGCTATTACATAGAAGATGAGGCGCCTGACGCGGTGTCGAACATTCCGATAAGCCTGAAGAACCTAGGATCCCTCGGCTTCCAAACAAAACAATCGAATTAATAACTCGATAGAACGACAGAGCTACGACTTATCGGTTTTCGCCTTCTCCACAATTTGATGATAGCGATTGACAGGTAGAGAGCGGACAACTTGCTCCATTCCGCTAGGCCAGCGAATCTCAATGTCTACGTTGCTGCTGGCGGGCAAGCCCCCGAGTCCGAATAGCAAACGTTTGTCGTGCGACGAAAGATAGCTCGAACCCCCGGTGACCCACCGGACCAGTTTTCTATTGGAAAGCCGAAGTGTCACCTTTGCCCCAATTGCGTCGCGATTGCTTTTTGCGCCGACCAGACGAACTCCGATCCACGAGTTTCCCTCTTCTGCATTATTGCGCAAGAGAACAGGGTGATCCCCGATACACGTGAAGATGGCGTCTGGTGCTCCGTTATTATCCCAGTCCCCGATGGCCAGCCCGCGTGCAAGATACCCGCGAGAGAACGCAGGCCCTGCCTCCCAGCTCACATCTTCGAAGACAGCATTTCCCGAGTTGTGCAGAAGCAGAGGTTGTTCCTTGTATTTCACTTGAGACTGTGACGCTTCAATTCCCTCAATGACGTGGCCGTTCACGATCATCAAGTCAAGATGTCCATCGTTGTCATAGTCGAGAAAATGCGCTCCCCAGCCGACATAAGGCCTTGTTACGCGGGCCAGGCGTGAAGCTTGCGTCGAGTCTTCAAATGGGAAGGCTCCTCGATTGAGGAATAGGGAGTGGAATTCGTAATTAAAATTCGTGACCACAAAATCGGGCCGCCCGTCGCCGTTGGCGTCGCCTGCGTCCACGCCCATGCCGGCCTTTGCATCGCCGTTGCTGTCCAAAGCGACTTCTGCGTCAAGGGCGACATCCGCAAAAGTTCCGTTGTGCTTGTTCAACAGCATGAGATTGGGCGAGGCATCGCGTGTTACGAATAGATCGGGCCAGCCATCGTCATCGATATCGATTGCGACAACGCCGAGTGCTCTTCCGACAAACTGATCAAGCCCGGAGGATTTGCTGACGTCGGTAAATGTGCCGTTGCGATTGTTGTGATAGATGCTGAGAGGCATTCCCGTATACGCGCGCTGTTCACAGTAGGTTCGAATATTCGCGTACTCGCACTTGGGCGGGACACCTTCAAATGAAAACTGGGCGTAGTTGCAGACGACAAGATCCAGAAATCCATCGCGATCGTAATCAAACCAGGCAGCGCCGGACGCCCATCTGCCGGCGTTCTGAAGTCCGGCATCTGTCGTGACGTCTGTAAATGTTCCGTTACCGTTGTTGTGATACAGGATGCAGTTTGGGAACCCGGTGACAAAAATATCCTGCCGGCCGTCATTGTCAAAATCTGCGATCGCCACACCCATGCCGTAATTCTTGACCCGGTCTAGGCCTGCTGCAGCGGCAACATCAGTAAATTTTCCGTTGCCCAGATTGCGATACAACGCATTGTGAAGGGGTGTTTCGCTTCTGCCCCGAGGCGTTTCACCACCATTCAAGAGGAAAATGTCCAACCGCCCGTTATCGTCACAATCAAACAGCCCAACTCCGCCACCCATAGCTTCAATCAGATAACGATCTGGCGAAAAACCGTTGAAATGCCGCCATGTGATACCGGCCTCAGTAGTTACATCCAAAAATATCGGGCTGCGAGACTTAGCGGCTCGAAGTAGGCGGGGATTTAGCAGTTGGCTCGCGCCGACGCCTAATAGAGAAAGGAAACAACGACGCGACCAAGCGGAGTCCGGCTTCATTAGTCGAGGCAGTACGCGATTGGAGGCTTCACTTTATCCCCTTGCTGTGCTGCTGTTCTCGCTTGTATATTGTAAAACATTAATCTCTGTAGAGACCATTTATAGACAAGGTTTGGGCCATGCCGTTGACATATCCACGACCAATGCGACGCACTTTGGCGCCAATATCAATTGCCGCTGGAGGTGATGATTGCAATATCGAATTCGGGATGTAGCTGAGCGGGCGGGAGTCTCGAAATCGACCGTCTCTCGCGTCTTAAATCACTCGCCTCTCGTAGACAAGGAAACGCGGCGTCGCGTCCTAGATACTTCCAGAAAGTTGAATTATTACCGCAACTCGAGTGCCCAGTGGTTGGCCAGGGGAGGGCGCAGCGATTTCTATGGGTTGATCATTTCCGATATCGAGAATCCAGTTTTCCCGGAGATGATCAAAGGTTTTGACACCGCAGCCGCTGCCGAGGGTTACGACCTGTTTCTGTGTGCTACCAATTACGACAAGAACCGGACCCAAGCTGCGGTGCGCAAGATGATTGAGAATGGAGTGCGGGGCGTAGCGATTATGACTTCTTCGGTGGATGTTGAAATCGCTGAGCAATTGGCGGAGCGCCAAATCGCGGTTGTACTGCTTGATACGGGGGTACGCAAACGATTCATCAGCAACGTCTCGATCGATTATTCCGGGGGAGTCGGGGAATCGCTCGAGCACTTGAAGCAACTGGGACACAAGAGAATAGCATTCGTAGCGGGGCCGGACGAAAGGAACTCCGCTCGCCGGTATCGTGAAACGGTGCTGAAGGGGATTCGCGAACACCAGTTGGAGTTAGCACAGATCGTGGAGTCCGACCAGACTCTGGAAGGCGGGCGCTCCGCGGCGCGCAAACTCCTGGGTAAGCGCCTCCCGTCTGCGATCTTATGTATCAACGATCTGACCGCTATCGGACTAATGACTGCGCTGGCCGACGCAGGTACTTCTGTTCCAGAAGAAGTCTCGATCATCGGTTGCGAGGATATTTATCTGTCGCGTTTTGTGAATCCGCCGTTGACGACAGTGAAGCTGGATAGAATGTCACTTGGGAAAATGGCCTTCTCGGTATTGCAGAGCATGTGGCGTGCCGATCAGAAACGAACGAAAGCGATGACCTTGGCAACCCAGCTAATTGTGCGGGGTTCGACAGCGGCGAGAAGCACGAATGCTGCAAGCTGAAACCCTGACAGTTACTCCGGGAGGTTCGCGGGAGAGACTTAGGCCGGCCCCCAGGAGAGTTTGTTCCTGGTCATATTTACAAATACGGACTTGGGCTTGGTGTAGGTGTGATAAGCAGCCATCCCAAAGTCCTCGCCGAGGCCGCTCTGCTTTTGTCCGCCATATGGCACAGAGGGATCCCAATACTCCACCGTATTCATCCATATTGTTCCGGCCTGTATTGTATGAGCCATCCGCAGTCCCCGGCCTAGATCTCTAGTCCAGACCGAAGCTGCAAGTCCATAGGCGACCGAATTTGCTTTTTCGACGGCTTCCGCCTCGCTTTCGAACGCCATCACCGCAAGGACGGGTCCAAAAATTTCTTCCTGCGCGATTTTCATGCCCGGCTCGACTTGGGTAAAAATGGCCGGCCTGACAAAATGACCTCTGGCAGGATCCGGCCCGGATCGTCGGTAATACAATCGGGATCCCTCTGACTCTCCGACCCGGAGATACTCATTCACCCGGTCCTTCTGTTGCCTGCTTACCAACGGGCCCAAATCTGTTTCCTCATTGCAGGGATCACCAATTCGCAAACGATCTGCCGCTTCGGCCAATTTCGCGAGAAACTGAGCAGCAATTGACTTTTCGACAAGCAACCGTGAACCCGTGGTACAAATTTGGCCGGCGTTGAAAAAAGCGCTGAACAAAACGCCTGGGATCGCCTGTTCCAAATCACAATCCGCAAAAACAATGGCGGGACTCTTTCCACCTAGCTCGAGGGTTACGGGAACTATGCGTTCAGCCGCGCCGCGAAGGATTTGTTTCCCTGTCTCGGTGCTCCCTGTAAAGGATATCTTGTCGATGCCGGGGTGGAGCGTAAGCGCCGCGCCAACGTCCGGTCCGCCATTCACGACGTTCACGACTCCGGGAGGAATTCCAGCGTCCAAGCAGAGTTTTCCAAGTTCGATGGCGGAGAGGGGTGTCTGCTCTGCCATTTTGAGGATGACGGTATTTCCTGCCGCGAGAGCCGGCGCGAGTTTGATACAGCAATTCAAAAGAGGATAGTTCCACGGCACTATTCCAGCAATGACTCCATAAGGCTCACGAATGGAAAAGTTAAACATCCCCTTTTCCGAGGGGTGCACCCGACCGGAATATTTGTCGCAAACTCCCGCGTAGTATTCGAAAATTCGAATGCAAAGAGGCAGGTCGCCATACTTGTTGTCCTTAAATGGCTTGCCGCAATCAAGGGCGTCGAGCATGGCCAGTTCATCGGTTCGTTGCCGCAGCAGTTCGGCCACTTTGTTCAGAAGGCGACCACGATCCCACGGCGACAATGTCCGCCATGCCGATTGCGCGAACGCCTGTTTAGCGCTGCGGACAGCGCTGTCAACATCTTCCGGCGAGCCTGTTGCAACTTCAGCTAGCGGCTCTTCGGTTGCCGGATTCGTGGTCACGAAAAACGCGCTACCGGATAATCCGGTTTCCTGCCCATCAATGACATGCCCGTATCGTTTCATTGCGAATTACTTCGTAGAATCAGTTGGCGACTTCATATAAAGTTGAATTCGTTCCACGTGCGCTAAAATATGCCGGTGAAGAATCTTGACGCACGCGTCCGCGTCCCGCTGTTGCAAAGCTCGAATCGTGTCCTCAAAGTCGGTAATAATCGGGCGCAAAGAGGCATGGCTATCGGTCGTTTGTCCCCAGAAGAGGACCGCCTGGCGCCGCAACACATCCAGATGAGCGGCGAGAACTTCGTTGCCCGAAGCCTCTTCTAGTAAAGCGTGGAATTCCGCGTCCTGTTTCATCCAGTCCCTAGGAGACAATTTGTCCCAGTTCCTTTTGGTTAGAGCCAGCCAATCCTGAAACTTGCCTAGCCAGGCATCTGTTCGCTTCTCGGAAACCTGCCGTGCGAGATATTCCTCGAGCACTAGCCTCGTGGCAGTGACGTCCCTGACCTGCCGAAGAGTAGCTTCGGCGACAAAGATACCACCCCGCGGGATTATTCTAACCAGGCCTTCGATCCGCAGGCGAAGCAAAGCTTCACGAACCGGAGTACGACTCACGCCAAGGTCAGTGGCAATTTGTTGCTCGGAAAGGCAGACACCGGGCGGGTAATCACCCATCACGATCCTCTCCAGGAGCAGGTTGTACGGCGTTTGAGAGGCGCCGAGACCGCCTTTGATCGTATTCGAATTCCGTTCCGCTTTTTCCAAATGATCCTTACCAATATCTAAAATGTGTGGCACGAGGCAACGTTCGGCAGCGATAGGTTGAACTTACAGCAAGGAAGACGGGGTCGAAAATTAGATGAAGAGCGACTGGGCGACTCGATGTCGTTACCATATTTTTTCAAACAAACACAGGACGTTGAATCCCAGGATTTGTTGTACTTCGCTTTCTCGGAAACGGCGCAACAAGCCGTCAGTCAAGTTTGGCATGTCGTCGGCTCTGCGAATGCCCTTCGGAAGCTGCAGGGGAAGAGTAAGTGGGTACACAGGAGAGTTCTTACGTTTGCCGCACATCAACCAACGAAACCATTCTTCGGATTGATTTTCGGTAAAATCCAAGCCCACGGAAACGTGGTCGATTCCGGCAACATCTGCCCAATAGGCAAAAACGTCTATCACATCATCGAGTGTCGAGTCATAGCCGTTCTTCAGGAATGGCGGAAAAATATTGACGCCAACTACGCCCCCTTTCTTTACCAATTCGCGAACCTGCTCATCGGTCTTATTACGGCAGTGCTCTTTGAGAGCCATCGGATTCGCGTGGCTAAACCATACGGGATCTTCCGAGACTTCGATCGCCTCCATGGTGGTCCGGTAGCCTACATGCGAGAGATCAACGACCATCCCGAGACGATTCATTTCTTGCACGAGATCTATGCCGAATTGGCTGAGCCCTACATCGCGGCGCTCGTAACAACCCGCACCAACGAAGTTCAGGTCATTGTAGGTGATTTGAATAACACGAACGCCTAGTTCGTGAAAGACTTCAACAAGATTCAGGTCCTCCTCGATAGGAGAGGAGTTCTGGAAACCGAAAATGATACCCGTTTTGCCTTCCTGCTTGGCGGAATGAATGTCGCTCACCTGACGAACCGGCCGGATATATTTCTCGAACTTTCGGAAATCCCGTTGCAATTGTCCGATGTTTTGCAGTGTTTGCTTGGTTCCTTCCCAAACAGCGACACTGGCATTGATAGCGGTTACTCCGCCTTCCCACAGATGACGGTAGACGGCTTCGTCGCCCCAGCGACTGATATTGAGTCCGTCAATGACAATCGACTTCGAATGTATTTCACGTGCGGCTGGAGTTGTGACCACGCTTAGCCTCCGTCCCCGGAAACGGCCGCCGGAGTGACCCGAATTATGTAGCTACTGGAGCCTGCCTTGTTTCCGTTCGCCTGATGACCGGCAACAGCTCCTGCCTTGCGCTTGACATTCCTGGACTGGTCTTGCACGTAGGCCATTGCGCCCAGCACTGCGCCTTCCCAAATCGAGTTCCCCGTCGGCAACTCGCCCTCGGCAGGGAGGGCGGAATTCGTCAGCAGCACCTCGGCTTCTCCGTTAAGCTCATCCAGCTTTTCGATTTTGAAGTGACCCCACCCGCGAATGCTCATCTCGTTGAGATAGCCGATGAATGCCTCTTTCGCGGAACAGCCGTGACTTTTTCGGAAGGCGTCGCAAAACGTCACCGCTCCGTCGTATCCCACCTTTTCAAACATTTTTCGGAAAGTTTCCGGGCCGACCATTTTTTGCACATCGCGCATGATGTAACGAAAAAAATGGCGGGGCAGTAAAATCATGGGCAAGCCATTGAGAGTGAGCCGGCCCTCCTCGTTGAGCTGCAGTCTGGATCTCAAATCTTCAAAAGTTTCTGACGCGTTAATCACTTCTATCTCCCGACGGTGGTTTCCTAAATGCCGCGCCCGTACTTATAGCCTTCGACGATGGAGTGGTGGAGAGAGCGGGGCGCGTAGCTGTCGCCGATGTTATATAGTTCGCCTACCTTTCCCTCCAGCTCCTGCGCCAGCCCATCGACCGACTGCCCTCCATAGGAGTAGACGAGCACGTCAACATCATCTCGATCCATTTGGTTTCCGCCGTGCAAATTGCGCAGGCGAACAGTTCCATTGTCGACGGCAACCATCTCCCAGGTCGACTGCATTTTGACGCCCTTCGCGTACAATCGGGCATACACCGGCGGCTTGTTGGTGGGTCCCAAATCCTCTCCGACAGAGTAATGCGGCGTGATGATCTCCACTTGCCGTCCTTCGTCCAGCAAGAATTCCGCCGCACCCGCGCTCTCCTGTCCACCCTGATCATCGATCAGAAGCACGCGCTCACCTGCTGGAGAGCGTCCCAGCAGAACATCCCAAGCGGAGACGGCGTATGTACAATTCTGTAACCCGGGAATCGGAGGTAAAAGCGGAACCGCGCCGGTTGCAATCACGACCGCGTCTGGTCGTTCCGCAAGAATACGTTCAGCTGTGGCTTCGACATTGAGGCAAACCTGCACGCCCAGCTTTTTCACCTGAATCTCAAGCCAGCGAGCCACGCCGTCGTAGTCGGCGCGCTTGGCAGCTATCTTGGCGATATTTAGTTGTCCGCCGAGGCGGTCTGACTTCTCGTACAACATGACCTGGTGCCCCCGCAGACGCGAGACCCTAGCAGCTTCCAAACCAGCGGGGCCGCCGCCGACAACGACAACGCGCTTGATGGTCGTGGCTTTCGGCAGGTCGGCCCAGTCGGCTTCGTAACCGATCGTGGCATTTTGAACACATCCGATAGGAATGCCACGGTACTGCCGGTCGATGCATCCTTCGTTGTAGCCCATGCACTGACGGATGTCGTCCAGCCGGCCTTCGCGAGCCTTCTGCGGCAAGTACGGATCGGCGATCAGCGCGCGAGTCATAGCGACAATGTCACCCTGTCCGTCGCCTAACAATCGTTCTGCGACTACGGGATCATTAATGCGGCCAACGGCAATGACAGGTTCCTTCACGACCTCGCGAATTTTTCCAGACAGGTGCCTGAAACACGCGAGAGGAAAATTCATGGAAGGAACGCAGGCCGCTTCGGCAGGAAGGGTCTCACCGCTTCCACCGATGACGTTGAAGTAATCGAGCATTCCGTGGTCGCTCAGACGCTTCGCGATGTCGCACATCAGGTCATTGTTTAGTCCTCCCTCGACAAAATCGTCGCCGGTAATGCGAATGCCCACAATGAAATCGTCACCCACAGCCTGGCGTACTCGTTCGATCACCATGAAGCCGAAACGCATGCGGTTTTCCAGGTCACCGCCGAATTCGTCCTCACGGAGGTTCACATGCGCCCCCCAAAACTGGTCGATTAAGTGGCAGTGCGCCGCCGAAAGTTCCACGCCGTCGAAGCCACCTTGTTTTAACCGTAGGGCGGCGTCGCCGAAGGCTTTCACAATCACGTCGATTTCACCTCGCCGCACCACGCCCGGTACTTCACGGTGATTTGGTTCCTTAACGCGCGAGGGGCCGATCAGGCGCTGCCAGCTCAGATTCGAATGCCCTCGTCGCCCGCGGTGGGTAATTTGGGCGAGCACGACGGCGCCATACTCGTGCATCGAATCGGAAAATCGCTGAAGATGCGGAATCACCCGATCATCGAACATCTCTACGACCTTCCAGTCGAGCGCGGGGGACGTGGGATGCACACTTGACGATCCAAAGCAGATCAGCATTCCGGCGCCGCCCTTTGCCTTTTCGATGTAATAACGGCGTTCGCGATCTGCAGGCATCCCATTCTCCGCAAACACGGTGACGTGAGCAGTCGAGGCGATGCGGTTCTTGATCGTTTTATTGCGAATCTGCAGAGGCGAAAACAGCAAAGGAAATTGGGTCGACACGCTTTCCTCCAAATTGTTTGTTTAGCCACTGTGGAGTCTTCACACGAATTCGTGATGCTTCAGAAACCGGAATAACTGTTCGGCGACATACTCTGGATCGCCTTCAATGATCGGAGATTTGGAGTTGGCCTCCTGAGGGGCCAATCCGCCAGCCATGATCGTGCGCATGCGCTCTGCGGGAGACATCCTGGCATCAGGCGTGAACGCCTTTTTTACTCGCGCGCGGGGAGGAGCAAACTTGGCTTCCTTGGGCCAGATGAGACCCGTGTCCGCAGAAGACAATTCGAATTGCCGCACTGGAATGGATCGCGTATGGACTTCCTGAAGCCGCCGGAAAGACACGTAGTGCGGTTCGGCTGAATCGGGTTTGAGGGTCAGCAATCCAGGAAGCTCCATCTCGACAAGTTCCCGATGTCCCCGCTCTAGACCGCGTTCAACAACAATGCTCGTTTCGGTACACTCCCGGACTCGAACAACAGAAGTGACCTGCGGCAGGTCCATGAGTTCCGCGAGGAGGGGACCGACGACCGCCGATGAGTTATCGAGGGTCTCGTCCCCACAGCAAATCAGATCGAATTCGCCCACCGCCAACCGAAGCGCGAGAGCAGCAGCCGTATAGGGAGCGCCAGCTATAGGAAGGCCCAAACGTTCGGCATAATCGGCTCCCCGCGCAAGGGAATACCAGAGCGCTTCCTGCCCTTCTACGCCACAAACGCTGAAAGCTTCGACACGCGTGGCCTGCTTCTGCTCTTTCAACCGCATCGCCGAATCCAGCGCGGCGCGATCGGCCGGATTTAGGATGGACCGGCTTTCCAGCGATGTTGGAATGATCCTGCCGGCGCTCATATCCACCTTGAGCGGCAGCCGCGCATCTATTACTTCCTTCAGACAGACGGCGATTCTCATGGCTTTGCCGCCTCATTAAGGATTTCGGCAATGTCTTTAATTTGGATCAGATCTTGGTGGCCGGCTGTGGTGGACGCGCTCTCTAACATGATCTTGCAGAAGGGACACGCGGTCGCCAGGACTCGCGCACCGGTGTCAACCGCCTCGGCAAGTCGAAGACCCTCAATCCTCTGTTGACCACTGCTTTCGAGCCACATCTGCCCTCCGCCGCCTCCACAACAGAAAGATCTGTCCCTGCTGCGCTTCATCTCCACCAGTTGGTTGCCAGGCACCACCTTCACCAGGTCACGCGGGGCATCAAACTCCCCATTGTGGCGGCCAAGATAGCAGGGGTCGTGAAACGTAATGGCCTTAGAGCCACCGTCGTTTGCGAACTGCAACTTACCTTCTTTCACCAGGGTATTCAGGAGTTGAGAATGATGGATAACAGTAAATTCGCCTTCGTGGTTCTGATATTCGTTCTTGAAGGTGTTGAGACAATGTGGGCAATGGGTAACTATCTTCTTGACTCGACTGGCCCGCAGCGTTTCCAGATTTTTGTTCTTGAAGGATTGGAACAGGGCCTCGTCCCCTAGTCTGCGCGCTGGATCTCCAGTGCACCGTTCCTTACAACCGAGAGTGACAAAGGAGACATTGGCTTTGCGCAGAAGAGAGATCATCGATTTGGTGATTGACTGCGCAGAAGGTTCGAAAGCGCCGGCGCAACCAACCCAGTAGATCCACTCCGCGCTTTCGGGGGGTACGGCCGAGGGCGTCTCATCGAAAACCGGGACCTTCAATCCTTCCGCCCACGTCACCCGCTGCGATGGATCGTAATCCCATGGGTTTTGCCGCTGCTTCAAACCTTCCAAAGACAAACGTGCTCCCGAAGAAATCCGTCCGGCATCTACTAGTTGGCGCCGAAGATCGATAATTTTGTCGTACACCTCGATATTGACCGGGCATTCATAAACGCATGCGCCGCAGGTGGTGCAATCCCACAACTCACGGTCGGAGATGGTATCAAACGCGGTCGAGCACTTATCGTTGGCACCAGCGATGTTCCGATCCACCAGGTTCGAAAGCTTGAGCACGATCTGACGAGGGTCGAGCGCCTTGCCCGCTGTGGTAGCAGGGCACACAGAAGAGCATCGGCCACAGGTGGTGCAGGCGTCTCCATCGAGCAAGTCTTTCCATGAAATGGTGGTAACCGAGCCCATGGTCTCCGCCGTTGTGGGAAAGGCGTAGGAGCGCAAAGTTCCGTGAGCACGTGTGGGCTGCAACGCGACGGTCGTCATCGAAAGGATGACGTGTCGCATGAAATACAGAGTACCTGCGGCAAAAAATGCAATGCAAAGCGCGGCATGTACAACCCAAAAGGCCTGATGGAGACGCGGAACCATGATTGGGCTAAACATGCGTCGCGCGGCCAGAGCCAATCCATAGCCCACGAAGGAAACTTTTTCGAACGCAGGAAGAGAAACACTAATCCGAAAGCCTTCTACGACAAAACCCGTTACTCCAATCGCAATGAGGAGGTACAGCATGCCGTCGATTAATTTTGATGGCTTCAGGCTCGATTTCCTATCGCTGTGCCGACGATAGACGGCCATGCTCAGCCCGGCCAAAAATGCAATGCCACCCAACTCCAGAATCGTGGATGCAATCAGATAGAAGTTGCCGTAATAGAAGTGCAGTGGCGTTTGGTGTTCAAGGAAGACGAGGGTGGTACCGATTAATAGGATGATGAAGCCCCACAAAATCAAGGAATGCATGGTGGCGGCGAAGCGATCCCTCGGCATCCTGCTGCGATTCACTGTCCAATCCGCTACATTTTTCAATGCTCGGCCGAGTGAAATGCGAATGTCGGCCGGGCATCCTTTGCGCCACACCGAGACGCGTCGACACAGACGCCAGGCGCTTAGGAACAGCGCCAAGAAGCTTCCTATATAAAGGAAGGCCAGCATCCAGGACGCGACGTTCCATTCGATCTGTCTGGTAACCTCTTGCAATTTCGCGCTCCTAGATCTCCGCCACTGAGTGCGATGCGGGTTTGTCGGAACCTCGACCGCCCTTGAGCGTCTTGATTTTCTGCGTCAAACGCGGCAGCACCTGGTGAAGGTCGCCAACGGCGCCCAAGTGCGCCACGGTAAAAATCGGGGCCTTCCGGTCGGTATTCAGGGCAACGATTTTTTGCGAGTCACGCATGCCCGCCAGGTGGTGACTCGCTCCAGAAATTCCCGCGGCCAAATATAACCTCGGAGTGACGGCTTTCCCCGTCTGTCCTACTTGCCGCGCGTATTCGATCCACCCGAGATCGACCGCCGCCCGGCTCGCAGCCACACCGGCGCCCAAAGCATCGGCAAGCTCCCGAATCAATACAAACTCTTCTTTGCCTCCAACCCCTTTGCCTCCGGACACGAGCCGTTCAGCCTCGCGAATATCTTGTGTGCCAGGATTTGCTGGAATGCGTGCTTTGATACGAACGTGGGACGCTGAAATGTTCATCGAATGAGCGCGAATGTCGGGCGGTCTGGGGTCCTTCGTCGATAGCGCAACCGCATCAGCTACGCCGGACCTCATGCTTAGAATGATTGGCTTAATCAGACTCCAGTTCGTTAAAACGTGAACCCGGCCGCCGTGGGTAACGCGGGTAATCTCGAGGCAGTTGCCAGGAAGGGCTTTGACCAGAAGGCAGTGCGGGAAGTATGCGTATCGCAAACGGGCCGCTAACCGAGGAGCGAAGTCTCTGCCATTTGCAGTCGCTCCTAAAAACAGAACACTGGGGCGGAGCGAGTTAAGCACCGCCGAAAGAGCTCCGAGATATCCTTCGGTTGAGAATTCGCCGAGGGCATCATTTTCGATTAAGTTGATAGTCTCGGTTACCTTAGGAGCCAAGTCGCCAACCATCGAGGGAACGATCTGTGGTGAGCCCAGCAGAATGAGTTCAGCTTTTCCTTTCAGGGATGCCGCGAGCTTGCGCGCATCGGATAACAATTCATAGGTCAGTCTCTGAATCTTGCCCCAATGAGTTTCGACCAGAACGGCAATGATCGGTACCACTGCCAGGGTGTTGTCCGAGTTGTCAAGTTCTGGCACGAGAGATGCCTCAGAGCTTCGTGGGCGCCTGGACAATCCAGTAGAATATCATTAGTATATTACTTGTATTTTACTGTCAATCGAAATACGGTCTTTCGATCGCACTCGGCGATTCTGATTACTTCGATGTCCTTGCAATTCATGACTCCAGCGTTTGAGGGGACGGCGTCAAGACTCCGTAAGTTTCGTTTCCGTGAAACGGCAATACCATTGCACGAACTGCATCACGCCGCCTTCGTGCTCGGCAGAATACGGACCCGGTTCGTAAACCGGTGAGGAGATGCCGATTTGGTTACCCTCAACGATGGAGAGATCCTGATTGTTGGTCGCCGTCCAGACCCTGCTGAGACTCTGAAGATCGTAATCGACGCCTTCGACCGCATCCTTATGAACCAGCCATTTAGTCGTTACTTGTGTTTCCGTCGGACCTAGTGGTAACACGCGGAAGGTGACCGCGTGATCGCCAAGAATGTGATTCCAGGTGCTCGGATAGTGAAATAAGACCATTGCCCCAATCGAAGGTTCTCGCACATCAGGGCTGAGAGGCTTGGCGACGGCGGCTTTGCCGTCCATTGTGTAGCTGACGGCATCGCCTATCAGTGGCAGTCGCGTTATCCGGTATTGACCAGAATCCGCAAGTAGGAACTTGCTCGGCAAGCCCGCAATTTCGCAACGTCGCCAAAGCGCAGTCGTCTCTGGATCGTACTGTGCGCCCTGAACTCCCGTAACCGTTGGCCGTTCGGGATAAGTTAGGCACAATTCAGGATGGTTCACAGCGCAGTGGTAACACTCACGATTATTTTCCCAAACCAGCTTCCAGTTACCCTTCTCAACGATGGATATACTCAGCGCGACCTTCGTATCATGCAGCCTGTGAGGCAGAAAATAGGGCTCCATATTTGCGCGAAATGGCGCGAATTCCCGAGGAGCTTTCGCCAATGAAACGAAGACGTAACCCGCTACACACTCGCAGTGAGCAGTCCTCAGGCCGAGTTGGTCCGCATCGACGGTCCGCCCCATTTGCCGAGCCGTCGCAAGCCGGCCGTCTTGATGATAGGTCCACTGGTGATAAGGGCAGATCAGCCGACGGCCGAGCTTGCCTTGCGTTGAGCCGCAGATCCGTGAACCACGATGTCTGCAAGTGTTGTGTAGCGCACCGATGGTGCCGTCGTCACGACGCAGAACAATGATCGAATATGCTCCAATTTGAATGGTGAAGTAATCGCCTGGCGCCGCAAGTTCACACTCGTGGCCTACGAAAAGCCATTCTCGATAAAAAATATTTTCCAGGTCGAGTTCATAAAATGTCGGATCAACGTAGAATCTCTGGGCAAGACTGAACCCCTCACGCCGGTTTTGAATTTCGCGAAGCATGTCTGAACTCGCGCCCATGCAGTGCTCCTAGTTGCCCGACCGACTCAAACTCGGGGACGATATGTCAGGCGAGATAACGGATACGAGTAACACGTTCAAGTTCATTAGTCTGGTCCTCTTCTTAGCCGTTGCGTTCTTTCTTAAACTGTTTTATTAGCCAATCCGGAGCGAGGGGACCTTCGCTCTCTTGCTGGTCGCTAACCGTCTAAAATAGGTGTCGCTGGCGTAGAAGCGGAATTCGTACTCACTATCACTCAAGTTCTCCGGCAAGATGAAGTTGATCTGGGCCGGGCTCTGTACCGAGGGCGGGGTAGTCGGAAGGGTAGGCATGGGTGCCCGACAGGAAGCACAATGCCAGCGTGTTGAAACCGTCTTCGGGCGCGCCAACCCGAAATAAGCCGACCCAATCTTCCTTGCTGCCCGGACCGCTGGAAACCGACTCGGTTATCGAGCTGCCCGCATTGATGACAGGATTCGCTTGCGCGACAGCCGTCACGGCCACGACGAACGGTAACGTTAGGAAAAGAATTGGGCGGATTCTCTTGGGAGAGCAGCGCCAGTTAATGTTGAATCGCCTCCCACCAGGAATGCCCGTCATGACTCTTGTTCCCCCTTCTTCTCTTTTCCCTTTCTGTCTGGGCTGAAGTTGTCCCTTCTTAACAACCACAGGGTAAGTTCACCCGGTTCTCTCAAAACGAGATCCGTCCTGAGACTTGGAGATTCCTGGGTGAGGTCACGGTGCCATTCCACAGTCCAAAGCTGGGATTGGCAATATCAGTAGTGAAGACGCTCCCTCCGCTTCCCCCGACACCCGGCACGCCTACCAAATTGAAGTGATGACCATTTAGAACATTAAATGCATCTCCACGCAGTTGGAAGGTAGCTCTTTCACTGACGTGGAAGACTTTCTGCAGACCGATGTCGAACTCATTGAAGCCAGGGTTGCGGAAGTTTTGAGTAATGCGTCCGCTCCCCGTATAACCGAAGTTGTTATTATTATTAAAGCTTGCTACTGACTCAAAGGCAGCCACGTTAAGAACTGGTTTGTTTGGGTCGAAGTGGTTCGGAGATTGAAGAAACGGATTAGCGCCTGGCAGCAGCGCTGGGATACATATCGCTTGGAGTTGGGGGGGAGCGTTGCAGCTGGACGACGTGATCTGGAATGGAATTCCCGATTGAATCCGGAACACGCCGTTAAACGTCCAGCCTCCCAAGACTCCGTTGCCAATTCCACCTTGGTTCAGCCACCGTCTGCCGGATCCGAAAGGCAGTTGGTAACTGTAGGCAATATTCAAGTCCTGCGGGATATCCTCTTGTGCGAGCGTTCTAAGCCTCTGGGGCTGGAACGGAGAGATTTGGCCACCGCCTGTGTATCCAGGTCCTCCATTTTCGGCATTGTTGGCGTCCGTGATCAACTTTGAATTTGTGTACGTAACCAGGGCCCACAGACCGGTCGAAAAGCGATGCTCGGCTTTCAGTTGAAAAGAATTGAAGGATGAGCTCCCGCGGTTTTCATCTACGCCGTAGAGCCCATTGCAATACTGCGGATAAGCTAGGAGAGCCTGCGCAACCGAAGCCCCGCCCGGACAGAATTGCGCGATCGTTGCGAAATTCGGAAAGGGCTCGTTCACCCCGTCTAAAGTCGTCTGGCCCGACTGGAAATCATCCCGCAACTTAGTGCCGAGCGACGCCAGATACTTCGGATTGAGCGCGTTCAACGGATCAATCTGGGATAGCAGCCGCGTACCCTTGCTTCCCACGTAAGCAGCCGTTACGTAGTCATTCTTCGTTAGCTGGCGCTCGATGGTTACATTCCATTCCTGCGAGTACGGAAGCCGGTTGCCATTGCGTGGACGGTAAATGGAAACGTTCTGCCCATTGTCAAAGGAGGGGTTGATTTGCGGAGGCTTCTGAAATGTTTGGGGTACGCCCTGACTCAGAATAAAAGCTGCCTGCAAACCACCTTGTGAACTCCCGAAGCTGGCATTCGTGTTGAAGCCATCCTGCGCGATCCCGCCAGTGTAGCCGGGTTCGTTCGTGTCGTCGTAGTAAAGCCCATAACCAGACCGTACCACTGTGTTTGGGGTAACAGCATAGGAGAAGCCGAGACGCGGTGCGAAAGCTCCATACCAGAGTTTTTCCGGGTAGCGGGCTCCGGACCGTCCAGCTCCTGACCCCGCAAAAGCCAGGGCGCCGGGAAGATCTCCCGCACCTGGATTTGTCAGAGTGGGATCGAAATATGAGAATCGGTTTTTGGCCTCGAGCGAAGGAGGATCGACTTCATATCGTAAACCGGGGCTGATGCTAAGCTTTCGCGTCGCACGCCAGGTGTCGCCAACGAATATCGCATAACTCTTCTGGCGAGCGTCAATCTGGTTAGTGCTGTAATAGGTAACGCTGGCAGAATCCACTTGCTCGAGAAGGAAACTGGCGATCGCGTTTCCGCTGTTTAATCCTAGAACGCCAGTCTCGGTAGGTTGAAAGGTGAAATTCCCGGACTGGCTGTTGAGATACGTCCACTGGTTCCGTGAAAAACGTAGGTCGGCGCCAAAACTGAGCGTGTGCTTTCCCTTGGTCATCGAAACGACGTCATTGACGAGATAAGCTGGCGCCAGCCACGGCTGGGCCTGCGGAGATCCCTGACCGGTTCCGTACGAAGTGAAGTTGCCGTTACTTGTGTTGTTGGTCCCGAAGAGGATCTGGGGCGGATATGCATGGCTGGCAACTCCGGGAATTTGAGGCAGTTTGTTGGCGGAATTGCCATCTATGCCGCCGCCCCAGTAGCCGTCATTCTGATAACCAAATCCGAAATTGTTGACGATGTGTTCGTTGAAAGTGTGATCGTAATTGACTCGCACAACCGGAGTTTTCTTATAAGACGTACCCGTGTTGCTAATCGGAACTGGCAACTGTGTAGCAGTGGTTTCTGGTAGCGACTTATAGTAGAACATCTCGGAAAAGTGGTCCTTGGGTCCAATGTAGGTATCAACTTTTTCCAGATATGTCCACGCATTTGTTCCCAGAAAAACAGGTATCGCCGGGGCCAAATAGTTATTCAGCGGACCAGGATAAGTTGGAGTGGGCAGGAATTGGAGCCATTGTTTTGCCAGCGAGTTCTGCAACCTGGGATCGGTCGCACAAATCACGTTTGGCTGGTTACCATTGCAGCCCATGAATTGAGTACGAGTTGCCGGATCGTAAACGGGAATCAGATTACCGCTAGAGTCTTTCCAATCGCTAAAATCCCCCTGTCTTTCTTGCATTGAGGGCAAAGATAGAGTTTGTCTTGTTACTCCGCCAGCAATTCTAAATCCTTCGAAATTCCCAAAGAAAAAGGTGCGTACTTTCGACCCGACAAAGGGGAGCTTAAACCGCCCAGCAAAATTGCCACCGAAATCGTTCTCAACGTTTTGTGCTTTGCTCGTGGCGCCCCATTGGGTGGCATTGAAGGCTGCGTTTCGGTTGTACTCGTACACGGTACCATGATAGGTATCGGTTCCAGACCGCACATGTTCGACAGTTATGCCAGCCCCGCCGCCAAATTGCGGATCATAGTTTGAAGTTACCACTTGAAATTCGCTAATGACGTCTGGCGATTGAGGAAAGTCTGAGACTGCCCCCCTAAGACCTTGAGTGCCCGAAGAGTTCCACAATGCCGCACCGTCAAGAATCACAGTGCCGGCCGACGTCTGCCCGCCATTAACGTGAGCGTTGCCAACGTCACCAGCGCCGTGTGTGATTCCAGGTAAGATTTGCGCGAAATTCGCCGCCGAACGAATAGATCCGGCCACCAACAGCGGAACGTCTTGGATCACTTGGGGGTCGATGCCCTCCCGTATTTCGGCATTCTCGAAGTTCAGTGCTGTGGCGCTTGCTTTCACCTCAACTTCTTGGGTCGTGCCTGAGACCACAAGCTTGGCGTCAATCCGGACTGGATACCCAACGCGGACAAGGATGTCGTCCTGCAGGAAATTCGTAAAGCCCGCTGCCGTGACCTTCAACTGGTAGGTTCCAGGAACAACGTCTCGGAACGAATAGTAGCCATTTCGATCCGAAACGAAGGTCGAACTTGCCATGGTGTCCTTTGATATCAGAGTGACCTTCGCCGCTGGCACAATGGCGCCCTGGGGGTCGGTGATTTCTCCGTCGACCAATGCATTGGTCGTCTGCGACAGGACTGTTTGAGGAGATAACAACGCGAGAACCATCGCCACGTAAATCCCCAGCATCCACCCCTTGCCGATCATAAGCATCTCCTGGCTGTTGGGTCAGTTATGGGAGCGGTCCCACAAGCGAGCCAAACTTCTACCACTTACTCTCAGGGCGTGTCAAGCTTAAAAAGGACCATAGCTAAGACTTAGGCAGAGCAGACGTATGCGCGGATTCTGGTTGGCTACAACGGTGACGCGATGGATTTTTTCTCTCCTGTCGGACCATTTGCATACGCGCAGATCCATTTCGCTAGCGCGGGAACGCGTTCACGCAGTCCGCGCTTCAATCAAAGCTGGCTGCGAAATCTGCGACACGGTGCCGGTCTGGTTCTCGGATGAATAGCTATTTTAAAAGTCTGACCAGTGTGGGGAATGGGTATTATGATTCAAAAGGTACAGATCGCCACCAATCGCGATGTCGTTCAACTTTCTAGCAAAATTTGTGATTCTCTTGCTGTGCACTTCCTCGCTTAGTCATCCTTCAGCGCGTGCACAGAATATCGCGGACGCGGAAAGCGATGCCGAGCGCGGGATCTCGTTCGCCCGCTCGCGAAATTGGGCGGAAGCGGAACAGGAACTTCGAAAGGCGGTTAGCGCCGCGCCCGCAGTCGCGTTGTACCGTGCTCAACTCGGATCTATTCTTGGATTGGAAAGTAAATGGAGCGAATCCTTATCCTACTTTCAGAAAGCTGTCGACCTCGATCCAACTAATGTCGGATTTCGGCGGGAGACCGCCGCAGTGCAGTGGCAATTGGGCTTGATGGATGCCGCAGAAAGAAACGTTAGTTACATCCTGAAAAGACAGCCAAACGATCCTGGCGCAAACCTGTTGTTTGGTCTGATTGCGGATGCGCGTGGAGATTACGTGGGCGCAGCCGCGCTGCTAGGCGCGCAATTTGATCTGGCGGTATCGCAACCCGATCGTGCAATTGTCTTCTTCCATTCGTTAATGCGGAGCGGGCACAAAACGGATGTTGGAAGAGTAATCGAGGTCCTCCGGTCGCACGTGAGCGATCCATCGTGGATGACCGCGATCGTCCAGTGCGCCACTATTGCGGCAACCGGTGACGATCTCGAAACAGCTGAAAAATTGTATGCTCTAATTCCCGCGTCCGATGATCTTGACCAGCGTGCCGCTGCTATACCACTCGCAACGCTTCATTATCGACGCGGCCAAGTCGATCGAGCGCAAGAGCTTGTATTTCGGCTAATCCAGCGCGGCTGGGTGAGCGCTGACGCGCAGGCGCTTCTCGGAAACTGCTTTGAATCCCAGGGCCAAGCTTTTCTGGCACTGGAAGCCTATTCCAAGGCAGTCGAGATCGACCCTTCGAAGGTCGCCGGATACGACGATCTGATTTCGCTCCAACTGGCACTGGGTAAAACGAACGATGCAATAGCCTTGGCAAATCGCGCGGTAGCAATTGCGCCGAAGAACGCAAGGGCATGGGTTCTAAAAGGGAATGCGGAACTTCGCACGAATGCTTATAAAGATGCATTGGAGAGCTACCGGCACGCCGCCAAGCTTGATAGTTCTAACCCCGACACAATCTTGCTCATTGGCGGCCTACATTTCATCTCCGGTGAGAACGACGCAGCGATCGCTGAATACAAGGTTGGAATTGATCGTTTTCCCCACGATTCTCGTTTTTACGTGAATTGCGCAGAAGTGCTGTTGGGTTCTCCCGACTCCCTGGAACTGCGGGCGCGGGCGGAAACGCTGTTGCAAAAGGCAGTAAAATTGGCACCTGACTCTTCCGAAGCCCATTACCAGTTAGGCCAATTGGCTCTACGTCGCGGGCGATTGCAAGACGCGGAGAACGAATTCTCAGCCTCGTTGCAATCAGACCCGAATCGGAGTAGAACCCACTACGCAATGTCGCTCGTTTATCGCAGGATGGGGCGCTCCAACCAGGCCGAGAAGCAGTTCGCGATGTATCAGGACTTGAAGCGAGTCGAAGAAAACGGAACGGGAGTTGCGGAAAAGGAAGTGGTAAGTGGCAAAGGCATCCTACCGCATCCTCCCCCTGGACCAACGAAGTGATTATCCCGCACTGATCACTCGCCGCCGATCGAGATCGAGGCAGACGTATCTTACTGACCTCTTACCTCAGGGAGCGGATGGACACTTCCTTAAAGTAGACTTCGGGTCCCGGATGATTTTGGAATCCGATGTATCCAGAGTTTGGTCTCGGACCAGCGGCCGGTTCGCCGGGTTCGCCCTTTCGAGACGGTACCGCTTGACCCTCTGTATAGTCCGTTACTTTCACTCCATTCAAGTAAACCACTGTTCTTGGACCGTCAATCGTGATCTCCATGGTGTTCCATTGCCCAAGTGGTTTAATGGGTCGGGCCATCGCTTTCGAAAACGAGTAGACCACCCCGGTGCATGAGTAATCGTCGGGCCAGTCCCCAATTTCGATCTCGTAGCCTTTGTTAATGGGCATCCATGGCTCGGTAGGTTTCTCAGGAATACGGATGAAAACGCCCGAATCCGATTCTTTGCCCGTGAGCTTGAAAACGACTCGAATCGCTGAATTCGCGATCTTTTCTCGCGTGTACCATAACATTCCCATGCCTCCCCGAGATTTCAGCATGTGATCCACGACCTGAAAGGATCCTGGACCTACTTGCTGCCACCCTTCGAGGCCGCTGCCATCAAACAATGGTCGCCAGGTTTTCCCCGCTCCGTCTTGTGCTTGCGACTCAGCAAGCGAACCTGATAAAAGCGAGAGCATTATTAGAAAAATTGTTAACCGCATGAGCGACTCCTGACAGTGCACGACGCGGGCGATGCCATTTTCACGAAACTCTATGTGGACTGCGCTCCAGAGTCAAGCAGGCATTTTGTCAGACAGGCATTTTGTTAGAAATGAAATGAAAAATGGTGCGCCGTGCAAAGAGTCCGAATTATGCGATGATCGGCAGCTACAACAAATCTCCCTTGACAGTTCCGTTCACGAGGTGGTAAAAACAGCCGATCATGGAACCGGTTCCAATTTCGGGTTAAATCCAGTGCGGGAGTGAGCGTGGGCGGACAGAATATCGAGCGTAGAGAAGCCTTGCGGATGATCGGCATAGCTTCCGTTGCGGCGGGATTTCCGGGATTTCGGAAGTGGACTTTTGCCTGCGGACATGGCCTGCCGGCTACGGTGAAGAGTGGTTCCGACAAAATTCCATACAAGCCTCTGTTTTTTTCTGAACAGCAGTACATGCTTATTTCCCGGATCAGCGAAATGATTATTCCCGCTGATGACACTCCTGGTGCATCTGAGGCGGGGGTCCCCGAGTTCATAGACTTCATGGTCGCCAACCGGGTTCCGATTGGCTCGCGGCATGAAGCACGATCCGACCCGCCATTTCGTAGCGCACAAGAAGCCATCGAAGCAGGGAAGGAAGCTCAAGAACGTTTTGTGGCTGGACTTGGCTGGATTGACGCCCGCAGTTTTTCGGAATTCGGCCGGGCGTTTCTAGACTGCACACCGGAGCAGCAAAATGTGCTGCTCGAAGCACTCGCCTATAAAGAGAAGTTCAAGCCCCTGACTGACAGTGGACGCAGATTTTTCAATTTGATGCGCACGTACACGGTGGTCGGCTACTACACGTCAAAAGTTGGACTAGAAGCTCTTGGTTACCCTGGACTTCGTACCGTGTGGCCTTCAATGCCCGGTTGCAGCCACCCGGATGATCCCGAGCATGTTCGGCTGCCGGAGCCGCAAACGTAGCGAGTCTGTGCGTCAGAGGTTGAATCAGCGTAAGAGGTGGGGAACTGGTGTCGAGAACAATGTTCGATGTCATCGTAGTTGGGACGGGCGCAGGCGGCGGCACTGCGATGAAAGTCCTCTGTGAAGCTGGCCTGAGCGTATGTGCAGTGAACTCTGGTCCGCGCATGCAGCCAGCCGAAGACTACCAAATGCACCGCCACGTGTATGACCTGCAGTACCGTGGATTTGGAAATCCTTTGAGGCTTCAGGGCAAGGCACACCAGGAACCCTATTCAGTTGAAGAATCAGAATACAGTGAAGGAAAAGACCTTTTTGAGCATGATGTAGCATATTCCAATTCTCCTGGCACTGATTGGTATTGGAAACGCTGCAAAGCGACCGGCGGGAAAGCGAATTTCTGGGGACGCTCGTCCGCGCGCTTCGGGGACATCGATTTTAAAGCCGCAGACCTGGATGGCTTTGGGGAAAACTGGCCCGTCGATTACGCCGAGATTTCACCATGGTTCGCTAGAGCCGAGCGTTACATGGGTGTCGCGAGCACTATACAGAACCGTCCCAGCAATCCGGACGGAGAATACTTACCACAGATACCCTGGCGCTGCATCGACTACATTATTCAGAAGGGCGCTGAACAAATTGGCGTGCCCTATCTGCCTGACCGGTGTGCCCAGCTTACTGTGCCGCATAATGGTCACCCCGCATGTCATTATTGCGGGAACTGTAGCAGAGGCTGTGATGTAGGTGCATTTTTCTCGCCCACTTGGTTCACGATTCCCGACGCTGAAGCCACTAAAAATCTAACGCTACTTACTAATGCCTTGGTTCGCCAAATCATGGTCGACGAGAACGGTCAGGCAAAGGGCGTCGCCTATGTAGACCGGGCCACGAAAAGGGAGGTCGAGGTATATGCCAAGGTGGTGGTCCTAGCCGCCTCATGTGTCGAAACGGCGCATATTATGTTGAATTCGAAGTCGCGCCATTGGCCAACGGGTATCGCGAATTCCAGTGGCCAGCTGGGGCGTAATTTGTGCGACCACTTGTACGGCGACCCCGGGTACGGATATCTGCCACGACTTTTAGGACAGCCTCCTACGCCCGACAACATAGCAAACTCCACAGTTGCGTGGATGCCGCGTTGGCAGAACCTGAAAGATCCGCGCGAGGAAAAATTCATTCGCGGTTACTCCGTATATATTGGTGGCGGTTGCGAGGGTTTCCCTGGCTACCATGGTCAGATCGAGGGGTTTGGAACGGAGTTCAAGCATAATATCAAGCGCTATTACCCCACACCTATCGGTTCTCTGATCCAGGCGCCTAGCTTGCCCAGTCCTTCAAACTACATAGACATTGATCCAAACAAGACCGACATTTTTGGTATTCCGCAGCTCCGGTTTCATTTCCAATGGGGACAGAACGAACTCCTAATGTGGGAGCATTGCAAGCAAGCAATGGCAGACCTCTTCAAGGCAATGGGTGCAGAGATGTGGGGCGCTGATGACGAACCGAATCGCCCGGGGACGAGCCTACACGAAACGGGAGTCTGCCGAATGGGCAACGATCCTAAGAAGTATGTTACTAACAAATGGGCACAGGCTCACGATGTTCCGAACCTATACATCGCCGACGCCAGCATGTTTCCGTCTTGCACGGATAAAACAACAACAATGCCTATCGTTGCTTTTACTATGCGCAACTGCAACCAGATGATTGACAGGTTTAAGAAAGGCGCCCACGAACGCGCCTGAGGAATTAGCAAGAAGGATATTCGGGGCTCTCTACTTAGCACAGAATCGGGTTACGGGTAGCGACTTATAAGCCAGGAGAAAAAAATGAGTGCTTCGCCGCGGCCCACGTACGATCGTCCAACCCTAATACGTTATGACCAAGTCACGCGACATATTTGGGGGGATGAGGAATCGGGAAAGGTAGTCGATTGGATTTATGTTTCAAGTGCCAAGATTCATCAACTGGTTTTTTCTCTTCCATTCGGCGGACGTTTCCGCCATTCCGAGAATCATCGAACAATTTTCGCGGCAGACGAACTGTATTATGTAATCTCTGGAACATTTGTTATCTGCAATCCCGAAAGTGGAGAAGTTCACCGGGTAAATTCCGGAGAAGCAGTGTTTTTTGGAAGAGATACCTGGCATCATGGATTCAATTACGGAACTGAACCTCTTCGAGTTTTGGAGTTTTTTGCGCCTCCGCCCTCGCAAGGAACATCAAGCACCTACGCCAAAACCAAGCCGAACCTGAAAGAATTCCGATACCGGCAGGAAGAGTGGATCGGAAAGTGGCCGATGGCTAAATCCGAAGTCAATAACAAATTTAAGATGAAGGTCCTGCGCGATTCTGACACAATCTGGCAGATTGAGGGTAATCACAAGCACGTGCTGACTGGTTTAATTCTTAGCACTGATCAATTAACCGTTGGAAAGGTTTTCCTTCTTCCCGGGCAGGAGTCCGAGATCGAAGTTCATGGCGGAGACGAGTCTTTGTATCTCCTGCAGGGCAATCTGACAATATCCGTCGAAGCGTCCGGCGCTTCTCCATGGTACGAGTTGAAACCGGGCGATGGATTTTACCTACCGGAGGGAGTCCGTCATCAATATCAGAATATTTCTAACGAGCCCGCTGTAGCGTTGTTTGGAGTTGCGCCCCATTATCTGTCTCGTTAGTTGAGGCTCAGGCTGGAGGTCACCCCATGAGTTCGATCGGCAGCACGGTCAAGACCCGTTGGTTCTGGTATTCGATGCTCACCATCGTGGGCTGGGCCGGGTGGGCTCTTTTCTTGAAAATCGGCTCGCTGGAGATTCCAAGCGAGCCGTCACTGTTCATGCAGAGCGCGGGCATGGTGCCGCTAGCTTTCATTCTTGCGTTCGCGGCGAACGTTCGTGGTTCTCGAAATAAGAAAGGAATCACTTACTCACTTCTGAATGGCATCATCACTGGTATCGGTATTCTGTGCTTGCTTGCTGCATATCGCGCTGGGGGCAACACATCCGTGGTTGCCGTGACAACCGCTCTCTATCCTTTGGTTACATTCGCGCTTGCGGTTCTTCTGCTACATGAAAAATTGACGAAGCTCCAGACGCTAGGCTTGATCCTGGCTACAGCGTCCATCGTGATCTTCTCTTTATAAAGGCAGCCGAGAAATGTTTCTTCCGACCTGGCTAATATTCACGTTTCTGGCGCTGTGTTGTTTTGGCATCGTAGGTCTCTTACAGAAGCTCTCGACCGACCTCGTCTCGGCAGAGTCCGCATTGGTGTGGCTGATCGTGGGATTCCTGCTGCTTGAACCTTTTGTCTATCCGGGGCAGTCGCTTTCTCACTACTCAATGCGCAGCATTGCTTTCGTGTTGTTGGCCGGCGTGCTTAATTCGCTTGGGAGTTGGGCCATTCTGGCCGCTATGAAGAACGGTGGCAAGGCTTCCGTGGTAGTTCCATTAACGGCCGTTTATCCCATGGTTGTATGCTTGATTGCCCCGTTTGTTTTGCAGGAGCGACTCAGCCCAATGCAGGGAGTTGGAATCGCCTGTGCGCTTGCTGCCATCGTGTTGCTTGCGTGTTGAAGAGGTGAACAGACTGAAGAAGAGTGTGCGGGCCGCTTTATGACGGAAAAGAAAAGAGAATCACCGGCATGTGCCGATGAGAACTCGGTCAAGGCGCAGCGAAAATCGAGCGCTGCCTCCAGGAGGTTGGGGGTTGGAATTGTTGGCTGTGGCAACGTGATGGATGGTGCGTACATGCCAGTGATTCAGAAGATGGAACACCTGGGCTGGGTTCGCATGATCGGGGCGTCGCACACCAGCAGAGAGCGTTGCCAGAGTGTGCTCGATAAATGGAAGATCGATAGGTATTTTGATTCCTATCAAGATCTGTGCCGTTCCCCAGAGGTTGACCTGGTCCTCATCCTCACATCTATGAAGCACCATGGAGCGATTGCGCTAGAAGCGCTTTGTGCAGGAAAGCATGTCCTGGTGGAAAAGCCCATGGCGGCATCTCTTGCGGAAGGGCAAGGGTTGCTCCAGTTAGCTAAGAATTCATCGGGATATCTGGTAATTGCTCCTTTTGTGACCCTCAGCCCCACATTTCATATTGTTCGCGATCGAATAATAGCGGGTGATGTAGGCAAAGTTTGCCTCGCCCGCGCACGCTACGGTTGGTCGGGTCCAGACTGGTCTGATTGGTTTTATCGTGCGGGAGGCGGGCCCATCTTTGACCTTGCTGTCTATAGCATAACGAGCTTGACGGGAATACTGGGCCCGGCAAGGCGGGTCACGGCTATGACCGGGACTGCGCAACCAAGTCGCAAAGTCAATGGAAAGCCCATTAGTGTGGAAGTCGAAGATAACGTCCAAATGCTACTCGACTTTGGGGATTCCACTTTCGCTTCCGTCACGTCCAGCTTTACCATGCAAAAGTATCGCTCACCAGCCCTTGAGCTTTATGGGACTGACGGCACGATCCAGATGTTGGGTGATGATTGGGCTCCGGAGGGCTACGAAATTTGGCAGAACCGTGTCGGCTGTTGGCAAAACTACTATGAGACCGACCCTCATTGGCAGTGGACTGAAGGCCTGAGGCACCTTGTCGAATGCATTCGAACCGGACAACCGCCCTCCCTAACCCCCGACCACGCATACCACGTCTTAGAGATCATGCTGAGTGCTCAACAATCTGGTCGCACCGGGCGTGCCGAAGAAATTAAAAGTACCTTTGAAACTAATGTCCACGGACCCGCGCATAAAGAGACCGAGGCAGCTCATCGCGTCCACGACCGACGGCGAGAGTAACGGCCCCAAATCCAGCTATGAGCACGATCCCGCCTAGAACGCTGCAATCGAGCAGGTCCGCTGAGGATAACTGCGTCATCGGGATCGATTTGGGCGGCACGAAGATCGCGGCGGGGCTGGTTTCGTTTCCGTTTGGAGGTGTCATTACAAAAGAAATTGTTCCGACGCTTCCAGCCCGCGGTGGACAAGCTGTCCTGAACGACACTATAAACCTCGCATACAGACTTAAGGACCACGCATCGAGACGGGGACTAGTTGTGCAGGGTATTGGCATCGGTATCGCAGAACTCGTTAACTTGCAGGGCGAGATCACCAGTGATTACCTAATCAAATGGAAAGGCCTGCGTGTAAAGCAATCACTTTCCCAAATCGCCCCGGTCCAGTTCGAGTCTGATGCCCGCGCTCCCGCAGTTGGGGAGGCACTGTTTGGCGCTGGGAAGCAGTACAAGATTTTCATTTTTGTGACCGTGGGAACCGGTATCAGCTATTGCCTGGTCCTCGAAGGCCGACCCTATGCCGGAGCCAACGGCCATGCCATCATGATGGCGAGTGGCATCCTCACTTCCGAATGCGAGAAATGCGGGACAGTGCAGGACCAAGTCTTAGAGGAATTTGCCTCTGGCCCCGCCCTCGTTTCTCGATACAACCGTGATGCGCGAGCAAGCCTGAGTCGGGGCCAAGAGGTCACCGCGGCAGCGACAGCCGGGGATGAGATCGCTGGGAAGGTGGTGCGATCTGCTGGCGAGGCTTTGGGGAACAGCGTCGGATTCTTGGTGAACGTGCTTGATCCACAGGCGGTAATTGTCGGAGGAGGATTAGGGCTAGCTGGAGGACTGTACTGGGAAAGTTTCATTCACTCCACCCGACGTCGCATCTGGTCCAAAACGTCGAGGGATCTACCGATTATCCGTGCAAAACTAGGTGAGGATGCAGGTTTGATCGGCGCTGCGGCTTTATTCCGGTCCGAGTCTCGACGGGAGCGAGTCAGTTCTGGTGGTTAAGTCGAGACTTGGCTTAAGTACCTTGACTTTTGACTCTGCAAAACCTGAATCCGAAAATGACGGTGTCCCCGAGTGTAGTAAATTGCCTTTACTGCTCAACGCAGCAAATCCTGAGTTTCGTCTTGGCTTTGCGGGAGCAATGGGCTTGACAGTTCGGTTCTGCGATAACCACCGTGCCTCTGGTCGCTTAACCAGAAAACGCTCAAAACGATGATCGGCAGAAGCGGGAGTACAGCCATCCAGGTGAGTGCCTTAGCGGGGCCGTGGATGTCGTAGATCCTGCCCATCATCGGAACGACGAATGCGCTGCTCAACATGCCGGCGCTTCCCATCAAGGCCAACAGAAACGCGCCGCCCGCTGGAAACCGCTCTGACGTAATCCCATACATGGTCGGCCAACAGTAGCAAATCCCGACGGCGAAGATTGTGGCAGCTCCGATTGCGCCGATCGGAGATTTGCTCATACCCAAACCGATCAACCCTGCCGCTGACAACAGTAGGCAGCTGAGCAGCAAGGCAATAGGGGAGATGTGCGCTACCAAACGGCCGGCGAAGAAACGTCCAACAGCCATAAGCCCGGTAATCCAGACCAACACGAGAATGCCCGGCATGTGCGCGGTCCTCGTAAGTATGCTCGGAATCCATTGTGCTGGGCCAAGCTCCGTCGCGGCCGTGAGCAGAATGCATCCGAGCAAAACCAGGAAGCTGGGGCGGAGCGCCTCGCGGTACATAGCTGCGGTTGAAATCTGGTGCTGCACCCGTTCAGTTGGTGGCAATTTGTGCTTCAAGAACAGGAAGCCGTAAAGAGCCACGGGTAAGAGAATCAACCCCATTTTTACCCGCCAATTCCATCCTAGCTCTGTGCACGCCAGAGCCGTGAGGCCGCCGATTACGATTCCACCAGGGAACCACACGTGCATGGCATTGAGGCGATCAGTCTTGCGGTCGGGATAGAGTGTCGGAATTAGGGGGTTGAGTGTAGCTTCGACAAATCCATTCGCCAGGCCAATGGCTAGAGTTCCGCAATAAAGCGAGCTGAATCCGGTTGCGAAAATTGTCAGAAGCACGCCGCTCAAGTGGCCGATAAAAGCCAGCACGAGCATCCTCCGCAAACCGATCCAGTCACAAATCTGCCCACCGATGAACATCGAAACTGTAAAACCCCAGAACGCCGTGCCCGCGACCCATCCCACTTGCTCGTTGGTGAGATGAAATTGAAGGCTGAGAGAGTGCATGATCTCGGCCCTCACGCCGAAACACATGGCAGTGGCCGTAATCGCAACGCAGCTCGCTACAAACAGATTTTTGCGCTTGCCGTCGGCATCAACTTGCGACATTCGTCCACACTCCACTGTTTTTGTGGCTGCGGACCAGCGCATCTGCGATGGAAGCCGCACGAAAGCCGTCCGCGAACGTCGGAAAGAGAATGCCATCGGCGGTTTTAAGATCACGATCTTCAGCGATAAAGGTGAAGATGTTGCCAAGAATGTTCTTGAACGCGTCGGACCAACCTTCGGGGTGGCCACCTGGCAAATTGGCATACTGACGCGCTTCTGGCGCCAGCAACCCAGGATCACGAACCAGGACCTGATCGGGTTGGCCGCGCCGGCCAATCCATAGACGGTTCGGCTCTTCTTGCAGCCATGCCAGGCTCAGGTTGGCGCCGTGAATCTCGAGCCGGAGATCGTTCTTATGCCCGGCACACAAGGGACTGGAAGCAAAGGTCGCAATAGCCCCGTTGCTCAAACGAACCAATACAGCGCCGAGATCCGGCACCTGCACCGGGTATGGTTCAGTCTCACCGCCGGCCGGTTCCGAGAACGCATCGTTTGGGTGCAGCGGCTTTCGCCGTAGTGGAATCACAGTGCGCAGTTCCGCCAGCACGCTCGTGGCTTGCAAGCCGGTCACGTGCTCAAGCAAGTCGAACCAATGACAGCTCGCGTCGCCCACCATCGCGGCTTCACCGCTCTCGTTGGGATCCAGACGCCAGGAAAAATCCGTGTCATGTAACAGCCATTCCTGCAGATACTGCCCGTGCACGAGATGAATTTTTCCCACCTCACCCGAGTTGACCATAATGCGAGCGTGTTGAATTACCGCATGGTAGCGGTAGTTGAAGATGACAGCGTTCACAACTCCGGCTGCGGTTGCACTATCGCGCATCTCTCGTGCGTGATCAAGCGTCGTCGCCATCGGCTTGTCAACAATTACATGCTTGCCTCGCGCGATCGCGGCCATTGCGATCAGGTGGTGCCATCGTGTGGGAGCCACGATGTCGACTACTCCGATTTCAGGATCATCGAGCAGATCTTCGTATTTCTCATACACCTTGCTGATTCCGAGTCGCGCGGCCTTTTCTTGCGCGAGCTTCACTCGGGGAGAACAGATGGCTGGGACATCGACGAACCCGAGACGCATCATCGCTTCGGCGTGCAATGGACCTGCGAATCCGAAGCCCACAATTCCACACCGGACGGTTCTCATTCCTGTACCCGGGAGATCAACGCGTCAAACTCCACTGCAGTTAACAGCCGTTTTTCATATCTTGAACGATCCCGGACTTGCGTTACCAGTTTATCCACCAGGGGCGCCGATAACTTCAGCCCACGCTCATCGAGGTGCTCAGCCACATTAGCTTTACCACTGCCCTTACCCAGGGCGATTTCCACGCCGGGGCGTCCTGCCATTTCGGGCAGGAAAGGCAAATATTCCAGCGGAGTGCGCTTGCACCGGCGATGGAGCTCGGCGACCACATCGGTTTCGATGCTATACAGGCTGTTTCCGACTATCGCGCGATTGCTGGGAATGCTAAAACGCGCACGCTCCTGAACCATGCGAGATAGATCGTAGAGCATCTCAGTGCGAATGTTGGGATCGATTCCGTACAGGCAACGCAAGGCCATGACAGTTTCTTCCAGAGAAGCGTTGCCCGCCCGCTCACCCAGCCCGCAAACCGTTACGTGCGCAACTTCCGCACCTGCCGCTACGCCGGCCAATGTGCAGGCTGTCGCCAAACCGAAATCGTTATGGCAGTGAATCTCAATCGGCTGCTTAAAATGCTTTCGTAATTCTCGAACTGCGAATGCGATGGCCCCGGGAAGCGCTACCCCATAAGAGTCCGCAACCGCAATAGCGTCAGGACTTGCTTTGTCGCAGACCTTCTCAAGGAACTCTAAATAGGCGGGAAAATCTGTGCGCGTCGCATCGATGGTGAACAGGACACAATAAAGTCCACCCTGGCGCGCGGCGGCAATAGCCTCAATCGACGTGTCGATTGCCCATTGCACCGAACGCTGCGCACCCTCACGCAGCAGGTGCTTGCTGGTGATGGTTTTCACAACGATTCCGGTGGCTCCATGTGCGCGAGCGATTTGCACGTGCTTTGGATCGCAGCGCGAAAAAGCCATCAGCTGCACACCAAGATTTTCGCCAGCCAGAATCTCCAGCAACGCTGCATCCTCGGCTGACTCGGCAGGCATACCGGTTTCTATTCGATGTACTCCGGCAGCAGCTAACTGCCTCGCGATGGCCAAGCGTTGTGGAGCATCGAGCACGATTCCCGACTGCTGCTCGCCATCGCGCAATGTAACATCGTGAATTTGTAACCGACTCGATAACTGCAGATTGGCACGAACTTCGTCAGCGTGGTTCCAGGAACTCGTGAACCACTGATCTGTTTTCCAGGGTTGACTCATAGCCGGGCCACCGCTTCCTGCATTGCACGCAGGATGAGCGCGATACTGTTGGCCCCAGCGTCTTCGTGCCCACGTGTACGTTCACCAAGGCGGCTGGAGCGTCCCAGGCGGGAAATCATTCCGCTGGTCGCACGTGCGCCCGCCTCAGCAGCCTCAGCCGCAATGCGTAAGATTTCGGCCATTTCTTCACCCTCCGCCGCACGCGCGGCGGTCACGGCCGGGTGTAATGCATCGAGCATCGTCTTGTTGCCCAACTGTGCCTTCCCGCGTTGCATCAGGGACTGCTCCATAATCTCAAGCATCCAAACTACTTCCTCCGCGCCAAAAGTTACGCGATCGGTGAATGCCTTTCCGGTATCTGTGAACATCGCGCCCAATAGAGGGCCGACTGCGCCACCGGCGGACAATAAAAAGGCACGGCCTGAAGTTCGGAAGATTTGGTCGATCGTAACGGTGCCGTCGAGACTTGCAATCGATTTCTGAACAGCCCGGAAGCCGATAGTCATGGTCACGCCATGGTCGCCATCTCCAATGGCCCCATCCAGTGTATTCAGGCGGTCCCTTTCGGCCTCCACTCGAGCAGCAACGTGCGAGAACACCTGGATCAATTCCTGAGAGTTGACCGTGCTCTTCTGTGTCTTATGCATGTCAATTTGTTTGCGTAAAGTAGGGCGTGGAAGCGGGCCAATTTATCCACCTGCGCAGCTCGTCATCGAGCCGCAAGAGTGTCACCGAGCATCCTGCCATTTCCAGTGAGGTGCTGTACTCTCCAACATAAGAGCGATGGATGTGCATTCCAGCTTGGCTGAGTCGCGCAGCGACCCTCCGGAACACAATGAATAATTCGGCAAGGGGCGTTGCGCCGAGGCCATTCACGAGTACGGCAACCTCATCTCCTGTTCGGAAGAGTGAATCTTCCAGAATTCGGTCAACCAGCTGATCTGTGATGTCGTCCGCAGGCGCCAGCTTTTGCCGGCGCTCGCCAGGTTCTCCGTGAATACCGAGTCCGATCTCAATCTCGTCAGCTCCCAGCTCAAATATCGGTCGCCCGGAGGCTGGAATGATGCACGAGCTGAGAGCCACGCCCATGGATCGCGTGTTGTCATTTGCTTTCGCGGCTGCCGCACGAACTTGTTCCAGACTTCCGTTCGCTTCTGCACACGCGCCAGCGGCTTTGAGTACGAAGAAATCTCCAGCAATGCCTCGGCGTCGGGACTTCTGCTCAAGCGGCGCAGAGGCCACATCGTCAGTGATCAGAACGGTTTCAACGTGTATGCCTTCTTCCGCTGCCATCTCCGCTGCCATGTCGAAGTTCATAACATCGCCGGCATAGTTACCATAGAGGTAAATGACACCTGCTCCGCCGGAAACCGCGAGCGTAGCTTCCAAAACGACGCCGGGCGCAGGTGACGTGAAGATGTTGCCCACCGGACAGGCATCGGCCATGCCGGGTCCCAGATACCCCATAAACAAAGGTTCGTGTCCGCTGCCGCCACCGAAAATCACGCCCACCTTGCCCGCCTTTGGGGCAGAACTACGCGCCACTGATTGAGTTCCGACACGCCGCACCTCGCGTGGAAATGCCGCGACGAAGCCCTCTATTTCTTGTATCGTGACCTCGAACGGATCATTGATCAGCTTTTTCATGGCTTCTCACGAATCCTTTAAGAAGACTCAGCCGTGCTCCGAGATTCGATCAGACCAATTTTTTTTACTTTGCGAGCAGAGTCTCCCCCTTGGAACTCGGAATCCAGCCAAATGGAAGCTAACTGACGAGCCAGCTGTGCGCCGATTACACAAGCGCCCATCGTCAAAATTTGGGCATCGTTACTCTTGCGCGAGCGCTCCGCTGAGTAAGGATCGTGCACCACAGCCGCTCGAATTCCCTGTACTTTGTTAGCAGCGATCGCCATACCTATGCCCGTCCCACAGACGAGAATACCACGGTCGAACTGCCCGTCATGGATAGCCCGCGCAACTTTTTCAGCAATATCGGGATAATCCACCTCTCCGCTCGAGATCCCAAAATCCTGAAAGTCCACCGACCGCTCTTTAAGCAGGGCGACAAGTTCGTTCTTAAGCGCTACGCCGAGATGGTCTGAACCCAGTGCGATTTTCATTTCCGTTACCCTAACGAGTTTGCACCCGGGGGATGCAAGCGGCCAAGTAAATGTATGTTGGGCTCCAAGGTTAACGTTAAGGGCGGCAGACCCGGTCAAAGTACTTTCATCATAGAGTGGTCGCAGTATATTCTCGGTGTTCGAAAGGTAGGCTCGAATGCATATGTCGCTTAAGGGTAAAGTTGCGCTCGTCACTGGAGCCAGTAAAGGTGTAGGTAAGGGCATCGCCTTGGAACTCGCGAAAGCAGATTGTGATGTAGCCGTAAACTATCACCGGGATGAAGCGGGCGGACGCGCTACTGTGGAGGAGATCACACGTCTAGGCAGGCGTGCCCTTGCGGTTGCTGGCGACGTATCGCAAAGCGCTGACGTTGAAGCAATGTTTCAGCAAGTACAGAAAACCTTCGGCCGCCTCGATGTCTTGGTTAACAATGCAGGCATACAAACCTGGAAACCACTGCTGGAATTAGCGGAAGCCGACTGGGATCTCGTTATTGACACCAATCTGAAGGGTAGTTTTCTATGCACCCAAAAAGCCGCCAAACTTATGCTCGCCAATGGCGGCGCGATCATCAACATTGGATCTGGCTGCAATAAGTTGCCATTTCTCAATCTTGTTGACTACACCGCGAGCAAAGGCGGCCTCGAGATGTTTACCAAGGTCGCTGCGGTGGAACTGGGCCCGTATCGAATTCGGGTTAATTGTGTAGCGCCCGGCTCCATCGAAATTGAACGTACTAAACAGGAATTGAAGGACTATGCAGGGACGTGGTCTCGAATAACTCCGCTGGGACGAATTGGGACGCCAAGCGACATCGGCTTAGCCGTAGTGTTTCTTGCCAGCAATTCCGCTGACTTTATTACGGGCCAAACGATCTGGGTGGACGGTGGTCTCTACACTCAGCCGCGTTGGCCACGGGAAGCGTCAGGATAATGGGCTCTCCACGAGAAAGTGACGAAGTAGGCAATTTAAGCGGCTTTCTCGAAGGTGATGAATTCGGTCTTGGTAGCGGCCAGTCGTTGTGCCTTGAGCAGGATATAGTG